>Ga0206945_1221_pt1 | contig 9870 bp, 10 predicted proteins | sample Alteio_BWOrgHeat_5_FD_152982 | JGI IMG/M metagenome (GOLD analysis project Ga0206945, IMG submission 152982) | Enriched cells from forest soil in Barre Woods Harvard Forest LTER site, Petersham, Massachusetts, United States -... | ecosystem: Environmental > Terrestrial > Soil > Temperate forest > O... | reverse complement strand
AAACCGACTTGTATTTACATTGCCCATACTTCTGGCCCTCGTGGCCCTGGCCAATGTCGCCCGCAGCCAGACTCCCCTAACCCTTTTCCTGTCCTACCCGACCAATAACCAGACGTTCACAGCCCCGGCTAATATCTATGTGCATGCCGCGATCTCGGATTCCAATCTGGTGAACGCCGTGCAGTATTTCGCCAACGACCAGAGCATCGGCATCGTCAGCAGCAGTTCGGGCGTATCGGTGACCAGTGCCAGTTCCAGCAATCCGTTCTCCATGGTCTGGAGCAACGCGCCGGCGGGGAGTTACGCCCTGCACGCGTGCAAGGCGATGGCGCGGCCGCAGAAATTGCGGCGGCCATCGGGCTGTTGAACGAATTCAACACAAATTACTCGGAGGGACGAGTTACACGAGTCCCTGACTCATCTGACGGGGAAAATATAGGGGCTCGCATAGCTCGTCCCGCCGGTGGCTTGGATTTGATCCTGCTCACGCGCGGCGGCGGTTCGCTGGAAGACCTCTGGGCGTTCAACGAGGAGGCGGTGGCGCGGGCGATCGCGGCGTCGGCGTTGCCGGTGGTTTCGGCGGTGGGGCACGAGATCGATTTCACCATCAGCGATTTTGTGGCGGATTTCCGCGCGGCCACGCCGAGCGCGGCGGCGGAGATCATTACCCAAAACGTTTTTGCCAGCCGCGAATTTGTCGCGGAAGCGCCCGCCTTGCTGGCCCGCGCGGCGCGGCGCGGATTGGAAACAGCGCTGGAAAGCAGCGGACAACTTCGCGGACGGCTGGCGCGGTTGCATCCGCGGCGGCGATTGGACGAATCGTTGCAGCGGCTGGATGATTCGCAGTCGGGCCTGTTGCGCTGCTTGAAGACGGCGGTGCGTTCGCGCCGGCAATCCTTTGACCACGCGGCGGCCCGGTTTTTGCGGGCCAAGCCGTCGCAGATATTGAAGGCGCGGCGCGAGGCATTACGGCAGGCCGAGGCGCGGCTGCGATTGCTCGGGCCCGAGCAGGTCTTGGCGCGGGGTTATTCCATCACCACCGACGCCGCCACCGGGAAGGTTTTGCGCGATGCCAAACAGGTCAAGCCCGGCCAACGCCTGCAAACCCGGCTGAAAACCGGCCAAATCCGCAGTATTGCCGAGCCGTAAACCACAGGATTTGAACAACGAAGAAACCAAGGAACCAAGCCTGAAATGCTTCCGGAATATGACAAAAAGAAGCAAAGACTTGCCGACACCTTTAATTTTCTTAGTTGCCTTCCACGGAAGCAGTTGCCCACCGTCATCCAGACTTTGTTCCTTCGTTTCTTGGTTGTTCAATGCCCGCCATTCTCCAAGCTGGACGGCGGGCCGGCTTTTTCCTAACCTTTCCGCATGTCGAAACCAGCCCGACCGGCTGAACCGGTCAACGCCAGCCTTCCTTTTGAGGCGGCGCTGCAAAAACTCGAGGCCGTCGTTGAGGCGATGGAATCGGAGGATTTGCCGCTGGAAACGCTCATCAAACGGTACGAAGAAGGCGTGAAGCTGGCGCAGGCCTGCCAGGCCCGGCTCGTGGAGGCGGAAGTGCGGATTCAGCAGCTCGAAAAAAGTGCGTCGGGAGAGCTGAAACTCAAGCCGCTGGCAGGGGACGCGGAAGTTTGAAAGACCGATAACACCCGCCAAACGGGCGCGGTGCGATTTTCCAGATTTTTTGAGGGTGACGGTTAAATAAATTATGAGCAGTTATCTCGACATGGTGGACGGGCCGGCGCATGTGAAGAAACTCACGCTGCCGCAGCTCCAGGAACTTGCCGCGGAAATCCGCCAGGAACTCATCGGCGGCCTGGCCAATAGTGGCGGCCACCTGGGCCCCAACCTCGGCGTGGTGGAACTCACCATCGCGTTGCATCGCGTTTTCAACACGCCCGTGGACAAGTTTGTCTGGGACGTCAGCCACCAGGTTTACGTCCATAAGATCCTCACCGGCCGCAAAAACCGCTTCCGCACCATCCGCCAGACCGGCGGTCTGAATGGTTTCGCCCTGCGTACCGAGAGTCCGCATGACAGTTTCGGCGCGGGCCACGCCGGCACGTCGCTCTCCGCCGCGCTGGGCATGTGCGCCGCCCGCGACCGCAAGGGCACGGACGAAAACGTGGTGTGCGTCTTCGGCGACGCCGCGTTGACCAACGGCATCTCCTTCGAGGCGATGAACAACATCTCGCACACCACCAAGCGGTTCATCGGCATCCTCAACGACAACGAGTGGAGCATCGCCAAGAACGTCGGCGCCATCTCCGCCTACCTGAACAAGCTCATCACGCATCCGCGCTACAATCAGCTGGCGAAGGATTTTGAGACTTTCCTGAAGCGGTTCCCCAAGGGCGAGATCGCCCTCAAGCTCGCCCGCAAGGCCGAGGAAGGTTTCAAGGGCGCGGTCACGGATGTTTCTCTCCGTCAGAACGAGATGAGCATCGAGGCCGAGGGCCGCGGTGGCCATGGTTCGCCCATTCTTTTTGAAGAGATGGGCGTGCGTTATCTGGGCCCGATCGACGGCCACGATTTGCCGTTGCTGGTGAGTACACTCGAATTTGCCAAGACCTGCAGCCAGCCCATCGTCATCCATGTGCTGACCAAGAAGGGCAAGGGTTTCGACGCGGCCATCAAGTTCCCGGAAAAATTCCACGGCACCGGGCCTTACGACGTGAAGACCGGTGATTCCATGCCGCCCAAACCCGGTGCGCCGCCGAATTACCAGGACATCTTCGGCCAGACCATCGTCAAGCTCTGCCGCAAGGACAACACGCTCGTGGGCATCACCGCCGCCATGCCCAGCGGCACCGGCATGAAGGCGCTGGAACGCGCCATGCCCGACCGCTATTACGACGTGGGCATCGCCGAGGAGCACGGGGTGATCTTTGCCGCCGGCATGGCCACCATGGGCATGCATCCCATCGTCGCCATCTATTCGAGCTTCCTCCAGCGCGCCTACGACTGCATCCATCACGACGTCTGCCTGCAGGATTTGCCGGTGATGTTCTGCATGGACCGCTCGGGCCTGAGCGCCAACGACGGCCCCACGCACCACGGCCTGTTTGACATCGCCTACCTGCGCTGCCTGCCGAACGTGGTGGCGATGTCGCCCAAGGACGAGGACGAGCTGCAGGACATGATGTTCACGGGAACGCATGTGCCGCACCCCACGTTCATCCGCTATCCGCGCGGCGCGGGCGAGGGCGTGCCCGTCAAGGAACAGCCGCAGTTGATCGAGGTCGGCAAGGCCGAGGTCATCCAGAATTTTTCCGCGAATGGCAAAAAGAAGGTGGCGCTCTTCGGCCTCGGGCCGTTGAACACGCTCGCCCGCAAGGCGGCGACGCAGCTCGCGGCGGAAGGTTTCGACTGCGCGGTCATCAACCCGCGCTTCACCAAGCCGCTGGATGCCGGCGCGCATGAATTTTTCGGCACTGCCGCTGACGTGGTCGTGACGCTGGAAGACCACGCGCTCATGGGCGGTTACGGCTCGGCGGTGCTGGAGCTTTACAGCGAGAAGGCGGTCGCCACGCCGGTGATCCGCATCGGCTGGCCGGACCAGTTCATCGAGCACGCCACCACGCAGGACGAACTCCGCCGCAAATACGGCATCTCCGTCGAAAACATCCTGGCCCGGGTGAAAGCGCAACTCGGCGAGGCGGCGGCGCCGGCGGCGAACAAGCTGGTCGGGGTGGCTTAAGTCTTGATCGCGCTTCCGTGAATCAGTGGGGCGGGGGAGCGTTTTTTAGTTTCAAGGCTTGGGCGATATTGTTTTGGGCGAGGGCGTAATCCGGTTTCAGCCGGAGGGAAATCTGATATTGGCGGATGGCTTCGTCAATCCGGCCTTTCTCGACTAGGACAAACCCAAGATTGTTGTAAGCTTCGGCCAAGTCCGGTTGCAATCGGACTGCTTCCTGAAATTGTTGGACGGCCTCGTCGACCTGGCCTTGCTTGTTGAAGATGATACCGAGGTCGTTGTGGACTTTGGCGGAATCCGGTTTCAAGCGGATGGCTGCCTGAAACTGATCGGCCGCCTCGTCATTGCGGTTTTGGTTGAGGAACTCGATGCCGAGGTTGTTGTGGGCATCGGCATGATTCGGATCCAGGCGGACGGCTTCCTGGTATTCGCGGATCGCTTCGTCCGTCCGGCCCAGCTTGTCGAAGACGATGCCGAGATTGTAGTGGGCCGGGGCATAACCTGGTGTCAGGCGGACGACTTCTTGATATTCGCTGAATGCCCCGTCGATCTGGCCTTTGCCGATGAGGGCGTCGCCGAGGTTGGTGTGGGCGAGGTCATTGTTTTCCGTGACGGCGATCGTATGCCGGAAGAGCGCTTCACTATCCTGCCAATATCCCAACTGCTGCCGCGTCAATCCCATGCACAAGACCATCGCCGCCGCGCATCCCGCCGACAACCCTGCCGCTTGATAACGCCAGTGCCTCGTCAGTTCGCAAACGCCCCAGACAATCACGATCAGCGCGCCCAGCGACGGAATGTAAGTGTATCGGTCCGCCATCGCCTGCGACCCCACTTGCACCAGCCCGATCACCGGCACCAGCGTGCCCAAATACCACAGCCATCCCGTCAGCAAATAGGGATACCGCCGCCGTTGCATGAAAACGAACACCGACAGCCCGATCAACAGCAGACCCGCCAGCAGCACCGCCACCAGCGGCCAATATCCGGAATGCGGATAGATCACCGCCAGTTTCGTCGGCCAGAACAGCTTCCCCAGATAGCGGCAGTACGAAATCAGGGCGTTTCCGGCGCGCGCGCCCAGTGGCACACTGTCCGTGGACTGCACCGCCCCGCCATGCGCCTGTACGAGAAAAGTCACCGCGCTCGCCGCGGCCACCAACCCGAAAAACGGGATCTTCTCCCACACCAGCCGCCATAGATTGGCGATCTTGAATCGTCCCAGCGGCCAGTAGTCCAGCAGCAACATCACAAAGGGCCACGTCACCAACATCGCCTTGCTCAACAAGCCCGCCGCCAGAAAGAAAAAGGCCAACGAATAATTTACGATTTGCGATTTGCGGTTTGCGGTTGGGGATCGGGCATAACGTGCGTAGAAAACCAACGTCAGCAACCCAAAGCAGGTACTCAACACATCCTTACGCTCCGCGATCCACGCCACCGATTCCACATGCACCGGATGCCAACCAAAAAAAGCCGCCACCGCCACGCTCCGCCAGACCGCCCCCGTCAGTTTCCGTAGCAACAGAAACACCAGGGCGGTATTGAAGGCGTGCAGCAGAACATTGGTCAAATGGTGTCCCCAGGGATTCAAACCGTATAGCTGGCAGTCCAGCATGTGCGACACCAGCGTCAGCGGATGCCAATTCACGTCGACCGGATGGATGAAGACCCATTTTATCCCTGCCCAAGTCAGGCCGGGTTGGACGTGGACGTTCTGGGTGACATAGACTTGATCGTCGTAATTAACGAAGGCGCAGTGGGTCGCCGGCCAGTAAAGAGCCACCGTCACCAGCCCCAGTAACAAGGCCAGCAGCCACGCCGGAACATGCGGCCCCGCTGCGACTGGGGCGGATGGCTTTGGCGTGGGAGGCTTGAATTTGGCTTTGGGTTTGCGCACGAGTTAAAGAACTACCGAAACGCCGGGGGTGTTAGCACCCCCATTTTGTAGCCGGAACATCGGCGCGTTGACAAGCATGAGCTTGGCCAACACCGAATGGCAACGCGCGGCAACGAGCGCGAATCAGTGGGGCGGGGGAGCGTTCCTGGTTTTCAAGGCTTGGGTGAGATTATCTTGAGCGAGGGTGAAATCCGGTTTCAGGCGGATGGCTTCTTGGAACTGGCTGATCGACTCATCAATGTGGCCTTTGATGTAAAAGGCATTGCCAAGGTTGTTGTGGGCCTCGGCAAGATCCGGTTCAAGGCGGAGAGCTTCCTGCACTTGACCGATCGCCTCGTCAATCCGGCCTTTCATGCCCAGGGCCATGCCGAGATTGTTGTAGGCCAGGGCGTAATTTGGTTCCAAGCGAATAGCCTCCTGAAAGTGGCCGATGGCCTCGTCATTTTGGCCTTTGCGGAGGATGGCATTGCCATAGATGTTGTGGGCGACGTAATTGTTCTCCGTGACTGCGAGCGCATGCCGGAACAACGTCTCATCATCCTGCCAATACCCCACCTGTTGCCACGTCATGGCCATGCACAGAATCATCACCGCCGCTCCGGCTACCGACAACGCCGGCAGTTGATACCGCCAGCCTCTCGTCATTTCGTGCGCGCCCCAAACCACCATGATCAATAACCCCACCGACGGGATATACATATAGCGGTCCGCCATCTACTGTCCGCCGATTTGGACCAATCCGATCACCGGCACCAGGGTTCCCACGAACCACAGCCAGCCCATCAGCAAAAACGGATGGCGCCGCCGCCGAATGAATAAAAATACTGAAAGGACCGCCAGTAGCCCGCCCGCTAGCAACACCTCCGCCAGCGGCCAATGCCGTGGGTGCGGATAGAATACCGCCAGCTTTGCCGGCCAAAACAGCTTCCCCAGATAACGGCAGTAGGAAACAAGGGCGTTCCCGACCCGCGCCCCAAAGGAGAGGTTTTGAAAGTTCACCACGGCGCCGTTGTTTTTTTGCGCTATAAAAGCCATCACGCTCGCCGCCGCCGCCAGGGCAAAGAACGGGATTTTCTCCAGCACCAAGCGTCTCCAACCCGAAACCCGGGACCCAGGACCCGCGACCCGGTTAAGCGGCCAAAAATCCAGCAGCAACATGACGAACGGCCACGTCACCAGCATCGACTTGCTCATCAAGCCCAAGGCAAAAACAATCAGGGCCAACCCGTAGTAAATTTTGGATTTTGGATTTCGGATCTTGGATTGCTCCACATAGCGGGCATATAAAATCAGGGTGAGGAAACCGAAGCCGGCACTCAGCACGTCCTTGCGCTCCGCCACCCAAGCCACTGATTCCACATGCAACGGATGCCATCCAAAAAGCGCCGCCACCGCCGCGCTCCGCCAGACCGACCCAGTCAGGCGGCGAAGCAGCAGGAAAACAAGGACGGTGTTGACCGCGTGCAGCACCAGATTGGTCAGATGATGGCCCCACGGATTTAAACCGTACATTTGGCAGTCCAACATGTAGGACAACATCGTCAGGGGATGCCAGTTGCTGTTCACCGGGGTGATGAAAGCCCATTTCAAGCCGGCCAAAGTCAGGCCGGCTTGAACATGGCTGTTCGCGGTGACATAGACATCATCGTCGTAGGTCAGAAAGTCATGGCGCGTGGCCGGCCAATAGAGTGCCAGCGTCACCAGCCCGAGCAACACGGCCAGCAGCCATGCCGGAATGCGCGGCCCCGTCGAGACCGGGGCGGATGGCTTCGGCGGGGAGGACTTGGATTTAGCCGCAGGTTTGCGCACGAGATGGGAAAAACTACCGGAATGGCAGCAGTTTTAACATACCCATTTTGTGGCCGGAACAGGGCCGCAACCGGCGAAACGCCCTAGGAGGAGGGGACAGAACCGGCGCGTTGATCGAAAAGTCTCTAGCTCTTCTTCCGGAACATCGCCGTGAACGCCGATTTACCGGCCGTTTCGCGCTGACGGACCTTGAGCTGGCCGGCCACCGAATGCCAGCCGATGTAGATCTTGTGCCACTGCGTTTCCAGTGCGCGCAGGGACTGGTCGTTCAACTCGCTGACGGCGCGGAGCGAGGGCGCGGAGGCGATGAGCGCGTGGGTGTCCTCGCGCGTGGGCGTGCCGGATTCGATGATTGAGAGGATGAGTTCCAGTTCCTGCACGATGACGCTCTTGACCTCCAGAAACTGCTGCTCGTCCTCCGGCCCGCACTTGCGCGTGCGCGTGAGGTTGATGAAGCGGTTGAACTGCTTCCAGCATTCCAGATAGGTTTCGAGCTGCTGGATGAGTTGGTCGAGTTTTTTGTCGCGCATGGCAGTTCCTTCAGTTGGGTTTATGCGCCAAAGTCTGGGGCGTCAAGAAAACGATGGCTCCGCCGTGCATCTCCCGGGCAATGATTTTCAGGGAGGCGAAGTGGATGATGAGCTCCGTGAGGGGCAGTTGCGCCGCCTGGGCCTCGCGGAAAGTGGCCAACACCTGCGTGGCGATCTCCTGGGCGAGGGTGACGGAGAACTGCTGGGGCAGGGTGGAAGTGGCGATCTGCCCGGCGCGGTCCACGGTGAAGCATCCCGAAGGCAGGCGCATCAGGGTGGCGGCGGGTTTGGGAAATAAATTCAGGAGGCCCATTGGATCAAAGCTTTGCGGGTTCGTTCGCGGACATCCTCGGCGGACAGGTCGGCATGCCAGCCCATACAGAGAAGGGTCTGGCCATGCACCGCCAGACCGGCATGCCGCTGCAGGCCGAGACATTCGATCTGGTCAAGCTGGCCGGCGCGCAGCCGGTCGGCCAGATTGGAAAAGCGGTTCAAGGTCTGCCGCGCCCATTTGGCGACCGCCGCCGCGTTTTCCAGCCCGCGCGCGTCGAAATGGCCGTTGGGGTTCGTGCTGGCCGCGAGGGCAAATTCCACGCCATCCAGCCGCGAGAGCAGGACCAACGGCAGGGCATCGGCCCGTTCGGCCGGCGCGCCCGGGGTGCTCTCCTGCGGCTGTTGCATTTCGTCAATCGCCTGGACCGTCTCTAACAGAAGGGCGTTGTAGCTTTTTTGGATGGTGCGGGGCCGGTCCGGTTCGGCGGGCAACGATTCAAAGCTGCCGGTCTTCCAGGAGAGGATGCCTTTGAAAGCGATCTCTCCGCTCAAATCCTCAGCCGTGGCGTCGGTGACCTCGCCGCTGTTGATCCAGATTTTTCCGGAGAGCGGGCCATTGGTGATGCGCAGGACGAGCGAGCTTTGCGAGATGCATTCGAGCTGGATGATGTCCACCAGGCTTTTGTTCTGGATGCCGCGAAAGCCGCTTTGCACCTCGCGGGTGAGCAGCGATTCGAGGCATTCGAGGAACTGGCGGATCTCCTGTTCGTTGGAGGGCTTGAACCAGAAGAGGTCCACGCCGATGGCATAGGCGCGGGCGCGAAATTCCTCGTCGAGCACGGAGGTGAGCACCACGGTGCGGAGCTGGGGATATTTGCGGCGGACGATGGAGAGCACCTGCAGGCCGTCCATCTTGGGCATGCGCAGGTCGCAGATGAGCATCTCGTAGGGGTCATCCGCCAGCATGGCCACGGCGCGGGCGCCGTTGAACGCGGTGGATATCTCCGGCTGGCTGGGCAACTGCGTGAGGATCTGCTTGTACAGCTCCAGCAAATCCTGGTCGTCATCCACCAATAAAATTTTAGGGCGCGCTTGCATCAATCTGCCATGGCATCAGAGTCGTTTCGCCGGCCCCAAGGCCAACTCAACAACAAACTCAATGGATTAGCAAGTGGTGTTCCGTACCACCCTTTTGGGCCGTTTATTGCCCAATCAGGACATACCCAGTCCATCGATGAGACAACCAGGCGATTTAATCAGGCAAAATGAGGCAGAATCCACACTTTCGGCGCTTTGGACGCGGATTGTGGCACGATTTTGGCTTGGTAGTTAAATACCGAAACAAAAAGCAGCGTCAAAATGTTCAAATTCGTCAAAAAATGGGTTCGCAAATGGGCGGAAGAATCGCCCGCCGACGAGCCGGTGCCAGCCGAAAGCGAAAGTGTCTCTTCCGAAGATTTCCCGCCGGAACCTCCCGTCGCGCACCAGGAATATCAGGAACATCACGAATACCATTACGGTGGTGCCGCCGCTGCCGCTTCCGCTCCGGCGGATGTTTTGGAACTCCCGCTGACGGCGGTTTTTGCCGCACTACCTCAGGATTTGCAGGCACGAGTGAAGCAGCCGATCGATCCGCGCTCGACCGTGGTTGTTCC
>Ga0206945_1220_pt1 | contig 9880 bp, 6 predicted proteins | sample Alteio_BWOrgHeat_5_FD_152982 | JGI IMG/M metagenome (GOLD analysis project Ga0206945, IMG submission 152982) | Enriched cells from forest soil in Barre Woods Harvard Forest LTER site, Petersham, Massachusetts, United States -... | ecosystem: Environmental > Terrestrial > Soil > Temperate forest > O... | reverse complement strand
GAACTATCGGGCGACGCTCGCGCAAACACTCGGGCAACTCGGATACCAACACCTTCAAAGCGCTCGGATCCCGGAAGCCGCGACCGCGTATCACAAGAGCATCGAAGAATGGGACCGCGTCGTCGCCGCCCAAACCCCAGGCTTTAGCCATGCGCTGCTGAGGGCCAAGGCCTATCAGGACCTCGCGTTTTTCCAGTACAACACGCAGCAATTCGATCCGGCCGAGAAGAGCATCCGCCAAGTGATCGCGATTCTCGAGGAACTCCAGAAAGGCTATCCCAAACATCGACGGGAACTCGAGCCCGCTCTGGCCGACGCGCACCTGATATTTGCATCGGTTCTGGCCGACACAAACCATCCGGATCAAGCTGGGGAGATCATCGACAAAGTGCTTCCTGTTTATGAACGCTTGTCAAAGGACTATCCATTGTCGCCGAGGTACCGTTTCGGCATGGCGCAAGCACACCAGACGGCGGCAGTGAGAAGCCGGGCAAACAAAAAACCTCGGATGGCGGAAGAGGACCTGAGCAAGGCCATCAGTCTGTTCGAAGAGCTGACTCGGAATCACCCCGAGGCCTTTTATTACGCGTTCTATCTTCAGCGCGCCTACTCGAACATGATCCAATTACACCTCAATCAGGGAAAGAACGACCTGGCCATCGCCGACCTCGAAAAGGCCATCCAGCAGCTGAAAAATAATCCGCGGCAAACCAGCTTGGCGGCGTATAGCAAAATTCAACTCGCCAGTAATCTAGTCCAGTTAGGCAGTCTCTTGCGGGACAACGGCAAATTGCGCGATGCGCTTAAGAACATCGAGGAGGCGCTGAGCGATCTCGCCGATTCGAAGATCAAAACGCCGGAAACCACTCGACTATCTGCAATGGCCCGAGTGGTTCACGCGGTATTGAAGGCTCAGACCGGCGATTACCTGGCTGCTGCTGATGAAGCCGCGACGCTCGTCAAGTCGCTGCCGATGAATTCGCGCGGCGGATACTTTCTCGCCTGCGCCTATTCATTCGCAGCAAAAGCAGCAAGGAACGACGCGACAAAGGACACGCCGACGCGAGAGAAACTTGCCAAGGAGTACCTGAAGCAGTCGGCGGATTTGATCCAAAATCTGTTCAAGTCCAAGTATTTTGAGCCCTCCGGCCAGATCGCCAGTTTCTGGCACGATGCTGATCTCGATTCGTTGCGGGAAGATCCGGAATTCCGAAAATGGCTCGACGTGAATATGCCCATGCCGAAGACCGACAAGTGATCGCCGCGGGAGATTGACATGCCGGAAGCCGTCCGCTGCATTGACCCGAAGAGCGTGATTGTGGGCTGGGATTTCAGCACGGGGTCCGTGAAGTGTTTGGCGTTCGATTTGAGTGGGGAGACAATCGCCGAAGTGCGGCTCGAAACGGATCAATGGATCAAGAGCAAATCGCGCGAGTTGAACTTGATGATGCTCGAAGGGCAGGCGCGGGCGAGCGTGCGCGAGATGGCGGCCAAGCTGCGCGTACTCGGCCGGTTGCAGGATTGGATCGCGGGCGGAATTTCCGCGACGCATCACACGGCGGGACGAATTGACGAGCACAACAACCAGGTCCGCCGCGCGATCTGCTGGAACGATCAGACGCTTTCACAGTATCACGCCAAGGGACTGAGCCGGATCGGCAGCCAGGAGCGCGTCATTGAATTGACCGGCGGACCGTGGGCGGTGCGCTATTCGCTGAGCCACCTGGTCAAAGACGAGCGCTCGTTGAGGAAGGACGAGTGGAAACGGACGGCACGCATTCTTCCGCATGGCGCTCTCGCGGCGGGTTACTTGACGGGACGTTTTGACGTGGTAAGCGTCTCGGCCGCGGCATCCACCGGAATGATGGATCTGCGGACGAATCGCTGGCGGCCCGAGATGCTGGAGGCGATCAAGTCGAACGCCTTTCGCGAACTTGCGTTGAATCAGCTCCCGCGCATCTTGACTGATTCCTCCGAGCCGATCGGCCCGTTGTCCGATCATCTCGCGCTCGAGGCCGGCATCGAGCACGACCGGCGGCCGCTCATCTATCCTACGTCGGACGATCAAGCCGCCGGCCTTGTGGGTGGCGGCGCGGTCGAAGCCGGCCAGGTCGCGGTGATCCTCGGCAATTCGGCGGTCGTAAATTCTTCGTCTCGCGAACTTCCGAAATCCGGCACGCTGGACGCGATGAAGCTGAATTGGGGCCGATATTTGTGGATGCGCTGTTACAACAACGGCGCTCAATTCCTCGATAAGGTTGTCGGCAAGCGGCCGAAGTGGGCCCATCTCGAAAACGCGCGCGATGCCGTACCGCCGACATGTGGCGGCGTGATGGTCCTGCCGTTCATCAATCCGGAACTGTCGATCGGCATCGATCGCAGAGTTTTCCGGTGGTTCCCCGAGGAGCCGAAGGACGCTCAAGTGCGTTTCCGAGCGTCGCTGGAAGCGATCGCCTACCTCATCGCGCTAGGAGTCCGCGAACACGTCAACGCGGGCCAGCAAATTACGGACATCACCGTCTCCGGCGGCATTGCCCGAAGCGATTTGATGTGCGAAATCCTCGCCAGCGTGCTCGACCGTCCGCTCAAGCGACTGCAATCGAACGAAGGGCCGGCGCTCGGCGCGGCGGTCACCGCTCTGGCGGCGGCGGAGCATCACTGCCGGCGGGAGAAGGGCCCGCTGGAACCGTTCACGGTCGCCGATGCCGTCGGCGTCCTCGTCAAATACACTGCTCCCGTTCAGCCCAACGCGGCCTGGCGTGAAGCATATCAAGCCGGCTTGCGTCAATTCGAAGAGCGGCTTCGTGAATCCAACCGGGTTGACGATCAAGCTCGCACCGCTACCTGAATCGTTGTGACGATTCCCGCCGTTTGATGCTGCATGCCGTTCGATCTCTGACTCTCATCCAGGAGGATTAACATGAGCGTTCGCGCTGATCGAAATAAATCGCTGTGGCTGCCGCGTGTGGTCGTTGGGACCATCGTGTTGGGATGGGGCGGCGCGGCGATGCTACAATCGCAACCGCCGGACAAGCCAGCCGAAGCCCCCAAGAGCAGTTACGACCAGATCGCTCCCGCCCTGGTCGGGCAGCAGAGCTTTGCGGACATGATGGCCAAGGACAAAGCCGACAAACCAGCCGTGATGGAGCGGCAAAAGAAATTGCTGGACGAGCGCTACGACCTGACGCCGCACGAGCGAGACGTCAAGATGACGCGCGGTAAAGCCGTCCTGATGGGACCAACGTGCCGGCTGCCCGAGGGCATGACTTGGGACAAGCTGGCGGAAATGTCGCCCGACGAAATCAAGGATAAAGGCCTGTTCCCGAAGGGATTCCTGCCGCTTCCGCACCCCAAGCATGATGCTGGCGGAATGCTGTTCCCCCAGTTTGAAATCAAGTTGCTCAACCGTCTCGAACGCTTCGACGTCGATTACGACATTCCCGAAGCGTTCCTGCCGGAGTTTCCGCCGGCGATGTTCTTGACGACTCGTCCCGATCTTGGCGACGTCTCTCAAGGCAAGGTTTTGGCGCAGGACAATTACTTTGAGATTCTGAACGGCATCCTCAACGCGAAAGACCTAGAAGGCGTGCGGCTGCTTGTGTCGCAGTTCCCGCAGCAACAGTTTAACGCGACCGCGGATCGCAAGACGGAAAAGGCGGACGGCATGCGCGGCGTCACTTGCTTCGATTGCCATGTCAATGGCCATACGTCGAAAGCGACGCACTTGGTCGGCGACATTCGGCCGCAGTCGCACCGCCGCCGCATCAATACGCCGAGCCTTCGCGGCGTCAACATTCAGCGGCTGTTCGGATCGCAGCGGGCGCTGAAGAGCATCGAGGACTTCACGGAATTCGAGCAACGGGCTGCATATTTCGATGGCGATCAGGTTTCCGCGGCGGCCAAAGGTATCAATCCCCTCGAGCGCGGCAGCCAGGTCCATTTCATGAGCGAGTTCCAGGACTTGTTGGCATTCCCGCCAGCGCCGGGCCTTGGGATCGACGGCAAGCTCAATCCAAGGAAGTTCAAGGACGATTCGCCGGAGATGCGTGGCCAAAAGCTATTCTTCGGCAAGGCCCAGTGCGCAACGTGTCATCCCGCGCCTTACTACACCGACAACTCCATGCACGACTTGCAGGCCGAGCGCTTCTTCAAGACGCAGACGATTAACGGTCTGGTCGCGACCGCACAAGGGCCGATCAAGACTTTCCCGCTCCGCGGCATCAAGGAGTCGCCGCCTTACTTGCACGACGGCCGGCTGTTGACGCTGGAAGACGCGGTGGAGTTCTTCAACATCATCCTGGAAACGAAATTAACGGCAGAAGAAAAGAAAGACCTCGTGGCGTTCTTGCTTCAGCTATAGTCAATACAGCGGTCCGGAATGACGTTTTCAAAGTAGTTTTAGTCATTGCGCTATGCGCGAGGACTACACTGGAACTGGAACCGGCCTCAGAGCGTCCAACATTCATTGCCGTCAGTTACCGATATCGAGGATCCCAATGAAGCGCGCGATTTTTTCCGCCTTACTCGTCTCCGCTGTTCTCGTCCCGATAGTTCGGAGCGCCGACGACGATAACCCCGCCAAGGAAGCGCTGCAGGCGTTCAACGACTTCGTCGGCAGTTGGAACGGGGCGGGCTCCAACATGAGCAAGAGCGAGAACTGGACTGAGAAGACGTCGTGGAGTTGGAAGTTTAAAGGCGACGACGTCGCGCTGACGGTCGATTTCAAGGACGGCAAAGACTTCGGAAAAGGCGAGCTGCGATATCTGGCGGATAAGAAGAAATACCAACTCAAGGTCAACGACAAGAAGGGAAACGCGCTGACGTTCGAAGGCGACTTGAAGAAGGGCTACTTGACGCTCGACCGCTTGGACTCGAAGTCCGGTGAGACGCAGCGCTTGACAATGAATTCGGCCGCCGGCGGCGTGCGCTTCGTCTACACGCTGCAGCGCAAGGCGAAAGGTTCCACGCTCTACACCAAGCTCTACCAAGTCGATTTCAACAAAGAGGGCGAATCGCTGGCCGGCGGCGCCAAGGAGAAGGAGTGCCCCGTCACCGGTGGGCGCGGCACGATCCCTGTCATGTACATGGGCAAAACCTATTACGTTTGCTGCACCGGCTGCCGCGACGCCTTCAACGAGAACCCGGAAAAGATCTTGAAGGAATACGAAGAGCGAAAGAAGAAAGAGAAATAGCCCCTCGCATGACCGACATGACGCCGCGCCGAAAACGATTCCCGATCATTCGGCGCATCTTGCGCAATTGGCGATTGCGCCACCAGGACCCCCGCAACTTCGCCATTCACATGATTGGCATTCCGCTGGCGGTGGCCGGCGTGTTGTCGCTGTTCTTTGTGCCCTGGTATTGGGGCGTGGCCGCGATAATGATCGGCTATCTGTTGCAGTGGATCGGTCATTGTTGGGAGGGGAACGACGTCGGCGAATGGGCTGGGATCAAGCGCTTGCTTGGTTTGCCGACAGTTGCCATCTCACCCCGGTTTGCCCAGCCCGCCGAAAAGTCGCCCTTAGCGTCTGACTAACCCGAATATCCGGCAAAACCGGCAAATCTTTCCCAGTCGAACAGCCGATAGAACGCATGACGACCCGAAGTTCATCGGCGAGGGCTTGCGCTGCTATTGCATCTCGGACCGGCAGTTGATATGTGCGTCGCCACTTGCCGTCAGTGCGGGAATATCGGGGGGCCGCGGTGAGCGCTCAATGCGTCTCGGGGGCCGCGGTCGAATTGATTCTCGTCGGTCGGGGGCGAACATGACGCGCTGGAAAACTGCGCTGCTCGGGGCTGCTCTTACTCTTGCCGGCCAGGCAGGGTGCAAACAGCAGCTATTCGAGCACGAGCCAGACATCGATCACTTCCGCAACGAAGCCATGAAATTGGGCGCGCCGGCCAACCTCGAAATCGATCGTTCGTCGACGCTGACACCCGGTAATTGGGGCGCGTGGCCCGTGCCCAAGACGCCTGACAATCCCGACCGTCCCGCTCGTTATTTGACGCTGATGGAGGCCGTTTCGATTGCTCTCGAGCAAGGCACGACGGGCTTCTTGACGCTTGGCGGCGGCGGACAAGGCGTGGCCAACGAAAACGTCCAATCCGGTCAGGGCGGCACGTTTACCGATTCGATCCGCGTATTGGCACTCGGGCCGGCTACATCAGGCGCCGACATCGAATCCGCCCTGTCGAAATTCGACGCGCATTACGTTGCCAGCTCGACTTGGGGAAGGGTTGATACGCAGCCAACCAGCATTCTGAATAACTTTCAGAACGGCGATACTGCAGCCATCACGAGCAGCATCTTCAAAGGATCGCCCACCGGCGGCGTCTGGGGCATCACCGCCAGCATGAATTACCTCTACGTCCATCCCGTGCCCGCGGGCGGCGGCATCTTCGTCAACCCGTCGTACCGGCCGCAGTTGCAATTCCAGTTCGAGCAACCGCTGCTTCAGAGTTACGGCGTCGAGATCAACCAGTTGCTGTCGCAATTTCCGCAGCCGCAGACGTTCAACCGTTTTCGAGCGTCCGGCGGGCGGACGGAAGGCATCATCATCACGCGCATTCGCTTCGAGCAGGCCAAGGCCGAATTCGAGCGAAACGTCAATCACATGCTCCTGAACGTCGAGACGGCGTATTGGAATCTCTATGCGGCCTACGGGACCTTGTACTCGCGCAAGAAATCACTGCTGGAAGCATACGAGCTTTGGCGAAACATCAAGAACCGCGTCGAGGGCGGACTCGAACAGCCGCAGGATGAAAAGCGTGTGCTCGCTCAGCTCGAAAACTTCCGGGCTCAACACATCCAGGGACTCGGGCAGGTCATCGAAAGCGAACGGCAACTGAGACTCCTGCTCGGCATGACCGACGATTTCACGCGGCTCGTGCCCATCGACACGCCGACCGAAGCGCCATACCAGCCCGATTGGCAACTTGCCGTCAACGAAGCCCTGACCAATAGGCCCGAACTCGTGCAGGCCCGCCAGGATTTGAAAACCCATCAGTTGGATATCCTGATCCAAAGAAACCAACTCAAATGGGACCTGCGCCTGACCGGCAGTTATGACATCAACGGCGTCGGCAACCGGCTTGACGGCAGCGCCGTCGATGGCTTGGGCAATCCGAAAAACGCCTTCACGCAGTTTTCCAACGATAAATGGAACAATTGGCAGTACGGGCTACTCCTGGACGTCCCGTTCGGACACCGCGACGCCCATGCCGCCTTGCGGACTTCGCATTTGAATTTGCTTCGCAGCTACGTCGCGCTTCGCGAAAACGAAAAGAAGGTCGTGTCCCAGTTGGCCAACCAATACTCGCGCATCAATGAATTCCTGCGCACTATCCAGGCCCAGCATGCTCAGTACGTGCGAGCTCAGCAGGAGTACGATCTCCTCAAGAACCGCAAAGACCTTCAAGACCTGGCGAGCACGCTCGAGGCCATGCTCAATGCTCAATTGACGGTTACCGCCGCTCAGACCGCCGAATTTCAGGCGGTTGCCACCTACAACACGGCGCTGGCGGGCTTCCAACTCGCTAAAGGAACGATCCTGCAATACGACAACGTGTCGATCGGCGAAGGGGCTTTGCCGGAATGTGCCCAGATTCGCGCCACTGATCACTTCCGCGAACGGACCAAAGCTCTCGTCCTTCGCGAACGGCCGGATGAAGCCGTCGCTCCAACGGGGGTGAAGGACATCGAGCGCGATCCTCTCGCCGGTCTGATGCCCTACGGCAATGGCGCGCCTCCGCCTTCGGTCCTGCAAATGATGAATCCGCAGGTAACACCATTTGGACCGCCTCCCGGTCCGATGAATGCCGCGCCGAACGGCGCGCCGGCGGTCCCGAACGGTTCGTTGCAAGCCCCGCCGATGGGCTCGCCGGCAACGCCGAACGGATCGACGACCATGAGTTCCACGCCGCCCGCTTTGAGCGCTGGCGTCTCGAATTACACCAAGTGGCCGACGACGCCGAACGTCGCAACGCCGAGCAATCGACCAACCGCTCCACCTTGGCAGTCCGGTCTGGTGCAGCCCGCGGGAGCGACCGGTGGACCCGGAACGCCATGACGCGTGTCTTCGTCTTCGAATTCACAAGCTCAAGCCCTATTGCCTCCGCGGACGCCCTCGGAGCGGCGTTGAATGCCGAGGGCCAAGCAATGCGAGCCGCGGCGCTCGCCGACTTCGCCTGCATTCCCGGTGTTGAATCATTCACGATCGACCCAACGGCCGACGAGGAAGCCGCATTCCGTGCCGCCGCGCGAGCAGCCGACTGGTCATTGGTCATCGCCCCAGAATTCGACGACATCCTGCTCAATCGCTGCCGCTGGGTGCATGAAGAGAATGGCAAATTGCTGGGCCCGTCGCCCGAGACCGTGCGCCTCTGCGGCGATAAGCTTGCCCTTGCCAATCACTGGAATGCGCAAGGCGTGCCGACGCCGCCGACATTCGCAATCGACGAGAGCTCATCGCCTCCGGATCCTGCATGGATCGTGAAGCCTCGCTTTGGCGCCGGCTCGCAAGACACCTCAGTGAACGGTCCGCTACGTCCAGGCGGCCAGTTCGGCCCGATGATCGTCCAGCCGTTTATCACCGGGCAAGCGGCAAGCGTGGCCTTTCTTTCCGGTCCGAGACAGCGGCTCGCCCTGCCCGCGACCGAGCAATTGCTGTCGAGCGACGGTCGCTTTCATTACCTTGGCGGACGACTGCCGCTGCCGGAAGCTCGTGCGAGCCGCGCCGTCGCGATCGCGCGGCAAGCGATCCAGACGATTCCGAACCTGCACGGTTATGTGGGAGTCGATGTGCTGTTGGGCGATGACGGCCGTGACTGGGCCATTGAGATTAACCCGCGTTTGACGACTTCATATATCGGCTTGCGTGCCTTCGCCGCGACGAATCTCGCCGAAGCAATGTTGCGAATCGCGGAAGGCAATGATCCGCCGCCATTACGCTGGCGCAACGGCACGGTCCAGTTCACGGCATCCGGCCAAAAGTTTTGTTAGCCGGACGCGCAAGCGACGGAATTCTCTATTGGGACAGAATTCCGTCGCTTGCGCGTCCGGCTAACAAGCATCCGGTTCACCCGCCGGCCACGACTTTCCATGCGTTCCGCAACGATTCCGGTAGTCCGTACAAATCGAGAACGGTGATTAACACGCATGTCGCCCAGCCCGCGGCGAGCAAGAACCATCCGTTGCGGAATTTCCCCATTCGCGCTCTCGAACTCGTGAAATGCAAGAGTGGAATCATGGCAAGCGGCAGTTGCAATCCGAGTATCGATTGACTGAGATTGATCAAGTCCGTGACTTTACTATCGCCCCGAATTCCAATGATCAGGATCGCAGGCACGATTGCCACCAGGCGCGTGATCAGCCGCCTGGCCCAGGGCCGAATCCGCCAGTGCATGAAGCCTTCCATGACGACTTGTCCGGCGAGCGTTCCCGTAATCGTGCTGCTTTGACCGCTCGCGAGCAGAGCCACAGCAAACAGCGTGCTGGCCAGCGCCGTGCCCAACAGGGGCGCGAGCGTGAGGTGCGCGTCCATAATCCAGTCGGTTTCGTCGTTGAATTGAACCACCGTCTTGCCATCGGCGAGCGTGACGCTGTCGTGGCCATTGAATATCAGTGCCGCCAGCACCAGAATTGCCGCATTGACGAGAAACGCGATCGAGAGCGCGACGACTGTGTCGATCGTGTTGAAGCGGATCGCCCGCCGCTTCGAATCATCATCGGTTTGCAATCGTCGCGAATGGACCAGCGCCGAGTGAAGGTACAAATTGTGCGGCATGACCGTTGCGCCGATGATACTGATCGCAAGGACCATCATCCCGGACTGGCGAAAGCCCGGCGAGAGCATGGCCTTGCCCATCTCCGCGAAATCGG
>Ga0206945_1219_pt1 | contig 9900 bp, 3 predicted proteins | sample Alteio_BWOrgHeat_5_FD_152982 | JGI IMG/M metagenome (GOLD analysis project Ga0206945, IMG submission 152982) | Enriched cells from forest soil in Barre Woods Harvard Forest LTER site, Petersham, Massachusetts, United States -... | ecosystem: Environmental > Terrestrial > Soil > Temperate forest > O... | reverse complement strand
GCGTTGGCGAAAAACAAGAACAAAGCGCTGCGCCGCGAAGCGCTGATGTCGGCGGTGTGGGGCTACGATTATCCCGGAACGCTCGGCACCATCGATGTCCACATTCGGCATTTGCGCAAGAAACTGGGAGAAGCCGGCCGGTATATCAAGACGTTGATAGGCGTCGGCTACCGACTGGATGAAAAACTCTAAGACCCAAGAGTCCGACCGCATCCTGATCGTCGACGACGAAGATCCTTCCCGCGACCTCTGCCGTCTTTTCCTGGAGTCGGACGGCTACGAGGTCGAGACCTGCGATCGGGCCGAAAAAGCCATGGCGCTTCTCGCGTTCAAGCGGTTTGATTTGGTTTTAACGGACCTCTCCATGCCGGACATGGATGGGGTCGAGTTGGTCAAACAAGTGAAGTACCACTATCCATCGACCAACATGATCATCATGACGGCCTTTGGATCGGTGTCCTCCGCGGTCGAGTCGATGCGTTCGGGCGCCTATGACTACATCACCAAACCTTTCCCACGCGATTTGCTGCTGGCCACCATCCGCCGGTGCTTGGAGAGCCACAATCTAAAACGCGAAATTTCGAAAATGCAGACGGAGCTCATGCAAAAAGAACGGCTGGCGGCCGTGGGATCGATGGCCGGCGCGATCGCCCATCGCATGCGAAATCCGTTGAGCATCATTCAGATGTGCGCGCAATATTTGGAAGGCCACCTGGGTTCAAATGCCGAGCACCTGCAAATCCTTCAGGCCATCGAGGAGAAAGTAAAAGTCCTCGAGCAGCTCACGCGCGATTTCGTCGAATATTCGCGCGCTTCGCGCATCCGGAAGTCTCCGGAACGCCTCGAAAAGCTGGCCGATGAGGTGATCAAAAACTGCGAGGCCCGCTGCAAAATCCAAGGCGTGGATATTTATCGACGTTATCAACCGCAGCTTCCTCCGATTCAAGTGGACGCCGATTTAATCCGGGAGCTGCTCACGAACATCATCGACAATGCGTTGGAGGCGATGAAAGGCCCCGGCAAAGTTTTGGTCGTGATCGAAATGGACAAGTCCTTAAAAAACCTCAATCTCTCCATTTCAAATTCCGGCAGCGTTTTGGCGGCGGAGCTTCAGGAAAAGATTTTTGAACCTTTCTTCACGACGAAAGAAACCGGCATGGGATTGGGCCTGGCGATCGTGCGCCAAGTGGCCGAAGGACACGGCGGGCGCATTCAAGCGATGGGAGACCCCAAAACCAACTCAACCACGTTCCGCATTCAGCTGCCGCTCCAGTCCGCCGCCGCGGTGAAGGGCTGATGGCCTCCAAAGGCCGGATCCTCGTGGTCGATGACGAGCCCCAGGTGGGGATGATTTTCACGAAGGTCCTTCAGGCCGCCGGCTATGAAGTGGCGGCCGCCGAGTCCGGCGAAGAAGCGTTGAAGAAAATGCTCACGCTGCCGAACGTGGTTTTTTTGGATATCAAGCTTCCCGGGATGGACGGCGTCGAGACGCTGCGCCGCATCCGGAAAATGGCCCCGGAAGTTCCGGTGGTGATGATGACGGCCTATCAGACCGTGGATTCCGCCGTCGAGAGCATGCGCTTGGGAGCTTGCGATTATTTAATAAAGCCGCTCGATAACAGCCGGATCAAAGAGGTGGTCCGCCACGCGCTTTTGGTCGGGGGGACTCCGGCCATGACGCCCGACATCACGATCACGCCCGGTGAAATGGTGGGCAAGAGCGCCACGTTCACGCAAATTCAGAAATTGATTTCCAAAGTCGCTCCGACCGATTTGATGGTCCTCTTGCTCGGCGAGTCGGGAACGGGGAAAGAACTTACCGCGCGGGCCATTCATTTGGAATCCAAGCGCGCCGCCAAAGCGTTCGTGCCGGTGGACTGCGCCGCGCTTCCCGAAACGTTGATGGAGTCCGAACTGTTCGGGTATGAAAAAGGCGCGTTCACCGGCGCCGACGATTCCCGGCCGGGGCGTTTTGAGATGGCCGATGAAGGGACGCTTTTTCTCGACGAAATCGGAAACCTTTCCATGTCGGTGCAGGCCAAACTTTTGCGCGTGCTCCAAGATCCTTCCTTCGTGCGTTTGGGCGGGCGCAAGCAGGTCCGGGTCAACACGCGCGTCATCTGCGCCACCAACAAAGACCTGGAAGCCGCGTCGGCGCGCGGCGAGTTCCGCGAGGATTTATACCACCGGATCAAAGTGTTCACGATCGAACTCACGCCGCTGCGCAACCGTTTGGACGACATTCCGATGCTGGTCAGTCATTATCTCGAAAAATACTCTCATGAAATGGGCACGCCGCTGAAAAAGGTGGACCCCCAGGTGCTTGATTTGTTTCAGCGCTACCGCTGGCCCGGAAATATCCGCGAACTCGCCAATGCGATCCGCAGCGCCGTGGTGTTGTCCGACGACGTGATTGGAGCCGAACATTTACCGACCAGCATTCGTTATTCTCAACAGAAAGCGGGCGGCGGCCAATCCTCCGCCGGCGACGCGGCGCTTAAAAACGTGGTCAAAAAAGTGGAACGCGAGCATATTTCAGCGACGCTCAAAAAGACCCGCTGGAGCAAATCGGCGGCCGCCAAAATTCTTGGAATTGACCTCAAGACCCTCACCAGCAAAATAAAAGAATTCGGTTTGACCGAAGAATAGCAAGATAAGCGTAAGTGGATGATTATCAGCCACTTACGATTCACTTCCCGCGCTGTTATCCCTGGCGCCGCCTGCCTCCATCCGGCCATACTTAAATCGACTCGGACAGGCGTGGATGGAACGCATATTGGCTCGGTGCGCCGTGGCAAATCGTCATTCGCCGTATTTTAACCCGGCCTTAAGGAATCCTTAATCCCGCCCTGTTACGATTCTGTTACAACCATGAAACAAGTTCATTCCTCAATGGAAACGTCTTGTTTAAAAAGAGGATGGGTTTCATCGCCCGTTCTTTTCTTTCTTTTTGCCTCCTTGCTCAACGCCCAAACAAAAATTTGGAATGGCAATGGCGCCAGCAACCTCGCTTCCCTCGGTTCCAACTGGTCTCCCGCCGGCGCGCCCGCTCTCGGCGATGATGCGCTTTTTGACGGGACCTCGACCAATCCCTGCAGCATCGACTATGCAATGGAAGTCAACAATTTCCAATCCAATTCCAATTCGACCGTCGTTATTACATTGGCCGATGGATTGACCGTCGATAAAGATTTTATTTTGTCGAGCGGAACCTTCCATGCCGGATCGAGCACTGTGACCGTCTCGGGAAATTGGACCATTGGCGCCGGCGCCGTATTCGATGCCCAAACATCGCAGGTGAATTTTTCCGGCCCCAACAATTGCACGCTGACGGGATCGACGACTTTTTACAGCCTTGCTTCGTCCGGGAGTCTGAAAAATATTTTCTTCACCGCGGGTTCCACCACCACCGTCACAAATTCCCTTTATTTCGGTCCCAATGTTTCACTGCAATCAACGGCCGGCGGCAATTCTTGGTATTTGATATTTACCGGCAACGCCGTCACCCTCACGACGCTGTTCGCCAGTGATTCCGATGCCAGCGGCGGACAAATGCTTTTTGCCGATGCGGCCTCAACGGACGGCGGCAATAACCACAATTGGATGTTCTTCAGCGATCCTCCCGGCCCGGTTGAAAATTTGGCCGATTCCACGGGATTTCAGATCTCGGTCACTTGGACCGCCCCTCCGGGAGGAGCGAATGTTTACGAAGTGCACGCTTCCTCCGCCGGGCCGTTGACGGCTTCCAACATCGGACCGGCGACGCTGATGCAAACGCTGACCTCCAACGCGACCACCCAAGACCCTTTTTCGGCGTCGTTGACCGGCCTCATTCCGGATGTGGGTTATTACGTGGCCGTCCGGTCGCGGCGCAATACCAATCCGGCCTGGAGCGACGTCGTGGGCGCCGGGCCGGCCACCTCGGGGATCTTTCTGATGAGAGAGAGTATGTCGCTGTCAACCGACATGTCTCACCCCGTTATAAAAGTGGCTGATTTTAATTTGGACGGCGTCTCCAATTTGGCCGCCGGTTATTACGAGGACATCGCCATGGCCGGAACGGTGGGGAGCCTCGTGAAACTGCGCGTCTATCGCTGGGACCCTTCCACGTCCCGATTCGTAAACGTGCTCGACCAGGCCGAACCGGGAACCAACCCGATGATTGAATGGGTGGACGCGAACAACGACGGCCTTTTGGATTTGTTTTATTCCGACAGCAACACCTCCCAGCTCTGGATCAACAAGGGCGCCGGAATTCAAATCCCGGCGTTTCAAGCGGACACGACGGGACTCTCGAGTTCGATGCAGCCGTTCGAAAACGGCATGGTCGCGGCCGGAGACTATAACGGCGATGGCCGCATGGATCTGGCGGTGGTCGGGCAATTGAATTCGCAAGACACTCCGACGGTCCGATTGTTCGTGCACGGCGCCGGCGGATATGACGACGGCAGCACGGTCCTCGATCAAACCGAGGTGGACAACGGTTCCATCGCTTGGGGCGACGCGAACAACGACGGTTATATGGATTTGCTGGTGTCGGGCGGCACCGCGAGCAATCCGGTGCTCATGGTGTTGAGGAACCTGGGAGACGGCACCTTCGACCGGCCTTGGAGCACCAACGGCCTTTCGGCCGGAGCGGTCGCCTGGGGAGATTTTGACCAGGACGGCAAGCTGGATTTCGCGGTGCTGGGAAAATCGGCCGGCAGCGGCGCCCCCCAGCTGGTGATTTACCGGAACACCACGCAAAATCCCGGCGACGCGCCCTCCTTCAATCAGTCATTCACGTTGTCTCCGGGGCTTTCTTCGGGCGACAACCAAATGGGATCGTTGGCCTGGGGGGATGTGAACAACGACGGTTGGCTCGACCTGTTGGTCATGGGCTCCGATGGAACGACCCCGCGCATGGTTTTATTTCTGAACAAAGGCAACCATTCGGATCCCACCACCTGGGAACAGGTTGAACCGATGGGCGCCGGCCAAGGGCTCCAATGGGGCTCTCTCGCATTCGGAGATTTTGACGGAGACGGGGCCGGCCATCAAGGCGACCTGGATTATGTCGCGGCCGGTTATGACGGACAATCGGTCCGGGCCATCGTTTTTGAAAATCAATTTGTTTCCAACGGCAGCAATATCTACAACCACCGGCCGGCGGCCCCGACCAAACTTTCCTCTTCCATCGCCCGGAACAAGTTGACGATGTCATGGACGGCGCCCGCCGGTGAAACATCCACGGTGGACGAGATGATGTTTCAAATTCAAGTCGGGTCCACCAATTTTTCCGTCAATCCCGCCACCTATAACGTGTCGGGCGTGCATGGCTCGCCGCTCATGGGAAATTATTTGAATGCCAGGCTGCCGACCGGCGACCGCGGCGTGACCGTCCAATTGGATGACGGCGCCACTTATTATTGGCGCGTGCGCGCCATCGACGCCGGTTTTTCTCAAGGCCCCTATGCCGTTCAAGGGCCGGTCTACATTCCGCCGCTTCCGCCCAACGATATCACGGACTTGGCCGCGGTCACGGGGGCCCAAGTCTCTCTGACATGGACCGCGCCCAGCGCCCGCGGGGACGGAGTGGACCCCGTCAACGGCTACGAGCTCTATGATTCGACCTATTCCTCGCCCGATCCGAGCAATTTGAGTTCCTATCAATGGTCGAAACTCAACGTCAGCATACCGGTTTTAAGCCCGGGGCTTCAGCAGGAATTAACGGTGACCGGCCTGATCCCGTTTCAAAATTATTGGTTCGCGATGCGCGCGTACAACACGCTGGCATTCGCGGTTCACGCGGGATCGGCGTCGGCCGTCGCCGGCCATTATCAATTTATCGACTATAGGATTCCGATCTCTTCGGACACCTCAAACGGCTCCATTGCCTGGGGAGACCTGAACAACGACGGATATCAGGATTTTGTCATCGCCGGCACGCATGGGACCGTCGACACGCGCATTTATCTCTACAATCCAGCCACGAAGAATTTCGATCTCACTCAAACATTGTCAGAGCAGATGGAAGACGCTTCCGTCGCCTTGGGCGACTACAACAACGACGGTTATTTGGACCTCGCGATCCGAGGACGGCTGCTGCCGAACAGCACGACCTCCGACCGGGTCCTTATTTATCGCAACCGCGCGGGCGCATCTCCCGCGGCCAATATTTTCGCCTCTCCCATCGATTCGCGCGTCAGCATCGACCCGAATTTTGACAGCGGCACCTGGGGTCAAATCCGTTGGGCGGATTACAATTCGGACGGCTCCCAAGACGTGATCGTGCTCGGGTCGCTGACCGGCGTCGTGGCGCTGCGCAACGATCCGGTGACGCACAATTTTTCGACCGTGTTGCTGACGACGGAAACCGCCAATACGACCGGCGGCTCGATGGCTTTCGCCGACGTGAACGGAGACGGCGCTTTGGATATGGCGGTCGTCACCAGCAACGACACCGCGCTTTTGATCAATGATGGGAAAGGAAATTTCTCCAAACAATGGCAGATAGAGGGACTGACCGGCGGCGAAGTGGCCTGGGGAGATTATAACAACGACGGCTTTTGGGACTTGGCCGTCTCCGGAAAAACGGGCGGATCGAATCCGCAAACCGAATTGAAAATTTTCGCGGGAGACGGGACCGCGAACTACAACAACCATCCGGTCGTCCTATCGACCGCCGTTTACTCCGGAAGCCAGTTGAACGGGATGATGGCGTGGGCTGATTTGAACAACGACGGCTATCCCGAACTGATCGTTTCGGGAGAAACCAACGGCCCGACGGACCCAAAACGGTTCCTCATTTATTCGAACCTGTGCGCGACCACGCCGGACACCTTCCAGGTTCTCGAGAATCCTTTCGGGAAGGATTACGGACTTTACAGCGGCAGCCTGGCCGTGGCGGATTTTGATAATGATGGAGACGATGACTTGGCGGTGATGGGTCTGCTTTCGACCGCGAGCGGAGCGGACGCGCCCCGCTTGGCGCTGTTGGAAAACTTGCAAGTTCCGTTTGGCGCCGGACGAATCCCTTGGGGCCCTCCGGCCAATTCCACGGCCACGTTCAACGCCGCGACCGGCCTGGTCACGTTCCAATGGAATCCGCCGGCCGTTCCCGCCGGCTATGCCGCCAATCTCAATAAAGGTCTTTCGTATAACTTCGGCATCACCAATCAAAACACGGGTCAAGTGGTGGTTTCAACGGCCTTTGGGACCCCGCTCATGGGCAATTATCTCACGCATGGTCCGGGACCGGTGACTTGGGCCGCGCGCTTGCTGGATGCGAACACCTATTATTGGCAGGTTCAAGGCGTCGACACCGCGCTGCAGACGACCCCTTTCTTGGTCAGCAGCGTGACGGTGCCGGTCATCCCGCCCGCCGTCATCACGGACCTGGCGGCGACCCAGGGCGCGCAAGTCCGCCTCACCTGGACCGCTCCGGGCGAAGACGGCCATACCGGCACGGTCACCAAATACAGAATTTATTACGCGTCCAATTCTTTTAACGCTTCGACGGACCCCGGCGTGTCGCTGATGTCGATCAACGCCGTCACCGCCAATCCGCCTTTTGTGCCCGGCGGCCAAACGGAAACACGGAATGTGACGGGACTGGTTCCGGACCTGCAATATTATTTCCGCGTCATCGCCGAAGACCGGAATGCCGCGAGCGCGGCGGCGTTAAGCAACATCGCCAGTTCTTCCTCAACGCATTTTGGATCTATACCGTTTGACGGCTTCGTGGGTTTTTCAGCGGGCGGCATCGCGCTGGGGAATTTGAACCCCGGGACCGATTCGAGGATGGACATCGCGGTCAACGGAGTCCCGGCCAACGGCACCAAGTTCAACGCGCTTTTCCAGCAAACCGGGAATTCGTTCAATCAAGCGAACATCGGCGACTCGCTGAAGGACGGCGCCATCACGCTGGTCGACATCGATCGCAACGGAAGCCTGGACGCGCTGGTATCGGGGACCGACGGCAACGGCAACCCCGCCACGCGGCTTTATTTGAATTCGAACGGCAGCTTCTCCTTGTCCAACGCCACATTTCCGGCCATTTCCCGCGGAGCCTTCGCGGTGGGAGACATCAACAATGACGGCGACTTGGATGTCGTGGCGGTCGGTGCGGGCCTCTCCGGCGTTCAGTTGTTTGAAAACGTCATGCTGGCCAGCGGCTCCTATAGAATTGAGACATCCCGGAAACTTTTCAATGTTTCCTTCGCAACGGGAGCGGCCGTGGCGATCGCGGACATCAACGGCGATGGGACGCTGGGCATGGCCGTGGCGGGTTTCGACGGCACGCATGCGCGGCTCATGATCTTGACCCAAAAAAACGGGACCTTCTCGATATTCAATGAGCCGCTCGGCTCGGCCGACGGCTATACCAATTGTTCGCTGGCTTGGGCCGACGTGAATTTGGACGGAAAATGGGACCTCGTCGTGATGGGTCAGCGTCAAGCGGGAAATTCCGAAATCGGCGTGTTCGAACGAACCTCCAGCAATTCCACCCCGTTCGTCTTCCATCCTTTCAGCCTGCCGACCAACAATCAATCGCTCTACAGCGGCGGGGCCGGCTCGGGGTCGCTCGCGGTCGGCGACATCAACAACGCCGGTCACGATCAGGTCCAAATCTCCGTCTCCATCCATGTCCACGAAAGCCATGCGCGCATTCAATAGGCCTTTGTTATGTCCGAGCGGCTCGATCATTCCCCATGCTCCCGGAAGGTTGTTGACGTAAAGGATCAATCGCGGGTTGCCGTTGCTGTCTTCGCCCGCGACCGCGAGATCGATCTTCCCGTCATTGTTGAAATCGCCGGCCGCGATCCCGCTGGTCCCATTGTTGCCCGACGAGAGACCGGGGCCGGGCAGGTCCGAGACGTCGAAATTACCGGGCGACGCCGGTTGGTTTAAAAGAACTTGCGTGTATTTGTTGGTCGTCACGCCGCCGCGGCGGCGGCCCGTGATGGCCAAATCAGGATACCCGTCCCCGTTAAAATCCGCATAGACCATCGCGGCCTCGCGGTATCCGTCATCCGGAAACACGCTCGTCGGAGCCGCATATCCGCCGTTCGAATTGCCCAAGAACACCAGCAATTGCGGAAAGAACGCGCTGTCGGCGCCGGCCACGGTCAAATCGGGAATACCGTCGTTGTTCACGTCGCTCCATGCCAGCGCCGCCCCGCCGTTCAGCGCGACGTTCGAAATCTTTTGGGCCGCGAATGGCAGCGCGGGATTGCTGCGAAAGACATTCTTATAGACATAAATTCCATCGAGCCCATTTCCGGCGGCGGCCAAATCAAAAGCGCCGTCGAGATTGGCGTCGCCCCAAGCGAAAGAACCTTCGGTAAAACCGCCGATGTCGGCGCTCGACACCATCACAAAAGGCGGATTGTTGGGATAATTGTTTTGGTACATCAGCGTTTTTTTACCGGACTGATCGCCGGCCGCAACGAAATCGATTTTTCCGTCCATGTTCCAATCCAGCGCCGCAATCGCCGGAGAATTCACTCCTGCAAAACTGGCTTGAGGATCGAGCGTGAACGAATGGCCGTTTCCTTTCCAAGCTTGGATGCCGTCCCCGCCCGCCAACAACAGGTCCGGGATCCCGTTCTTGTCGTAATCGGCGATCGTCAACGCGGTGTCCCCCAAGCCCGTGGCGATTTGCGCGAGCCGATACACGCCCGCATTCGCGCTGGCCGTGGATATGGCCGTATATCCCCCCGAACCGTTGTAACCCCGGACCCCGAAATAATAGAGATTTCCCGCGACCAAGCCCGTTACCATCACGGACTCGGCATTCCCGGCGGACTGAGGGCCCGGTATGTTCGGGATCTGCGGCAATGCCAAGAACGCCGCCAGGTTGAGGGGGTCGATCGGGGCCGGAGATTGGCGGATGTCATAGCTCTGAAGCTGGCCGAC
>Ga0206945_1218_pt1 | contig 10182 bp, 8 predicted proteins | sample Alteio_BWOrgHeat_5_FD_152982 | JGI IMG/M metagenome (GOLD analysis project Ga0206945, IMG submission 152982) | Enriched cells from forest soil in Barre Woods Harvard Forest LTER site, Petersham, Massachusetts, United States -... | ecosystem: Environmental > Terrestrial > Soil > Temperate forest > O... | reverse complement strand
AGGCGGACGGGGAGTCAAGAAGTGGCGGGTCGGCGGGAATCGTCAGTTGCCGGCGGGCACAACCATGGGTTGCGGCGGTTGTTGGGGTTGGCCATTGAACCGCCAGCGGAAGCCGCCGGTCATCACATAGACCAGCATGGCGAATAACATAACGATCACGCAGAACCAGATGCGCCAGTCACGGTGCGCATTTCTCCAATAAGGCGGACGGCCATGATTGAGCGGGCCGCCGTTCGGATCGCCGTGCGGCTTGTGATCGTGCTGGGATTCGCTCATAGGGTCTGTTCTCCACGCCCGCTGGAAAAATATTTAGCGGACTTGCGGGACGGTGATGTTGCTGCCGTCCTTGAGGATGCCAAAGGCGTACAGCAGCCATATGACCACGCAGATCACCACGACGGCGTTGAGGATCTTTTTGATCTTTCCGTCCATCGGGATGTAGGTATTGACCAGCCAGAGCAGCACGCCAACGACGATCAGGGTGACGACGAGGGAAATCAGAGACATATGCCGCCTCCATTTTGTTGATTCATGGTATGAACCTAAGCCACAGGACGCACGCACGCCATGGGGTGTTATCCTACCGGTTAATCGGTGGCCAAAATGATCGATTCTGCCAGGGCCAACGCAATCTGCACCGCTTCCACAAATAAACGCTCCTCAGCCCTTGCGTTCCCGCCGATGAGGCTTATGTTGCTTTGGGTCGATACAGACAGTTTGAGCGGTGCAGATCGGCCAGGTTAAGGTTCTGTATCGGCCCATTTCTTTTGTCTCTTCAAGTAATCTTGCGGTCAATCTGCCCAAAAATTGGCCACAAGGCGTATGGGGAGCCTAGCGAGGATGAAAGACTAGCGCCCGGAAACGCCCGCTCCGGACAAAAAAGAACCCCACTCTTGCCGTGTGCGACAACGCCCGCGAAATTTTATTCAATATGGGACAGGCTGGATGGTTTTCGGCGACCAATTAAGGCTGCCGGCGGCCATCTCACGCTGGTGTCCCTCTGGGATTTATTCCCATTTCGGGGCCAAAGTGGCAAACACGAACAGAGCAGGGTAAATTCTTTTTTACCGGTTCAAAGAGCTGGTTATGTGACTGCAACATCCATGCCAACTTGAAGTCCGGAACAGCTTTTTGGAAATGAACCCCCGGCGGGGCGGATCACGGGGAAGAGGAGGCTTCCAGGTCTTGCAGGGTCGGCCCGACGACTGCGCCCAGGCGGTTTCCCGTGGTGAAGAGCACCCAGCCGAATGCGGCCAACGCCACCATCAAAACGATGAACGCCCGGAAATGGTGCTTTTCAAACCGCCGGATGGACCGGGAAAACGTCAGCAGGCCGAACAGCGCGGCGATGATGATGACAGCGTCCACGCTTTCCCGCTGCCAGTAACTCCCGCCCAGGTGCAGCCACATGCCGAATTCATCGAAGGTCAGCGCCATGGCTACGCCGTAGAGCGTTGCGGTGATGTCCGCCGCGCGATTGACCGGCCGGCGCAGCACGCTGTAACCGGCCACCGCCGCCAGCAGGAAGATGCCGTAGTTGAGGTGGTGGACGTGCGTGCCTTTGAGGAAAAAGTACATGTTCGGGATTTCCCCGGACATGATGAGAAAGACGTCCGCCCGCGCCGCCAGGAAGGTGAGCAGGAAGCTGAACAGGACCCGCCGGGCCAGCCGGTGCACAGTTGCCTTGGGATGCGGGACTTCGGGGGGTCATGCGGTTTCCGCCGATACCAAACCAAACCGGGCAGGGCGCGTAAAGTCCAATCCGGAAATCGCCGGCTTACTTCAACCCGGACACATCAGCGTCATAAACCATGATCGCCGGGCCGGTCTTGGATTTCAGGGAGCTCCCGCTGAAGCGGATATTTTGCGCGTGATAAATCTTCAAGCCGGTGCCGCCTGAGATACGCACGTTGGAGAAGGTCGCGTCTGTGACGGGCGCCTCCGGCAGGCCGCGCATAGTGCCCAGGCTGGCGCAGTTCTTGGCGGTCACATTGCGGATGATGAAGTTGTCGAGGAACGGCGTGCGGTCGGTCACGGCATGGGCTTTTTCGGTGGACGGGTCGGCGGGCGCGTCGCGCTCGGGATAGTAATCCACGATGTCGATGGCGCTTTTCACGCCGTCCATGGTCAAGTCTTCGTAGACGAGGTTGTGCAGATGGCCGCCGGTGCTGCGGGTGGTCTTGATGCGGATGCCCGCCGAGGTGTCCCGGAAGGTGCAGTTGCTCACGATCAATCCCTCCAGACCGCCGTGCGAACCGGAGCCGATGGACATGCCGTGCCCGTGCAAAAACGTGCAGTCCGTGATGAGAAAATTCTTGTCGCCGGGCTTGCGGTCATCGGCGGGCTTGATGGCGATGTTGTCGTCGCCGCCGTCGATGGTGCAGCCCGTGATGAGGTAGTTCCAGCCGGAGGGGTCGATGCCGTCGGTGTTATGCGTGTTGGCGGGGGACTTGATGCTGATGCCGCGGATGGTCACATCCGTGCAATGCTGCGGCACGAGGTGGAACATGGGCGAATTGCGCAGGCGCACGCCGCTGATGAGGACGCGCGAGCAGTTGTCGATCTTGATGAGGAACGGCCGGTGCGTCATGGCGTGGTTCGCGTCGAAGGCCTTCCACCAAGCGGAACCTTGGCCGTCGATGGTGCCGTCCCCGGTGATGGCGATGTCGTGGCCGTCGATGGCATGGATGCAATCCACGTAGTGGTTGTTGACGACGGGATGATTCGCCATGTCGTCGCTGATGAGGAGGAAGGCGTCGCGCGTCAGGTGCAGGTTAAGCCGGTTGGTGAGCGTGATGGGCCCCGTCACATATTTCCCGTCGGGGAAGACGAGCGTCCCGCCGGTGGCGCCCACCGTGGCGATGGCCTTCTGGATGGCGACGGTGTTGAGTGTGTGGCCGTCACCCACCACGCCGAACTGCACCACGCTGTACATATTGGTCGGGATGTCCGGTAGCACGGGCGTTTGCGCCAACGCGCTGGCGGTAAATGCAAATGCCAGCGCGACCGATGGAAGGAAAATCTTAGGCTTCATAAGTGATGCGGATTCCCAAACATACCGTCAGGGCTCCCGCCCCACAAGCCCAAGGCCGCCTCATACTGAACCCTTGAACCTTAAACCGCTTCGTGACACCTGATGCTTGGCACATGACACTTATTTTCTGTGTTCCATCTGTGTTTCATCTGTGGCTAAATACCGCCCGCATGTAATACGAAGCGGTCATCGGGCTGGAGACGCACGTCCAGCTCAAGACAAAATCGAAGATGTGGTGCGGCTGCGCCAACGCGTTCGGCTCCGAGCCGAACACGAACGTCTGCCCCGTGTGCCTGGGCCTGCCCGGCGTGCTGCCCGTGCCCAACGAGGAAGCCCTGCGCAAGACCGTGCTCACCGGCCTGCTGCTCAACGGTGAGATCCCGCGCTTCGCGAAGTTCGACCGGAAGTATTATTTCTACCCGGACATGCCCAAGAATTACCAGCTCACGCAATACGACCGGCCGAGCACGGCGGGCGGGTTCGTGGAGTTTGAGTTCAACGGCGGCACCGCGCGCGTGCGCATCACCCGCGCGCATCTGGAGGAGGATGTCGGCAAGAACACGCATTTTGAGCGGCACAGCGGGGTGGATTTCAACCGCGCCGGCGTGCCGCTGCTCGAGATCGTTTCCGAGCCGGAGATCACCAGCGCGGACATGGCCTACGAATATCTCAACGCGCTCAAGGAAATCCTCATCCAGGGAGGCATCAGCGATTGCGACATGGAAAAGGGCATGGTCCGGTGCGACGTGAACGTGAGCGTGCGGCCCAAGGGCACGGCGCAACTCGGCGCGAAGATCGAGATCAAGAACATGAACAGTTTTTCGGGCGTGCGCCGCGCGTTGGAATACGAGATCCCGCGCCAGATCGAGGCGGTGTCCCGCAATGAAAAGCTGGTGCAGTCCACGCGCCGCTGGGATGACGTGGCGGGCATCACCGAGCAGATGCGCACCAAGGAGGATGCCCACGACTACCGCTATTTTCCCGAGCCGGACCTCATGCCGCTGGCGCCCACAGACGCGTGGATCGCGGAGGTGCGGGCGCAGGTGATCGAGATGCCCTTCGCGCGCAAGCAGCGCCTGATACGTGATTACGGCCTGCCTGCCGGCGACGCCGAGGTCTTCAAGAGCAACGTCGCGCTCGGTAATTATTTTGAAGGCATCGCCAAGCAGGCGAAAAATCCCAAGGCCGTCGCCAACTGGATCATCAACAATTTGCAGGCCAAGCTGGCCGAGGCGAACGCAAAAGAAACCGCCGCACAGGCCGCCGTGGGCGTGGAGCCGGCGGACGTGCAATTGATCACGCTCGCGGACCTGAAGTTCCCGCCGGCGGCGTTGCTCGAGCTCGTCGGGTTGGTGGAGGCCAAGACGATCAGCAGCTCGGCCGCGCAACAGGTCTTCACGGAGATGTTCGAGACCGGCAAGGCCCCGGCCGTCATCGTGCAGGAAAAAAATCTCGCGCAGACGAGCGACACCGGCGCCATCGAGAAATTCTGCGACGAAGCCATCGCCGCCAATCCCAATCCCGTGGCCGATTACAAGGCCGGCAAGGTCGCCGCGCTCAATGCGCTCAAGGGCCAGGTGATGAAGTTGAGCAAGGGCAAGGCGAATCCTGCGCTGGTCGGCGAAATTCTGGAGCGGAAGCTGAAGGGATAGTGCCTTTTGGTCTGTTTTAAAGCGGCACTGATTTGCCGCCGTAGTTCGAGAATTGGCCGGACGACCAGACTGACATCATGCGCGAATATATCCCGACCAACATCGGGTTTGAGAACCTGCTCTGCGTGCTTATCCTTCTTTCCAGGCTTGGAGACATCGGAAGCACTTATCTCATCACGCCAAAGCTCAAGCTTGAAACCAATCCGATCGCCAGGAAGCTCGGCTGGTGGTTTGCCATTGCCACAGTTTTTGTTTGTCTCGTCCCCTATTATTCGACGGCCCTCGCCATCGTTATTTTGGTTCCGTCGCTGATGGTTTGCGCCGCCAATACCGGCAAGGTTTGGTTTGCCCGGGCTTATGGCGAAGATAATTATCATGAGCTGATATTGAATGTTGCCAGGCGAAGCCGCCTCTCCCATGCGCTGATACCCACCCTTGTCGCGGCCATATTTACGGCCTTGATCGGCCTGATTCTGCTGATGCTTTCCCCGGATCCAACGAACTGGGGCTATTGGTTTGCGCAGGGGTTTTTAGCGTATGCATTTGTCATCGGCTTTTATGGGAGCTTGTTTTTTGTGAGGCTCTTTAGAAGAGCCAAGCGCGAGGATAAAAAGCCGGACCACCCGGCTGGTAAACCGTCTTGCTAAGAAGCTGGCAAAATCCTGGAGCGGAAGCTGAAGGGGTGAACCGTTGAATTGCGGTCAGGTAGGACGGTGGTGCTCCGCCGCCGCTTCAAAGCGGTAGAAGACTACCGCACTCCAAGACGCTTCGCGTTCATTCACGCTTTCAAATCCGCGCCAGCGTCTTGGAGTGCGCCAGTCCACTGGCGCTTTTCCAAATAGTATTTTAACTCTCCCTCACCCCGGCGCTGACTCGCTCGCGCTCGCTCGCTCGGCCCTGCGGGCCTTCGGCTTCGCCGAATTCCTTTCGCCGTTTCCCAAACGGCTCAAGTCTCCCCAAGGAGAGGGAGAATCGTTTCCGCGCCTTTGGAAATACCCGCGACTGGATTTGCCATGATACCGTCCGAATTGTCGTAAACCGCATATGCGAAAATCCTCTCCTGGGGGAGAGGATACAGGTGAGGGCGGTCGTCAAACCATCTGGTGTTTGAGCCTCCTCACGTCGGCTCTTACAAAGGCTAGCCCATCCGCAAAAACGTGCGGGCCTTGACGAGCAGGGGGATGGGCCGCTTGCAGGTCTGCTGGCAATCGATGTTGCAATGGACCATCTGCTTGCGCTGCTGGTCGGCGACCGCCCCGCGATAGATTTCTTCGAGGCTGTTCTTGTGGACGTTCCCGATGGGCTTGCCGAGGAAGTCGCAGAAGAAGACGTCGCCGTTGGCGTAGATGAACATCGAGCGCAGGCCGATATCGCAGTTGCGCTTCTTGCCGCCGAGGTCGAGGTGGCGCATGTTCGTGCCCATCTGCGGCGGGTTGGCGAGGTACTCCCAAAATCCCTGGAACTGCTGCTCGTTGCCGACAACCGAGTAGCCCTCTTTTTGCAGGGCCATCAATTCATCGAGCACGCTCCGTAAATTTTTAAGATCCTGCGGCCAGAACCGGTCGCCGATGTATCCCACGTAGGGCTGAAAATTCACCTGCACCTGGGAATTTTTTCCGAAATGCCGCACGAGGTCCGGCAGCCCGCGATAATTCTGCTCCATGATGGTCGGCTTGACGATCACACTCACGCGCGAGCCGACGCGGGCTTTTTCCGCCAGCACCGTGTCGATGCCCTCGAGCGTGCGCCGGGTGCCGTCGGGCGCGGGGCGCAGCGACTCGTTGATCTTCGCGTCCACCGATTCCAGCGAGATGTTGATGTTGAACGGGTCGTAGGAAAGGATGCGCTCCACGTTCGACTTGGTCAGTGCGAGGGCGTTGGTGGTGAAACCGAAGTTCACGCCGAGTTCCTGGGCCAGCGCCAGCGTGTCGTAGAGCGGTTTGTAAATGGTCGGCTCGCCGCCGCTCAAGGAAATATTGAAACCCTTGCCGGAAAGTTGCTTTGCCTCGCGCACGATGCGGAACATCGTCTCGCCCGAGAGGATGGGGTCGACTTCCTTCCAGATCGTGCAGAACGGGCACTCGAGGTTGCAGCGCCCGCTGAAGATCACGTAATACGTCATCGGCGTGGACAATACGTGGCCGGTGCTGAGCGAAATGCGCCGCTCCATCACCTTCTTGAAATAGGGGATGCCCTTGATGCACTGCCTGGCGATGCGCGTAAAACGGGACATTTTGCTCTCTAATCTTCGTTATTTCCGACGGTTGTGACTCTGGCAAGAATCGCCCATCCCGGTCTCAAAAGCAAGTCCGCCCTCCCGGTTCACTTCGCGTCTGCCTTGTGCAGTTCCACCGCATACACTTGCGTGTGTCATGGTTGCCGTCAAATGCATGTCGAGATTCCTGCAAAATAACTGTAGCGGCGCTCTATGAGCGCCGGCAGGTTTGGATTTGCTCGAAAAACTCGGCGGTCATAGACCGCCGCTACAGTGAAAAAATTGTTTGGCAGAGGTTTCACGTAAGGAAGGACGCTATCAAAGCCCGATTATTAAGGCTGCGCCGGTTTCGGGGCATTCGTCGGCGCGTCCAACTTGCTGTGCAGCCACGCGGTCAGTTCGTCGCCCCAGTTCGGGTCGAATTTCGACCACGCCGTGATCGGGTGCGGCGCGTTGGTGATGGTGATGAGGTCGCACGGCACGTTGTTGGAGAGCAGCGCGGCCTGGAACTTCGCGGCCTGCGCCGGCGGCACCGTGCGGTCGATGCTGCCCTGCATCAGCAGGAACGGCGGCAGCCCGGGCCGGACGTGGTTGATGGGCGAGCGGTCGGCGAGGACCTTGAACGACTCCGCGTTGGTCGCCTGCGGCAGGGCGAGCAGGTTCTGCAAGGACTTGCTCACCTCGCCCCGGTGCAGGGTGTCGGCCACCAGGTCGTTGGGCGCGGCCAGGCCCACCACGGCCTGCACCCGCGTGCTGTCGTCGGACATCACCGTCACATAACAGACCATGTGGCCGCCCGCGGAATGGCCGATGAGCGCGAGCCGGTGGGGGTCGCCCTTGAACTCCGCCGCGTGGGCCTTCACCCAGCGGATGGCGGTCTGCAAGTCCTCAATCCCGGCGGGCCAGCGGTTGGTGGGGGCCAGCCGGTAATCGATGGAGAACCAGGTGAAATGCGCGCGCGTCAGCGGGTCGAAGAGCGGCGAGATGTCGCGGCCCAGATTTTTATCCTGCCCCTTGCCGCCGGTGCTCCAGCCGCCGCCGTGGACGATCATGGCCATGGGGAACGGGCCGGGGCCGTCCGGCACGGAGACATCCAGCAACAGGGGCTGCCCGCCCGCGCTGCCGTAGGGGATGTTCGTCTGGAGGATGGCCGCGCGCGATTGGCCAAGGCACGCCAGCGCCGCAAGGAACAAGAAAAGTCGTTTCATGGAATGTGGCCACAAAATTAACCGCGGATGACGCGGATGACACGGATTTTTTGCCGCAAAAGAACACAAAGAACTTTGACGCGAATTTCACGAATTGACGCGAAACCTGTTTCCCGGTGGGGTGAGTTGGTGGCCGTGCGCAAGCACCGCGAGGCGCTGTGAAGGGAAGCGCTTCGTCGCTTCTCAAAATTGGGGCACTGACGAAGGAGTGCCCTCCAAAAAAGCTTTCGGGTTGACTCGTTATCGGGAAGATATAATTTGAAATAAACCGGACTTATGAAATCTGCCCGACTAATCCTCGGCCTCTTATTGGCGGCAGCGTACGCGCAAGCGCAGCCGGTCATCACCACGCAGCCGACCGCTCAGACGGTGGCATTAGGTGGAATGGTGAATTTGAATGTGACCGTGGATGGGGCCGCACCGCCGTATGGCTATCAATGGCTCAAGGACGGGAGGATATTAAATGGCGCGACGAACAGCGCGCTAACGCTGACGAACGCGGGGGTGACCAATTCCGGCATGTATTATGTGGTGGTGACGAATGCTGGCGGCATGGCCATCAGCCTTCCTGTTCCGGTATTGGCGGGCAACCCAGAGCTGCTGGCGTGGGGTTTTAATAACGACGGCCAGTTGGGCGACGGCACGACAAGCAACACCAATCTTCCTGTCAAAGTGGCAAGCAATGTGGTAACAGCGGCGGCGGGAGCAAATCATTCGTTGTTCATCGATGATGGCGGCACGTTGTGGGCAATGCGTTATAACCCTTTTGGGGAGTTGGGCGTCGTCACGGCTTATGTATACACCAATCTCCCCGTCACCGTAACGAGCAATGTAGTGGCGGTGGCGGCGGGAACGTTTCATTCGCTATTTGTGGACGGGGCCGGGACGCTGTGGGCGATGGGACTAAACGATTTTGGCCAGCTTGGCAATGGCACGACGTCAGCAACCACCCTTCCCGTCAGCGTGGCAAGCAATGTGGTGGCGGTGGCAGCGGGAGGATCTCATTCGCTCTTTGTGGATATCACCGGCAGGTTATGGGCTATGGGAGACAACGGTCGCGGCCAACTGGGCAATGGCACGACAATCAACACCAATCTTCCCATCATGGTGACGAGCAATGTAGTGGCGGTGTCCGGGGGAGGGTCTCATTCGCTGTTCATGAAGAATGACGGCACGTTATGGGCGATGGGTTGGAACTTCAATGGTGAGCTGGGCGATGGCACGACAATCAGCACCAATCTTCCGGTGAATGTGGCGAGCAATGTGATGATGGCAACAGCAGGAGAGATGCATTCACTGTTCACGAAAAATGACGGCACGTTATGGGCGATGGGCGATAACGGCGAAGCTGAGTTGGGCAACGGCATGACAATAACTGGAGCAAATTCCCCCATCCAAGCGTCCGGCATGTCCCTGGCCAACGTCATTTCCGGCAGTTCAGCCGGTCATTCCCTGGCAGTGGGTCTGCCGCAATCGCCGGTAATCACCCCACCGCCCTCAAATCAAACGGTGTTGTTCGGCAGCAATATCACATTCACGGTGGCGGCCTGGGTTTTTTTACCACTGTCGTACCAGTGGTGTTTTAATGGAACTCCGCTGGGTGACGGCGGCAATGTGAGCGGATCGTTGTCAAACACGCTCAATTTGTCTTCCTTGGCCGCCACCAACGCAGGCAATTACACAGTAGTGGTTACCAACCAGGCTGGCAGCATGACCAGCAGCGTGGTGGCTTTGACCGTCTTGTGGCCACCAACCATCGTGGCGGAACCGCAAAGCCAGAGCGCGGTAACCGGCAGCAATGTCACCTTCACGGTGGTGACCGGAGGCTTTTTGCCGGAGTCATACCAGTGGTATTTCAATGGGGGAGCGATTAGCGGAGTAACCGCGACGAATTATACAATTGGACCTGTCACAACCACCAACGCCGGCAACTATGATATCGTCGTTACCAACATATATGGCAGCACAACCAGCCGCGTGGCGACCTTGATCGTGTTGTCACCACCAGCCATCACCACCAATCCGCCCTCGAGCCTGACAGTTGTGAGCGGCGATACCGCGACGCTTAACGTG
>Ga0206945_1217_pt1 | contig 10230 bp, 10 predicted proteins | sample Alteio_BWOrgHeat_5_FD_152982 | JGI IMG/M metagenome (GOLD analysis project Ga0206945, IMG submission 152982) | Enriched cells from forest soil in Barre Woods Harvard Forest LTER site, Petersham, Massachusetts, United States -... | ecosystem: Environmental > Terrestrial > Soil > Temperate forest > O... | reverse complement strand
GGGTATGGTAAATATCTCGTCAGCGGCGTTGTAAGCAGCAGGACCAGAGCCCCTCTCGTTTTACCGCTCGCCATGTCGCCGGTCATCTCAGCGTAGTTCCCCTCCCGTCGAAAACTGTAAAGAACTGAGGTGGCTCTTCCGATGACAGAGGAGAAGCTTGCATTTTTCGTTCATGCTCCTGCGTATCGCTCCGGCCGGGAGGAATCGGAAATCAAGTCGATTCTAAAGCGTGGCGGTCTTAGCCTAATTTGGGCTGTCCTAATGGCAATTCCCACTTGGCCGCAAGGGTCATACGCTGACCTCGCAAATAAGAGCCTCGAAGATCTGATGAATATTCAGGTGACTTCCGTTTCGAAGAAGGAGCAGAAGCTCTCGCGCACAGCCGCTGCGATCTTCGTGATAACGGCGGAAGACATCCGCCGCTCCGGCGCCACGAGCATTCCCGACGTAATGCGCATAGTGCCGGGGCTGGATGTGGGACAAATCAATGGAAGCACCTGGGCCATCAGCGCGCGCGGCTTCAACCAGCAATTCAGCAACAAGCTGCTGGTGATGATCGACGGGCGCGTGGTGTATACCTCCCTGTTCGCGGGCGTCCTCTGGGACAACATTTCGGATTTCCCCGTTGAGGACATCGCAAGGATCGAAGTGATTCGAGGTCCGGGTGGAACCATTTGGGGAGCGAACGCCGTGGACGGCGTCATCAATATTCTTACGAAGGAGTCCGCCGAAACTCGCGGAGGGCTGGTTGTAGCGCAGGGAGGAAACATCGATCAGGAAAGCGGAATGATTCAATATGGCGGAGAGTTGAAAAAGGGGACGGACTACCGCGTCTATACCAAATATTTCAACCGCACAAACCTGCTGGACCTCAACGGCCAGAATGGTGAAGACGGCTGGCATCAATTGCGCGGCGGTTTCCGCGTGGATAGCGTCCTGTCGTCAAGAGATTCTCTGATGGTGGAAGGGGACGTTACCACCGGGCGGGAAGGAGAACTCGGCTTTGTCTTGCCGTCCATCACGTCGCCCGGATACCTAGCGGAAAGCGAGCAGATCAATATCGCCAACGGTTCCGTGGAATCCGTCTGGAAGCACGTGTACTCTCCTCGGTCCGACACCAGCTTGCAGGTTTCCTTTGACCGTGACAAGCGCGACGATCCGCAGAATCCGGAGGCGCGAGACACTCTGGACTTCGATTTCCAGCACCACATCGCGCTAGGCGGACGGCAGGATTTCGTCTGGGGACTGGGCTACCGCTACACAACCGACCTTATCCTAGGGAGCTTGACTGTTTCCGAGAATCCCCCCAGCAGCACCCATCAGATTTTCGACGGATTTCTCCAGGATGAAATCGCCCTGGTTCCAAACCGGCTATATTTGACCGGAGGAATGAAGCTGGAACATAACGATTATTCGGGATTTGAAATCATGCCGAGTGTTCGACTGGCCTGGGCGCCGAGCGCCAGCCAGATGTTTTGGATCGCCGTGTCCCGTGCTCTGCGCGCTCCCTCCCGCTACGACACCAACCTGGTCCTGAATATCGGGAACATCGGCACGAGCGCCTCTCCCGATGTCCTCAGGCTTTACGGCAATCCCCAGTATCAGGACGAGCGCCTGCTCGCCTATGAAGCAGGGTATCGCACCGCCCTTGGCAGCCACGTTTCCGTCGATCTGGCCACATATTACGATGACTATAACAATCTTCAAACCACGGAGCCGGGGACACCATTTGTCGAGGCAACGCCTGCCCCAGCTCACGTGGTTTTTCCACTCATCTACGAGAACCTAATGTACGGAGCGGCGTACGGGCTGGAGATCGCGGCCAACGTGAAGCTAACGGATCGCTGGACGCTCGCTCCGGGCTACGCCTTCGAGGAGATTCACATGCACACTGCCCCTGCGAGCCAGGATACACAAACGGGCCCCTTTGTGGAGGGCGCTGCACCGCATCAGAGTGCTCAGCTTCGCACGCATTTCGACCTGTCGAAAACGTTGGCTTCGGATGCCTCCGCATACTATGTGGGCCGCCTTACCAACCAGGGGCCGCTCCCGAGTGTAACGATTCCTGGCTACACCAGGCTGGACTTGGGACTCACATGGAAGCCGTTGGAGCGGATTTCCTTCAGTTTAGTCGGTCAGGATCTATTGCATGACCATCATCTGGAGTTCGAAGACGTGAACGGAGCGCTGCAATCCAGTCAGATCAAGCGGAGTGGCTACGCCAAGGTAACTTGGCGATTTTGATTCGCAGGTCCCGAGAAACGGGATTCTCGGCAACTGGCCCGGGAGGCTCCAATCAGCGGTAAGTACGTCGCAAAAACCCGCAAGCATGCGACACCGAAAGCCGTGAAGGCACACTCTCGCTCCGTAAACCTCAGTGTATAATTTCTTGATGTCACAGGACGGCTACTGGCAGCCCGTAGTTCGCTGCAAAACTCCAGACTGCGCAGACGGGAATCCAATCCATCTCCCTCATCCCGACCTCCCGGAGACCACGGAACCGCAACCCAACTGGCCTGCAGAAAACTGGCATCCCTTACTGGTGTGCAAATACTGCGGTCGCGGCTATCACTACTACGCCGAAGATGTCGAATGGATCAGCACGCACTATTACACTGGGCTTCCGGACAATGATCTGATGCTTCTAGCCGAACTGCGTTGTGCCCAACCAAACTGCGAACATCTCGTAAAAGTATATTTGGGCTCCGACGTACGTAAGAAAATCAGAGAAATAAACGGCAAGCTGAAGACGGGAATCGATGACGCAACCTGCGATGCGGGCCACGCCCCTGCGTATCCTCTCGATGTGCTCCAAATAAATCCGTAGATGAACTAGAGTAGTCTTGCCACACCCACTTCCCGCGCATCCGTGGAGTAGGCCAAGTCCTGAGAAACGGGATTATCGGAAGGTGGCTTTTTTGGGCCGAAGCGACAGCTAGTTGCCGGCTGCGGGAAACGGCGAGCCACAGCAAGCGATTTCGTGGCCGGTGGGAGCGGTTTCTTCACTAAAATGCAACATTACGTCACTCAGGGCTCTGCTATCGACCTAGATAACTCCAAGAAGATAAGTGCGGAGACCTATTGAAACGCAACAGAACGACACCTTTGTTGCGATTGTGTATGTTCGGAGGCGATAGAGGCGATGCTTCTGAGAGTTAAATGTTAATAGCCTGCCAAAGTGTCGCTTCGAATTCTAGAGCCGCGACATCAATTTAGAAACGGTCATACCGAAGGCTGTGGCAAGGACCTCCAGATTGCGGATGCAGATTTCCTTTCTCCCGTTTTCCAGGTCCGAGATAAAGCTCCGGTCTATTCCCACGTGCTCCGCCATATAAACTTGTGTCCAATCTCGCTGCTTGCGGAGCGCGCGTATTCGCTTCCCGAACCGGACACAAATGTCGCTGGACACGGGCGTAATTATGGCTGTAGGCTTTCGCCGATAAATCGGCTATAGGCCCCAGGCTGGCTGCGGTGACCGGACTCTGACTTTTAGTAACGGCAAGATATGGACAAAGCCTTGACGTGGTTCATCAGAGGTTGGATCGTGTTAGCTTTCCTTCTGAATGTTGCAGCTGTTATTGGCTTCTTTGTTGGTGCGGTGACATTCCGAGACGGATGGGCACGAGTTGCAGACACGTATGGCCCAGACAATGTCGCAAACTTGTTCATGGAACTTCTACTTCTTTCGCCAGCCCTTGGCGCGGTGTATTGGCGCGATAGACGACGGGTTAAGGAGCGACTGTCTGGACGCGATACAACTTGAGAACCAGACGAGTGACTGACGATGGGACGCGAGTTCATCGGAGAATGCCCAGGATGGGGAGACGATCCTGCGTCTGACGACCTTGAGACGGAACTGGTGATCGAATACATCAAGCAAACCTGCGGTAAGCCTCCTCGTGGTGTGGACGTCCAGGTCACCTTGGAAGGCGACGAAGTTGGCAATGAAGGAAACGAAGTCAGTTATCCCGTAATCTCAGTCGTTTGGGACGACTTCACCGTGGAGTATCCGGGTGAATACATTGAGAAGTGCAGCGAGGCTTATGAACGCTTCAATCTTCCTGAAGAGATCTACCAACAATATGAGCGGATACAAAAGCTGTTCGATAAAGATTGAGATGTATTGCCCGGCTCCGACAAACGCAACCCGGCCCTCGTCTCCTCTCCTCCACGGCCTTTAACTCGACTCGGCTAGCCACAAGGTTTGCCAAAAATATCCGTCTGCCGTCGGGGCGACTTCAACCGCGGTACCTCCTACCGCGTTAACCAGCAAAACGGGGATATTCACGCCAAATTGTGAGAAAGCAGCACAGCGCAGCCGGCTCGGGCCGCAAGCCACACGGATGAAACCCCGGGCGCTAGCGAACCTTGTAGCTCTTACTGAAGTTATTGCGAGCGTTGGTTACGGTGAAACTGCCATCCTTGGCCGCGGAAAGCTTGATTCCAAGGCCTTGATCCGCTTCGCCCTCTTCAAGGTTTGCGATCATCGACTCTGACGTGTTGTGAGCCGAGTCACTCTGCACCGCTCGATGAAGCTGCCAGATGCCTTCTACGCCCGGGATCTTGCTCAGGATTTCAAAGGCGCCAGCGTCAAAGCCCTTCCGCGCGCCATCGTTGACCACTACGACCTGTGGCTTTACAGCCCAGACCAGAGCCGGCGCGCCCGAGGCGCCGCCAGAAAACCCATGGTGCGTGGCCTGGAAGAGCGTCACCGTTCCAAGCTTATTGGTGGGACAGGCCAGCATCATTTCTTTGTCCCAAGTGAGGTCACCCAGATCCAAGAACGTGAACTGGCCGTACGTGAGTAGGAAACCCATGCTGTGCGAGTTCTCCGTCTTGTCCGGGTCCTTCTGGCGGGCGTCTTTACACAGGTCATTCGGGCCGCCGCCGTTGATGGGCTTTGCGATCACGTCGCCATTGGAACTCACCACTGTGATATCGACGCCCTGCAGCGGGAGCTTGTCTCCCGGCTTGGCCACGACGCGCTTACCCTGCGAGCTGGCTTTGTAAGCATCAAACAACTGCGCTCCCGCCTGAGTCGAGGCCTCAATGGACTCGCCGTGGTCGTAAAACTTTTCGATCGGGATCAGTTTGGCCAGCGTCGGAGTTCCACCCACGTGGTCGCCATGATAGTGGGTCGTGACCAGGATATCGATTTTCGTAAGACCGGCGGCTTTGGCGGTTGCGATGATGCGCTTAGGATCGCGGTCTCCGGGCCAACCCGCATCCACGAGCAGCGACTGCCCAGAGGGAGCCACGATCAGCGTCGCAGCGCCGCCCTCGACATCGATCCAGTAAATCTCAAGATAGCGGGACTGCGCCTGCGACGGAGTAACGGCGGCGAAAGCGAGACATGTCTCGAGCACCAAAACCCAGATGCACTTCCTCATCGGCGCCTCCTACCTTCTCACGGACGGCTGAAGTGGTCCTCGTTTGCCTGTGGCTGATTGGAACACGCTTCTCACTATTGATTCAACTTCTACCCTCCATCCAGAACTGGAACCCAAAAGCATTTTATCCGTGACCGCGTTGGCCAGACTTGGCGCGGGTTCCGTCAGTCCAAAAGCAAAGCTCGCAATCGTGCCGGAGCGACGGCTGCCCGAGACTCGCTGCTGCGTACTACGTTTTTTCTCGTCGCCCAGAAAAACAAAAAGGGAGAAGCGGCGCGTGTCACCACTTCCCCCTCAGTATCAGGAATTAGGGTTGTTATCCCTTGGACGCCGCGATTGGCTCGACGGTTTCAGTTCGCTTTTCCCATTCCAAGCCAGTCACCTCAAGCGTGGATAGATTCTTCATGCGTCGAAATTAGCAGCGGCGGGCATGCAGTCAGTGAGGCTTCTTAGCGATTAGGCTATGTGCTCCAGCCGGGGAAGTGACGCTTCTTCAAAATGCTCAGAGAGGTAAACGCATAATCAAGAGCCTCCCTTTCCGCCATTGTCTCTGGTTTCGCTTTCGCTCGTTCCATCCTCGATGGTTTTTGTCCGCAAATTAAACAACAAGTATGAAAGTCTTGAGCTGAATTCCTTTGCGAGGCATAACCAATGGCCACCTCAGAGCTGCGAGAACGTGTAGCCGTCGTTGAATCCGGCCAAAGCCGCGTCGGGAGCCGCACAGCGCAACTAACTATAGGAGGGAACACGCCTCGTTGAATGGCAAACGCGGAAGTCGCGGGAACAGTGTGCTTGGTTCACCGTACCCAAGGTTGCAGAGGAAATTTGACTTAACGTGACCTTCGGGAAAGAACTCCTGTTCGCACCCGAAACACGGCTTTCCAGTGGCAAAGAACTCCTCGTCCACCTTGACGTTATCGAAACCGGACATCGGCCCGCAATCGAGGCCGAGCGCCCGCGCGGCCAGAATCAGGTATGCGCCCTGCAAGGTAGAATTCCGCTGAGCGGTCACCTCGACCAACTGGGGATTACTCTCAAACAGTTGCTTTACGCCCGGGCTATGAGGGAACAGTTTGGGCAGTTGCTCGTAGAACTTCATGTCGTAAGCAACGATCACGGTGACGGCAGCCGTCATTGTCTTCTCGATGTTGCCCGGGGCCAGCGCCGGACGGAGTCGTTCCTTGGCCTCTTTCGACCGAAGAAACGCAAACCGCGCCGGGGCGGCGTTCGCACTGGTAGGTGCCCACTTGAGGAGGTCGTACAGATCCCGCAGCGTCTGATCGGCTACCGGCCGCGGCTGCCACGTCGCGTACGTGCGCGCCTTACGGAAGAGTGTGTCCAACGCTAAGTCGTCGATTATTTGACTCACAGTGCTTCCTCCGTCAGCGTAACTTGGCCCCGTTGGTCCGCCTCGCTTCTTATGGGAACTGAACTACGTTGATTCCCGCGAGCGGGCCACTCGGGAATTGCTGGAGTCGGCTGCCCGTATCAAAATCTCCGAGGTCGATAGCCACGAAACCGAGCCGATCGATGAGTTTCGCGACCTCTTGCTTTGCCGGTACGTCGTCGCCCGAGAGAAACAGCATCCGCCTGCCGCCATTACTCTGGGGGTCGCTGGCGAGAACTGCGGCCGCCAATGTGTTGAACGCCTTTACTACGCGAGCACCCGTTAGTCGATCGGCCACGACCTGGCTGGACGGTCGCCCACCAAGGTCGAACGGTCGAAGGCCCTCGGGGCCTATGGAAGCGGCATTCATGGCGTCGATCACGATGCGGCCGTCCCAAGGCTCGAGACCGGCGACCGCGTCGGCGTGAGCTGCCCACGGCACCGCGAGAATCACAATGTCCGCCTTGGCCGCATCCTTGACCGTGGCGGCCCTCACCTTCGAGCCCAACTTTCGCACCAGATCTTCCAATGATGCTGGTCCACGATTGTTTGTTAACAAAACCTCGATGCTCCTGCTTGCGAAGTGGCCTGCCAGTGCGCTACCGATGGCACCCGAGCCAATAATTGAGTAGCTGCTCATGACTCTTCTCCTTGTGGCGCTGTTTAGAACATTCCATTCGAATTGGCTCGGGGGATATTCGGGGCGACCATCGGGACCGAGTTTTTCGGGTCGCCCACGATTTGTAACACGTCCCAATGTTCGATCGCCTTTCCGTCGGCGTCCATCTTGTAGATATCCACACCGGCGATTCCCGTGTCCCTTGGATCATCGTTGAACAGATTCAGAAAGTTCAAGTGCACCCACACGTAGTCACCGACCGCCATGATGCGGTGGACGACAACGCGTGCGCGTGCGCGTTCTCGGGTGACCTTACCGAAAAACTGGCCCAGGGCTACGGAACCGTCTGGAATGAGGGGGTTGTGCTGGATGTAGGCTGGGCCGACGAACTTGGCCGTTGCTTCCTCCGACTTCTTCTGGTTGATCATCAGTTCGTAGAAGGCAAGGACGTTGTCCTTGTTACGAACGGCGCGGCTATCATTCGGGTCGACGAGTACAACCATGGTAATTTTCCTTTCGAGATTCAATTTCACAATCGCGTTGAGCCCGGTCCGCTACTACTCCAAGCCGACGACATGGAGGCGCATCGCATCTTGTTCGGCATCGGACGCCTCTCGCACGAACCGAAGAATCTTATCGGCGTCCGCGCCTACTGCTCCGCGGCTCGGAGCAGGTACTTGCTCAGCAAGTTCGATAACCCGGCGGGCGGCTGATACGGAATCAAGGCCGCTGCCCTGCATGTTGTTGAGAGTTGTTGCAAAGGTATCGAAAGCCTTCCCGTACAATTCGCGTTGTTCGTGCGTCATCCGTTCGGCGGTTCGCTTGAGTGCGTCGGCGGTCTTGGCTGGCCCACCAGTTCTCATGTTGCCGGCTACAGCCAGAACGACATCGATGCCAAACGGCTTCAGTTCCGCGCGGTAGACGGCAGCGAGCACGTCAAAAGCGGCCTTCGATGCGCCCGACGGCCCGTTAAAGGGAAACGGCAATGTGGCCGTCATCGTACTAACTTGGACGATTCGTCCCCGTGCCTTCCGCAACGCAGGGAGAAAAGAATTCACCACGGCCAGAGCGCCGAAAACATTGACTTCAAATTCGTGCCGGATGGCGCTAAGCGGCAGAACTTCTAACGGGCCTGGAGTCAGAATTCCAGCGTTGCTGATGAGAAGATCGACCCGGCCCTCGTTCTCGTTTGAGACTTGTTCCGCCCAGGCCTTCACGGCGGCTTCATTAGTAATGTCGCACACGGCCAGATTTACCGCGCCACTTGACGCTGTCTTGAGATCCGCGATCTCCTCTGCTGCCATTGCTGTGCCGAAGACCCGGTAGCCCTTCGCTGCGAGTCCGAGCGCGATATCCCGCCCAAGCCCGCTCCCGGCACCCGTGACCGCTGCGGAACGATTTTTCTGTTCAATCGTATTCATGTTGTTCCTCCATCCCATTTCGCGAAGCTCTGAATCGGCGCGGAAAGAGGCGTAGCATTGCTTCCCGAGAACAGCGCGCGTTCCGAATCACTAAACTCAGAGCTCTGCACGATTTTTTTTGGAGCTAATGGCCAAGTCCCGGCGCAGATGCGGAAAATCCATGCCGTACAGAACTTGATTGATCCTCTCCACGTCCAGCTGCATGCGGTGCACGGGATCACTATCGCATTGACCTAAGGGCGCGCAACCGTGGCCGAGTTGTTCTTGCGTGATCCGTGATGGCTATGTCTCGATTCTGTAGCCGGGGCGGCCACCATGGTAAGATTCTGGTAATGGAGCGTGGACCGCTCTCTGCTTCCGGACTTGTGGATATTCTGCCCGCAAAGCCTACGCTTTCAGCGGACTGGAACACATTCTCTCTACTCGTTGCGGATACGCCACTTCAAGCAACCGCTTCGTTTGCTGAGACCGCTCTCGCACTATACGTCTCGGGTAGGCATCGTATTCGCCGCGAGCTAGGGCGCCGATCGGTCGAAGGCTGGAGCGATCCCGGCACGATAAATCTCAGTCCCCCGGGCCTGGAGTCAAAGTGGGAAGCCAGCGCATCCTCGCAAGCCGCTGTCTTGTTTGTCCCTCAGGCGTTTCTGGCGCGCGTGATTTCGGAACATTGGGAGGCCGACCCCCGCAACGTCGAGATCATTCCGCAATTTCTTGTGCGCGATCCTCTGATTGAAGCTCTGGTCCGTCAGCTCATGCTAGAAGGGCGAAACGGTTCTCCTTCCGGACGGCTTTATGCCGAGAGCGCTTGCGAGTTCCTGGCGCATCACCTGATCCATTCCTACTCGTCGTTATCGGTGCCTCCGCCGCAACACTCCGGAGGTTTGTCCGGACGTCGCCTCCGAGCGGTTTTGGATTACATCGAAGAGAGCCTTGACCAGCCAATCGCGTTGCAGCAATTAGCCCAACTTGCCGGAGTCAGCGCACGACATTTGGAACGTGCGTTTCGACAGTCTGTTGGTGTACCGGTTCACGCCTACGTTCTAAGAAGGCGCATTTCGCTTGCGCAGGACCTTCTTCTCAAACAACCGGCGCTGAGTATTCACGAGATCAGTGCGAAAACAGGCTTTAGCAGTTCCACCCACCTTGCCTCGGTGTTCAACCGTCAGCTTGGATGTTCGCCCAGCGTATTTCGCCGCCTGCACTCGGATTGAATATGATGCCTGCCGGTTGCAGGCGACGGCGTTGCATTCCTCGACGAGGTAAAGTGCACCGCGTCCGAGTAGCCGACAATCCAAACTCTATCTCTACCCAATCAAGTCAAACTGCTGAGGAGCTCCCTCCAGCTCAGTGCTCCTTCTACTGAGATTTGTATTCTTCAGTTTCAGGAGGATGCTTGCGGGAATTCCGTCCTCA
>Ga0206945_1047_pt1 | contig 10246 bp, 9 predicted proteins | sample Alteio_BWOrgHeat_5_FD_152982 | JGI IMG/M metagenome (GOLD analysis project Ga0206945, IMG submission 152982) | Enriched cells from forest soil in Barre Woods Harvard Forest LTER site, Petersham, Massachusetts, United States -... | ecosystem: Environmental > Terrestrial > Soil > Temperate forest > O... | reverse complement strand
ATCGTCCACCCCGAAGGCGCCGTGAAAGGCACGCTCGCGACTTCCACCACCACATCGCCCGGATTGTTCACCAAATAGGTGTCGTTGCCAGCCCCACCAACCATGATATCGGCGCTGGGTCCGCCCACGAGAACATCGTTGCCCGCACCGCCAATCAGAACAGTGGTTCCGACCGTCCCGGTCAGCGTCGCACCGCTGTCGTTGGCGAGTAAGATAGGAATGGCGTTGGACGAGTTATTACTCAGCGAAGTTTCGGCGACTTGGCCGTTGTAGTTTGCAACGACGCCCAAGTAGTAGGTTCCGGTCGCAAAATTGTGCGGGATCGACAGAGAAAGCAACGATATGCTTTCACTGTCCGATGCGCCCACCGCGAGCGTGGGCGATGACACCGTCCCCACCAGAGTATCGGTTGTCGTGATCGTGGTGTCCGAAGAAAGATAAACACCCGTCGTCGAAGCTGCCGATGACCCCGTCGCAGTGCTACTGTTGGCGATCGTGTAGCTGATCGTCGTTCCGCTGCGGCTAATACTGGTAATCGAGAGGTCGGGCGACGTTGCCGACGCCAGATGGAAGCCGAGCACGTCGAGTTGTTTGAGATCGATAGCGGTCAGCGTCTGGAGGGTATTGGAGCTGTAGAACTCATTGAACGAATCGTTCGAGCCCTGCACACCGCTGTTGAGAAAATCACTCGGGTCAGAGGTCCGGCCGTAATCCGCAAGCTTGGTGTTACCACCGTCGACGGAGAAATACGCGGCTGGCGCGGTCGAACTGCCCGAGAACAGTAGCGTGCCCGCACCGGTAAAGCGATAGAGGTCGAAGACATCCGGTTGAGAACCATAGGGAACACGGCCCAGGGCATGGGTGAGCTCGTGCAGCGCCACGCCGACCAGAAGGTTCGGATTGATGTCGGTTGAAAAATACGCGCTACCGTCGTCGGTCGAGGTGTCGTTGGGAGACAGCAGGCCCCAAAGCTTCAACTGCGCATTCCAGACGGCGACGTTCGACTGTCCCTGGATCGAGGACGTGTTCGGCAAGCCATTGAAACTCGTGTCGCCCGGCGACGCGTTGTTGACCAGATCGCTGCGTACTGACGAGTAACTGACCCACTGCCCGTTATCGGGACCGGCGGAGGCGCCGCCGCCCGTTCCGCTATAGTCGATCTTGATGTTGACGGTGATGGGGTCGGAGATCGCGGCCGACAGTAGATTCATGGCCTGCTGGATGCCTGCCCGGAAGCTCGCCGGCGCCGCCAGCGCCGCCGCGTCGTAGAGCAGGTTGATGTGAAACGCTCCTCCGGTCGCGCCGGTGGTGCCTCCAGTGCCGCTGCCTGAACCGGATACCCAACTGACTAGGTCGGGCGAAATAGGCCCCGGATCGGGGCCAACCCACGGATACCCTTCCAGGTCCAGACTCAAGCCACCCTCACCTGCATTGGAAGCCGCCGGATCGGCCGGCGCATTGGTTGGGGCGACGATCATCGCCGTAAAGAACGACCCCGCTGGGGGAGCCCAGGTGAAGAGCACTCCAGCATCCATTGCAGGAGCACCGTTCGGAGCATTGGAAACCATCAACCCGCTCGCGTTCGGCGCGTGCCCTTGCAGGACCGCGAGATGAACGATCGGACCGACACCGTGCGAATCTAGCTGCGTGGACGATAGCTCATCAGTTCCATCGCCTGATGCTGAGCCCATCCTCGCGAATGCTTGAAAGGCATCCTCGCCCGTCGCGACGCTGATCCACACTCCGCCCAGCCCGCTGGCGAGCGGTGTAGGTGCTGACCCTTGGCTCGCCGGCGAGAGGTCGAAAACCGAGATACCCCAATCATTACCACCCTCGGCAGTAACGGCGAGGTCGTTGATGATCGTCGCCGAATCTACCAAATGTGAAAAAAGAACCCAGGACAAGGATGATAAACTCGTCACTGGCTGGCTTGCCGTGGCGGATGGATCTTGATCGAAATTCAGAGTTTCGCTGGCGGCTGCGTCGGTTCCATTGTCGGCCGCAGCCACCGCAGGTGGAGCAGACCCATCGAGGTATTGGCCATCAACCAATACCCCCCCTGGCAGCCTGGCGAATCTTTCGTTGAATCGATTCACTTAAACTCGCCCCTCAAGCGAAGTATCTTCTCGCATTAAAATCAGGCAACACTACGACTTGTCATTTGACATCTTACAACTTGACGACGCCAACGCTGAAATTTTGCCTAAACTTGGCGGCTCAAGCCCTAGCCCAGTTCGCGCCGATTTCTGCGCATCTCCCCGTTTGTCTACACAACTCAAGGCGAGTTCCGACGACGTGCACGCCATTAACGTGGCGCGACGAGCCGTGATCCGGAAACGTATTTTTACGGGAGCTGAGGCTCTTCCGGTGCACCGCTTCAAAAGTCGGCCGCTGTAAGGGCAATGATATCACTGATCCGGAGCACAATCACGAGGCGGAGCTACGCTTAACGCACTATTTTCTGGGAGAAATAAACGGCGAGCCGCCCCCATGCGGATCCCGTCACGATCCCTGTTCTGGCTTATCTTGGTCCTGGCCGCCTCCTCCGGATTGCGACCGCGGCGATGATGCCGGAGTGTCCGTCAAACAGTTTTTTGGAGCCCTGGTTTCTGGGGCTTTTCGCAGCTTTGCCGGCGGTTCGACGCCCTACCCACGTTCTAACCTACAAGGCCGTCGCACTTGCCCAGATGCCCTCATAGTAGGGTATTTTCAGAGCCGCGGTGTCGGCGTCAGACTTCACGATGCTAGCTGGCGATCGCGCTGCGAATGCATTGAAGGACTGAGTGAGCACCCATGCATCGCCACCATCGACTACAATCAACCTGTCGTGCAGTGAACGCGGCGCGGAAAACCGGACTGCAAGCGGCCCGCTCGTTGGGTACTGTTGGACCCAGCGCTGAGCAGCCGGTTTCAACGTGGGCCACACCGATTTTCTGGTCCGCCGGCGGTCTAAGAGACACCGTCTCCGTCACCATGACCACAAAGTCTGTGAGCACCTTCTCGTCCATTTATGGATCGACAATCAGTAGGTCCTTGGCTGCCAAACCTAAAACCTTCCCGATGGCGGCCAATGCATCAAAAGAACTCCCCCGCTGCAATGAACGCGCCTTGCGCAGACGCAGGAGCTGAAAGTTCGGCGATAGCAAAGGCGCGGTACAGAATTTGAGCGACAATCTTTGCATAAGCGTCTTTGACGTCGTTGCCGCGTTGACCACCGAGAACACCCATGGCCGTTTTAAGTTCATTTCCATCGATCGGATCGACGTTTCGCACCAGGGCATGCGCGCGTCCCAACCATTGCGTGGTTGTTATAGGCTGTGGCGTCTCCATTAAATCAGGAATGCCTTCAACAAGCCTTCGAGTTGCACATAGAGTGCTTGGTCCCGCAGTCAAGAGTGTCCGGCAAAGACTTACTGCCAACGGGCCGTCCCCACACGATAGCAACGGGTTGATGGCTGAGCTAGGGCGCCCTATGCGCTGTCTGCCTTCTCGCGCGCGCGTGGCCGCGCCTTTAGGCCACGCTACGCTTCCACGTCACGGCTTGGTCAGCCGCCCCTTAATCTCGATACACTCTCGGCTGTTCTCCAGCTGCCCCGCCTCACCTTTCGAATCTCCAGCGGCCCCGCCTCACCTTCGAAGCCTTGCGCCTCGATGGCGGCGACCAACTCGCTCGCGGCAGCCATCGTCAGGTCTGCCGGCTCGCCCAGGTCCGCGCTAGTGATGACGCCGTGCCAAGCGAACGGGATGACGTTGGATTTGTCGTCGTCTGCCATGCTGATTGAGGAATCCGTTAAATCAGATCGAAATTTAGACGTTTCTTTAAACCAACTTTGGTAAAGAGGAACTAGAGCAAGGGTGTCAGGTTATTCTGAGGTTGCGCCAGACGAGAACCAAATGACGCGAGACGAGGCAATTCAGCGCGCGACCGCAATTCTCAGAGCTATCCGTGGCGCTGACGTTCCGACCGTAGCGCGACTAGCGCACGCTCTTCATGAACTGGCGGAACAGGAACACTTAGACGAGGTGGCGAACGCCTCAATCGATCTTGAGCACGTGGTCGCCAGCGACAAGATAGTATCGCTGACACGTCCGTTGAGCCGGCTCACGGCTGCCCTTAATGCCATCGAACAGCGGCCAGCGGCCTAAGAAAGCTCTTAGTCGTCCTCTGCCGGCGCGCGCCGCAACGATACGGAGCGCAACGCGCAATCTCCGTCAAAGATTTTCAAATTGTCGGGCATGTGCTATCGGTCCGATCGGACGATATAGGATTTGCGTCAATTGGAATATCCACAGGCACGCTTAGCCACTGTACTGATAGCTGCGGTCATCTTTGTCCTGCGCGTTCCTTCATACGTCGTACATCCGCAGTTCGTAGCAGAGGACGGTATTCTCTGGCTCCAAGCATACATATACGGCTTGGAGAGTCTTTTTCTACCGTTTGTAGGCTATCTCTCGGTTGCGCCACGACTGATAGCGCTGGCGGCTCTCCCATTTCCGGAATCCTACGCACCCGCGATCTGTTTCTATGGAACGGCAGCCGTTGATCTTTTCATCGTCTGGCTGCTGACATCGCCAAGGTTGGATCTGCCATTCAAACCTCTTATTGCTTTGGCGGTATTCTCGACCGGGCAAGCCTCCCACATCATCGGAATCGCATTTAGTGCCGTTCAATGGGTGGTGCCGTTTGGCGCGATTGCCCTGCTGCTCATGCGACCATCCAATCGGCAAGCCATATTCGTACTGGAGATTATGTTCCTTGCGGTTGTGGGGCTGACTGGTCCATTCGCCATCTTCTACGCATTGCCCTTTGTTATCCAGGCTTGGCTGCTCCGTAATGATCAGGCGCAATCCAAACGGATGGCAATCTTTGCAGTTGTCGTGGCGGGATGTGCCGCACTGCAAGTTCTGACGGTTTTCACCAACCTTGAAGCATCTCTTCAAGCATCGCGACGCGCTGAATTTGATCCTCTTGCCAGGTGGGCATGGGCTGAGCTCACAAATATGGCGATGCAATACATATTCATGCCGGTGGGCCAATACGTGTTCAACGGTTTCAATGGCTTCGTCGCCGGCCTGTTTGTGACAAGCGCAACAATCACGTTGCTAATGCTCTACATTTTCCGTTCATCTCGTTACCGGGCGCATCTTATATATATGCTCATGTTTGCAGGTGGTGTCCTGGTTTCCGGCTCCATCAAAGTTGGGCCACAAGAACGCTACGTGTATCATCTCGGCGTTTTCATTATTTGGTTCTTGTGCTGCCTAACTGATGAATTTGCCCGAACGCAGGTCCGACGAGCGTGCGTCGCGGCTATTGCCGTTCTGGAACTACTGTTCGTGGCTCATGATTTTCGTTCGGAGAGACACAAGGGTGAACGGGAGTGGTCTAGATGGGCATCCGTTTTCCGGAGCGGCTTGCCTATTACGGTACCCGTGGGACCGGAGGGCTGGTATCTCAATATCCCGGCTGACAGAAACGGCCATTTGTTCCCGATGAGCGATTGGCCCGGGAAGAACATAAGTGCAATCACCCAAGTGACCGGTACGTGCCATGGTGCGATCAATTCGGTTCGGCGACTTGATGAGGTCAATTATGCTTTCGTTTCTTCACGCATGAACTCGTACACAGGCGCCGATCCGCGTTGGATGGCCGCAGGCTCCGTTGATCCGAGTATAGACGCCATCGTGATATCGGATCAGTCCGATCGTGTGCTTGGGTTTGGGGTTGCCGGCCTACGCGATGGTTGGTCAGCAGTGTACCCAGCACGAGATGACAAGATCAAAGCCTTCGGAATCTCGAAGGACGGCAAGGTGTGTGGCTTCGGAGATTAGGGCTGGCATGGAACTGAGCGGCAGCCTGCGATGATCAAGTTACCGCGGCGGTCTGTAGATGCCCTGCTGTTCGATCTCGGCGGTGTCATCATGGACATCGACTTCAACCGAGCTTTCGCTACCTGGGGGCGCCATGCCGGCCGTGACCCCAAGCTGATCGCAACGAGATTCAAGGCTGACGAGGTATACCAGCGACACGAGCGTGGCGAATGTTCTGCTGCCGAGTTTTTCGCCGGCCTTCGCGCCTCGCTCGGCATAGACATTTCTGATGCGCAGTTTCTCGAAGGCTGGACTGAGATATTGGTTGGCGAGATGTCCGGCGTCGCACCCTTATTGGCCCGAGCCGCGCGCCATGTGCCGCTCTACGGCTTCTCGAACACAAACAGCGCACATGTCGCGTGTTTTTCGCCGAGATTCGACAGTTTACTCAGTCATTTTCGAGAGATTTTCTTTTCCTACACCATCGGACACCGAAAGCCCGACGCAGCGGCATATGATTTTGTCGTCAATGCAATTGGCGCCCCGGCGGAACGGATCGTGTTCTTCGATGATCTGGCGGGAAATATTGACGGCGCAAACAAGCGAGGCCTGATTGCCATCCAGGTGAGTTCAGCTAAGAGCATCGCCGATGCGCTAGACGCGATCGGCTTCGATTAGCCAGCCTATTGCTGCATGTGCATCCTACGCTTTGCGAAACGCAATCATTGCATCCTCGCGGGTCGCAGCACTGCCCCCAAATCCCAAGGTCGCCGTGACGGCGTACTTGGTCTCAATAGACCAGCATCATGTCGCGTTATGCGCCGCAGCCGCGCCCGGTACGCGATCAAATATGCGGCCCACCTGAACACCATCGCAAAACACGATGAAATGGTTCGGTGTTCGGTCGGATCGGGCTTGATGGGCAACTCCAAAGTTGCCCCGACTGCAATGGCGCCCGCCGAGCCCTGGGCCGAAACTATCTTGGCCGACAATAGTTCAAGCGGCAAATTTGCCGACTGTTTGGGCCCCCCCCCCTGCGAATTGGGTCCCTATCCGGGTACGATCCTGGAGCGGGAGTGCGATATGCAAATCAAGGTTGGGTTTCTGACCGTTTTCGGGGCGCTATTTAACGCTCCCGGCATTTTGCATTCTCGGCACGCGCCACCGCAAGAGCTGTCAGCCGCTTGGTCATCTTTGGCATTTGATTCCTCCGCCAAACCCACAAGAAAACCCACAAGTACCTCACCGGATTGCCGCGAACGGCTGCGGCTCGCAACGTACCGAGCGAGGGGGTGGCGATATAGGTTTTTCGGCGGTTTGGAGGCCCTAACCGGATCGCCGCGAACAGTGGCGAACGGTATAGGGCGCGAACGGATAAGACGGCGCACCGCGCACTCGGTCAACCTCGCATGTGCCGCATTTGGCTCGCCGATACTACCATCCCGTTTTATTTATATCATGTAATGTAAATCATGACCGTGCCTAATTTCCCGCGCATCCTGTTCGTCACCCCCGTTGCGTTCAATCCCTACACTGGAGGAGGCGCGACATTTTCCTCACTGTTCCGCGGCTGGCCGAAGGATCGGCTTGCAACAATCCACAACGACCCAACCCGGACATCCGACGATGTCTGCGAACTCTATTTCAAACTCACTTTCCGCGAACTCGACCTTGTCCCGCCGTTCAATATGATCCGCCGCTCTACCAGAGCAGACGGGATCGCCGCTGTTGCAAACGGCAACAACGATTTGCCTCATGTTCAACAGCTTCGATCGCTCGCAAAGGATCGCCTTCGGCTGTTCCTATTCGGAGATAGCCTCCCAGAGACCTCACAACTGACGCCGAAACTGGAGCGCTGGATTTCGAACTACAAGCCCGAGGTATTGTACACCATCCTCGGCGGCAACGGCATGATGTCCCTCATTGAGAAAATCCGCGTCCAGTTCAAGCTTCCACTTGTAGTTCACATCATGGATGACTGGGCCAGCTCGGCCCATCGCCACGGGATTTTTGCACCCGTTGAATATTGGCGCATGCATCGCTGGCTGAAACATTTTTTCACAATTGCGACTGCATCGTTCGGAATTTCACCGGCCATGTGCGAAGCTTACGCGGAACGTTACGGACGTCCGTTCACCGCCTTTCAGTATGCGCTTGAAATGGATCGCTGGGCCGGCATCGAAAAAAGCAATCTGACTGCGGCGGACCCTCCGGAACTTCTCTACGTCGGATCGATTTTTCGTGAGGCACAGTTAGACTCGCTAGTGGACTGTGCCAAGGCGGTCGCAGAATTGAACAACGGAGGATTTGCGGCACGCCTAAATATTATAACTTCTGAGAACAACGCTCATCAGTTCGGCCGCACCCTCGAATTGCACCCGAACATTCGCGTCCTACCGCCGATCCCCGAAGAACGGCAATATTTTGCAACGCTCGCAGCCGCCGATGTCTTGCTCCTGCCAGTCAATTTTGATCAGCATAGCATCGACTTCGTACGCTACTCGATGCCGACAAAAATACCCGCCTATTTGAAGTCGGGCACACCAGTTCTGATTTATGGGCCCGCCGAAACCGCGCAGGCGCGATACGCCATTGATGATGGGTGGGGATATGCCGTCAAGCAACGGTCCCTTGGTGAACTCAAGGACGCGATGAAAAGAATCATTCGGGATATGGAAATCCGTGAACGCCTATCAGCTGCGGCACGCGTTGCAGCACTCAACCATGACGCCAGCGCCGTACGCAGTGAATTTCAGGATCTATTATGCCGGAGCGTGCCGACGCAATTGTCGTCGATTTAATGAGATTCCCGCGCCACATCCTGGCCAAAAGGCAACATCCCGATCTGGTGACGCTGTACGCATATTTTCAGCCGCTGTTGGCGGCATTTTGCAAATCAATGATCGTTTTTTCCGAATACCGGCACGAGTTACATTCAAAAGTTCGGAGATCGTGATCGTCATCATACTATGAAACGGAACAAAATCTCATTTGCTCCCCACATTTGGGACAATGCTGCTGATGCACTGTGAGCTGGCTCATTCCTAGACTCATACAGATTTTGCTGGCAGAATTCTTATCTGTAACCGCTCAGCCAACCCCTTGCACCCGCTACAATCGCATATTGCAGAGGATAAAGCTCGAGGGACGATTTGTTGTCTACAACTCGGTCGCGATGAGGACTGGCATTTGCGTTATCTACAACTCGGAGGTGTCACCGCATGATCACTTCGGCGATGGGGACACCGAACTCTCCCTCGTCTCGAATTTCTCTGGCAATAATTCTGCTATTGGCACTGATTCTTCGTCTGATCGCCGCAACTCTGATGCCAGATCAGACCCCGCATGTCCTCGACTCGGAGACCTATCGCGGGCTCGGGCATCAACTATGGCAAGGCCACATCTTCGGCTCTCCTTATTTTATGCCGCTTTATCCCGCGCTGGTCGGAGCGCTCGGCCCTGGTTGGGCTCAGATGTTTGCCGACATCGCAATCTCGACGGCTATGGTCTGGCTGCTATTCCAATTGTCTCTCGCCGTGTTTCACGACCGGGCCATCGCGTTGGTCGCCGCCCTCGGCGCTGCGGTCTATCCGCCGTTTATTTATTTTTCATTCATCGGTCTCACTGAGACGCTGTTCACGACGCTGATCCTCGCCGCCTATGTTTGCTGGTATCGTGGCGCCTTCGCCTCGGCAGCCATGTTCGCAGTGCTGTCGATCCTCACTCGCCCGGCGATCGATCTATTGGCTCCGCTGCTGGCGATCTATTTCGTTGCGGTCATCCACCGCTTTACTGCCGCCGAAGTCTTGCGCCAATGCTTCATCTACGCAGCGATCTACTGCGCGCTGATGACGCCGTGGTGGATCCACAACTATGCGGCTTACGGCACGTTCGTGCGTCTCAACCTCGCGGCCGGGGAAAATTTCTACGCCGGAAACAATCCACTCAATACGTCCGGCGGCGCAATCAACGGTGTCGATTTTGATGACAGCGCTTATAGAACGATCGCTGATCCAGTGGAACGCGACCGAGTCGCATTTAGCTCTGCGGTTGAATTTGTGCGCCAGGATCCAACGGCCTTCCTGCGGCGCGCGGCCATCAAATTTGTTCGCTTCTGGCGCCTGTGGCCCTTTGCCTCCGATTATTCTGACTGGAAGATCGTCGCAATTTATACCACCAGCTATGTTCCGATCTTCCTGCTCACCCTTGTCTATTTCGGTTTCTGGGGAGGGTCTGAATTTTTTCGCATTGCGCCGATCCTTACTTTTGGCGGCTATCTCACACTGGTCAATGTCGTCTTCGTCGCCTCGCTGCGCTACCGCTTCCCGCTCGAACCATTCATGATTGTCCTTGCGGCGGCCGCGCTGATCCGCATCCTGCGGCGTTGGCCTGCGGCCCGACCGACGCTCGCGCGCTGGGGCTTCGACACAGCTGA
>Ga0206945_1216_pt1 | contig 10302 bp, 11 predicted proteins | sample Alteio_BWOrgHeat_5_FD_152982 | JGI IMG/M metagenome (GOLD analysis project Ga0206945, IMG submission 152982) | Enriched cells from forest soil in Barre Woods Harvard Forest LTER site, Petersham, Massachusetts, United States -... | ecosystem: Environmental > Terrestrial > Soil > Temperate forest > O... | reverse complement strand
GCGTCTCGGGAGCGACGGCGTTGAGTTCGGCAATGGTCGGCAGCCGCTTTTCAGCAAACTGGTGCTCGCTGAAGCCGCCGACAACGCGCACCCATTGCGGCGGCGGCGTCACCGCGACCTGGCGCTTCAACATGTTCATAGCGTCGGCGAGGCTGCGCACGCCGTCCCAGCGCAGCTCCATGTTGAAGTTGAGCCCCCCGCGGATGATGTGGAGATGATTGTCGATTAGCCCGGGCAGGACCCGCCGACCCTTGAGGTCGACGACCTTGGTCTTCGGGCCTCTCAGCGCCATCACCTCTTTGTCGGTGCCCACCGTGAGGAAGCGACCGTCCCGGATCGCGACGGCGTTAGCCGTCGGGTGCGCGGGCGCAAGCGTCGTGAACAGGCCGTGAAACAGGATCAGGTCGGCGGTTGATGTTGATGAGGGTTTTGTCATGTGCGTGCCTCGGGCTCAGAGTCGATCTGGGGTTGTGCTACGGGCGCGTGCCGCCCGGGCAGGAAGCCGAAGATGTGCGGCGTGCTGTGCGACTGGCGCCACGCAGCAACAAGACGCGAGCCATCCAGCATGTGGCGGGACACCGGGATGATCTGCTCGCCTATGAGGATGCCGAACAGCCCCACCAGCGCCACTACGGGCGGTGCCGGTGATCTCACGTTGAGCAGGCTGTAGACGATGCCGACCAGGACGCCGGCGCCGAGCGACAGGAGATAGGCGCGCATCTCGGCCATCCCGTGTGCTCTGGGTTAGGCCGCCCGCTGCGGCGGTAGCATCTTGTGAACCTGCGCGGTGCGCTGCGGCGCCTTGTGCACCATGGTGTAGGCGTAGTCGACGCCCATGCCGTAGGCGCCGGAGTGCTCACGCACGATCGCCATCACCGCGTCGTAGGTCTCCTTGCGCGCCCAGTCGCGCTGCCATTCGAGTAGAACCTGCTGCCAGGTCATCGGCACGACGCCCACCTGGATCATGCGCTGCATCGAATAGTCATGCGCCTCCTGGGACGTGCCGCCGGAGGCGTCGGCGACCATGTAGATTTCGTAGCCGCCTTCGAGCATGGCCGAGATCGCGAAGGTGTTGTTGCACACCTCGGTCCACAGACCCGAAACCACGACCTTCGTTCGCCCGTTGGCCTTGAGGGCCTCGCGCACCTTCTTGTCGTCCCACGAGTTCATCGACGTGCGGTCGAGCACCGGCTTGTCGGGAAATACGTCAAGCAGCTCCGGGTGAATGTAGCCAGAGAAGCTTTCCGACTCGACCGACGTGATAGTGGTCGGGATCTTGAACACCTTCGCCGCCTTGGCGAGACCGACAACATTGTTCTTGAGCGTCTGGCGGTCGATCGATTGGACCCCGAACGCCATCTGCGGCTGGTGGTCGATGAAGATGATCTGCGAGTTCTGCGGGGTAAGAACTTCGAGCTTGGTATTGGTCATGCGGGATCTCCTGTGTTTGAGCCGTGTTTATCGGTAAGATGTTTGAGCTGCGTCCATCGGCAAGCCAACCGCCAAGGCCAAGTAAATCAGGTTGGGCTTTTTTGCTCGGAGGCGGCCAAGGCCGGACGATCATGCAGCTTCATTCTTGACCCTTGATCTCGTTACGGCGGCTGACGATGTTCCTTCGAGCGACAGCCCATATCCAACCTCTCGCACAATGCGTTCCTTCAATGGTTGAATGAAGTGGATGCGTGTGTCGCGACGCGTCACTTCGGGAGCCTTCAAGTACAGCGCGGCCAGTTCCCGCGCCCGACTGAGCGCCTTGCCGTTCGGCACAACTTCTGCCACGACTCCCCATTCATATGCGGTGCTAGCTGGCAGCGGCCGTGGGTTGAGCAGGAACGCCTCGGCTCGCCCTGCTCCAGCGCGATAACTCCACGTCGTAAAGATTCCGTCGCCGGGCACGACACCTACGGCGAAATGTCCGACATCCTGGAAGGTCGAACCCTCAGCCGCCACAATCACATTCGCAAGCAGCGCATAGTCCGAATGGATATATGCACGTCCTTCGATCGCCGCGATGACAGGCACGCGTATGTTGGCGATGTTTTCCAAGACCTGACTGCCTTCGTCGTGGATCTGACTCCAAACGCCGGGATCCGACACATCGCCAAAAGAGCTCCAATCGACCCCAATAATGAAGTCGCCATCTGCGCCCGTCATTATGACGATCTTGTTTGCTCGATCTTGTGCAATCCGGTGAAAGGCATCCACGACCTCCGTATGGTGTAGTGCCGAGAACGTGCACGGTCCGCCATTGCTGTGAAATTCGACAACCAGCACGCCCTTGGCATCTCGCGTCATCTTCATGGTGCGATAGGCACCGAAATAGTCATCTTGATAGGTTTGCATGGCACTCTCCTTGGATTGCTTCGGCCTCGATAAATAACGCGGTTCTACCTGCAAGGTCTGATAGCTTCCTGTTCCAATTTTCTCTTTCTTGCGTCAATTTCCGTATTGAAATTTCGGCGTTTCCTATAGCCAGTGCATTCCTCAAACATCTCAAGCTCACGCGGCTTGGCGAGCGAGACCGGCGGAAGCTAACCCCCTAGGCGCTAGCGGCCTTGATACGATCCGCGACGATCTCGGCCATCAAGATAACCGTCGGATTGGTCGCCACCGACGGGACATCGGGCATAATCGAGGCGTCGCCGGCGTAGAGACCGTCGACACGCCGCACCTTGCCGTTCCCATCGACCACCGCACGCGGATCGTCGTCCGGACCCATCGGCGCGGATGAAGTCATGTGACCAATGTAGATCTGAACGTGCTCGCGCAGGAATGACCTGATCTCCTCTCGGCTCCGGACTTTGGGTCCTGGCGAGATCTCCTCGTTGAAATGGTCCGAGAAGGGCTTGGTTGCCGCGATCCGGCGCGCCAGTTCAACGCAGTCGGCGAGCTTCTCGAGATCCTTCGGGTTGCGCAGGAGCCCGAATTCGATCTTGGGAGGTATGCGGGGGTCGCGCGAGGCCAGCGTCAACCGGCCACGCGAGTCGTCCTCGGGGCGAGGCACCGCCACGTTTATCGAAATGGCGGCGCCCTTCTCGGAGGGCCCGACGACGCCCGCTATGAGGGTGGGGAGGACGTGCAGGTCCGGCGGCCCGTCCTGGCGACCGCCGCTGCGCGCCACGAGTATCACCGATACCGGTGGCTCGCTCGCGCCGAGCTTCTCCGGCGTGGTCGCGTGCAAAACGAGACTTGCAGGCTGATCCATATAGTGCCGACCCACGGGCAGATCGGCGACGACGGGAATGCCAAGCCCGGCAAGATCAGCCGCAGGTCCGACTCCTGATCGCAGGAGAAGCGCTCCCGACCCAATTGTTCCCGCGGCAAGGATGACCGTGTCGGCGTCGATCTCTTCCCCTCCAACGAGCCGCACACCTGTCGCGCGCCGCTGCTCAAAACGCACAGTGTCCACAAGCGTCTCACCGCGAATGGTAAGGTTGTCACGACGCCAAACTTCGTCGGTCAGGTAGGTGAGAGCTGTGCTGAGGCGCGTGCCGTTCTCGTTATTCATCGGAAGTCGGCCAACGCCAAACTCCTCCGGGCCATTGAGATCGTCGATCTCGGGAAACCCCAACACCTTTGCCGTCTCGATAAAAGCAGAAAGCGAGGGAGTCATCTCGCTGTAGTCAACCCGGCGAACGCGCACCGGCCCCGAATGCCCATGCAGCGACAGGTCCCCGTGATCGTCAGTCTCCATCTTCTTGTAGTAGGGCAGGACGTCTTCGTAAGACCAACCGGTAAGGCCGCGTGCTGTCCAGCGTGCAAAATCGGACGGAAGCGCCCGCGAAAAGTTGGTGGCATTTATCGAGGAGCCGCCACCAAGCACGCGAGCACGCAGCTCGAACGGCGCGTTCGGAGGGAGCGCCGCGTTATCGTCCCACAGCAGTTCAGGGTCGGGGGCGAGGTTGGAAGAGTCGCGCACCGACTTAGGGGCCTCGCTGGGTCGGAACGTTGGTCCCGCTTCCAGCAGTAGAACTGATTTGCTCGGATCCTCACTCAATCTCGCGGCGAGCACCGCGCCGGCTGAGCCTCCACCGACCACAACGTAATCGAACCTCATGAATTTACTCATTTCGTTTCTAGCCGACTTCTCAAAGGAATTTAGGACTGTCTGCGACCGGCCGACGCCGTCTTGGAGAGTGCTATAGCTATCCCCAAGGCGCTGAGGACTTCATCGGCGGTGGGTGTCTCGCCGAACCACTTTTGGAGTACGTCGAGCGCGCGCGCATGGGCCTCATCGCTGTCGGCCTGGCATGCATCGGAAACGACGATCGTCCGGTATCGCAGATCGGATGCAACGCGCGCGGTGGATTCGACGGCGACGTCAGTGGCGATACCGACGAGCACGAGGGTGTCGACGCCTGCCACGCGGAGAATGGTTTCGAGTGCGGTGCCGTCGAACCCGTTGGCCGCCTGTCCCCTGACGACCGACTCATCCGGCCGGGGGGCGATGTCGTCGATGATTTCAACCGAGGGAGTACCCTGCAGAAGGGTGGGGCTCTCGACGAGCGTGCGAAACAGCGGGGAGTTCGGCCTGACCCCGGGCAGCCCCGGCTGATAGGTGACCAGGGTGTAGACCACCTTCGCCTGCGCCCTGCGGAACCCGTCCAGCAGCCGTGCCTGAACCCCGATGACCCCTGTCTTTTCGGCTCGCTTCCGGAAAAGCCGATTGAAAGGGGTGTCCACTTGGCCGGCCACCCCTTTGGCCATATGCACCACTAAAAGGGCCGTTCGGGCGGGATCAAGCCTCTCCATGGTTTGCCTCCTTAACTAAAATGGTTCACGTGTGAATCTCTCACGTGCGTGACTCTTTCTGCATCGGCGTGGATCGTCTCCCCTTCCATCAGTCAACCCCGCTCTGTTTCACGAAAGGGATTGACACAGTTGGTGGCTCATCGGGATCTTGGGGAAACAAAAGCGTTACGGTCGTTCCGGACGCTTTATGAATTCGCTCCACGTACCCACCGAGATCGAACGCAAGAGCGTCAATCAGTTCGCTTCCAAGACCACGTTTCAAGGATGCGGAAGGCGAGCCATCATCGCGTACGCAGCAAATGACCTGGCCGGCCGCGGTTTCAACCGCGACAGAAATACAGCCTGCCTTGGACGTAAACGCATGACGCGAGGCATTCGTGATGAGTTCCGAGACAATCAACTCTGCTCGCCAACAACGTTTGGCATCGAGCATGACAGGCTCTGTAACTGCCAGATGCAGTTCAATATCGCGCTCCGCAAGTCCAGACGAAGTCATGGCGTGACAAAGCTGAGTCAGTTTGGCACTCAGATCTGCAGACGCAGTCGTCAAAGGTGGTCGTAACATTTGATGTGACGCAGCCAAGGCGTGAAGACGATTAATGATTTGGGCGAGCGCAGTTTTAGTCTCTTCGTGGGCCGATCTCGCCGCGAGCCGGGTGGCCAATGAGATTGCGCCCGTATGTTCATTGTGAACGCGGTGCAAGAATTCTGTGATGTAGAGAACGGGTCGATCTGTCGCGTGGACACGCGATTGCGAGGACATGGTTAGGACCCATCCGCCGACGCTTGGCGCTTGTTGGTCACGCGATACACACTAAGCCGCAGGTCCGGGTGAATCTTTTGCAAATTTGCTGAGACTTTCGTCTCGTTAATGCATTGTGAGCAGCACGACTGCCACTTTGGCTCAGGCAGGGCCTCGGTCAGTTTCGCAAGTGGGCTGAACCCTAGCTTTTTCAATCGCGGCGTCGGTAGTACTGCGCGCAGCGAGAAGGAAAGCGTGACATTCTAAGACGCCGCTTGAGATCGTTCTGACGCTTTCGACGCCTGTCAGCGATAGTCGCCGTGCGATTGGCCCTAATGTCCACCGTCCGTGAGAACGTTCACGATAGTCCAGGCGGCGCATGAGGCCATCCTGCTCGTATTGGCGATCATAGTTATGAGTCATGCGGCGGAACGGTCGACCGATTTGGCGAAGCGTTTTTCGCCAAAAATCGACAATCAAATAAGAATATCAATTGCACAATCGCCGGGTAGTTTGTAGCCACAAAATATCCCGCGTACTGATCCTGAATATTGCGGTCAGAGACGAACACAGGTGGCATCCGGTCAGGCACGATCTATCCGGGCGGCATCCTTTCAGGGAAGCGAGGGATAAATCCGTTCCGATTGGGCATCTGCACTTTCGGCAGCGTTTGCGCGTTGATGACCTGTTTCGCATCGATCAATTTGTTCTGCGCGAGGATATAGGCAGTCAGCGCGTAGACCTGCTGGTCGGTCAGCGATCTTGGCGACGTCCACGGCATGGAGCGCCGGATGTAGTCAAACAACGTGGTCGCGTAGGGCCAGTAGTTGGCAATGGTCAGCGTCGTATCGTCGATGCCGTTTCGCTTCACGTCGCTGACCACCGGCGCCGCCGCCGGAGCACCGCTTGTCGTCATGGTGGCGCCTCTCCCACCGTCGCCGTGACAGGCAGCGCAGTTGTCGGCAAAAATCGCCGCACCCTGATCGGACGTGCCACTGCCCGCGGGCAACCCCGCCCCGCTGGGCTCGGTATCGATGTCCCACGGCGCGAGGTCGGCCGGACTGATCGGCTTACCGAGGTTCGGGCCGGCGCCGAAGACTTCGCCGGAGGCAAGCGTGAGGAAGAACAGCGCAGATGCGAGAAGAGCGCTATGCATACGCATGGATGACCTGTCCCTTCTGATCGACGGCCCAACTTGTGATCGCGTTGAAGTGGTGATTCCAGAAGCCGAGCAGCGGCGGCACCGACAGCAGTTCGCCGCGCGCCGCGACAAACTGCGCACGCGTTGGCTGCGCATTGCCCTCCTCGTCCCAGGCGCGGCTTTGCAGAACAGCTGGACCGCCGTTCCATTGCCACGGCATGCGAAACCGCGTGAACGCCATGCTCAGCACGGGCTTCTGCAGCGCGGCGTTGCCCCAACTTTTCCCGCCGTCGGCGGAAACCTGCACCCTGGAAATCCGGCCTTTGCCGGAATAGGCGAGACCGGAAATCTCGTACGTGCCTGGCTGCTGCAACGAGAGCCCCGGAGACGGTTTGGTGATGAAGGATTTGACCTCGTTAACAAAGTAGAACTGGTACGCTTTCCCGTCTGGCAAAGGCTCGGTGTAGACCTGCGATTCCCAATAGCTGAACGCCGCCTCCGGCAGTAGTTTGATCCGCCGCAAATACTTGATGTTCATGTTGCCTTCGTAGCCCGGCAACAGGAGCCGCATCGGATAACCGTTACCTGGCATCAGCGGCTCGCCGTTCTGGTAGAGCGCGATCATCGCGTCATCCAATGCCTTGGCGAGCGGAACGCTACGCATCACGTGCGCCGCATCGGCGCCCTCGCCGATGAACCATTTGGCTTTAGGGTCGATACCGGTCTCATCGAGCAGCGTCGAGAGTTTGACGCCGGTCCATTCGGCGCAGGAGACGAGCCCGTGCAACGCCTGGACGTCGGCCTGAAGCGGCTTTGGCGAAAACAGGCCGGCGCTGTTGCCGCCGCATTCGATAAAGGCGATTCGCGACGTCATGGGATAGCGCTGCAGCGCTTCGTAACTGAAGGTCAACGGACGCTTGACCAAGCCATGAATCAAAAGCTGATGTTGGCCCGGATCGATGTCCGGTACGCCATCATGGACGATCGTGAAGAACACGCCGTTCGGCGTGATCGTGCCGTCGAGCAACTGGTGCGGAGCACGGGACTGCGAGGTGCGTGGTTCGAAATTGGGATTGGAGAGAGAGCGCACCACGTTCTTGGCGAATTTTGACGGCGTCTGATAGGCGGGCACCGGGTCGCCCGGTCCCTGGCCCCAAGGAGCCTCGGCAAGCGGTTCGGCGCCGGCAGCGGTTGCCGCGAGCCCGGCACCGGCGCCAAGAGCTCCGGCGAAGGCAACGCCCCGTCCCAGCAAGGCCCGCCGGTGCAGCAGGCCATTGCCAGCGACCTGTTCGATCTCGCTCACTTCGCCGGTTTTCACGGAGCGCGCCATGGAGTCACCTGTACGGTTCTAATTCTTGATGCTGCCGTCGGCATTAAACTGGCCTTGATACCGCCAGTTGTAATTCGCCGCCGTGCCGGAGTGACGGCCGTCAAGACCATCGAGTTCCGATCCGATCTTGTTTTGCGCGTTGCCGCCGATGGCGTGGCAGATCATGCATCGGTGAAACACGATCTCGCCCTTCGCCACATCCGACGCTCGCGCGGAAACGGCGATCATCGCGGCCATGACCAGCATTCTCGTCATCATTATCTGCCTCCCATATTTGCTGTCGGTGACTACGGCTGCCGCGACGCAAGGTAGGCGGCGATCGCTACCATGTCGTCGCCAGTGAGCCGCGCCACGACGTTGTGCATCAGCGACTCCGATGGCCCGGAACGACTGCCGTTCTGGAAAAAATAAAGCTGGCGGACGATGTAGCCTGTGTGCTGGCCGGCGATCGGAGGCGTGGTGCCGAGGCCTTTCAGATTTGCGCCATGGCAGACCGTGCAGGCGGTCGTTTCGCCGCCGCCGGTTGTGACCAGCGTCTGGCCTTTGGCAACGCTGCCGGTGGGTACATAAGCGACGAATCCGGATCGTGGATCGCGCGCAATCGCGGCTCCCTCATCCTCGGCTAATTCGACGATCCGGCTTCCGATCGGCTCCGAGCCGCCGGCCGAAAGCTTCACCCGCATGTTGCTTTTGTTGACATAGGTCTTCGGCACCGTATCGGTCTCGACCACGCGGACCCAGGGCCGCGTCGGCAGCGCGGCGAAATAGGCAGCTGCTGATTGCACATCGTCGTCGCCAAGCGCCTGTGCGATCGCTGGCATGTTGCCGAAACCTTTCCTCGCGCCACTTTTGAAATCGGCCATCTGGCGGACGATGTACTGCGTAGGAAGCGCCGCCAGATACGCGGACTCATCGTGGCCGGCGCCGGTTGGCAGATGACAGGAGCCGCAGGCGAAAGTTATGGTGCCGTGGGCGACGACCGGCGGCATCGACGGATACATGTCGGGAAACCAATCCGGCGGATTTTTCAAATCGTCGATCTGTTTTTGCGTGTAGGACTTGGTGCTGCCGGCGAGAGTTTTCGGCTGGTCCTCATCTTGGGACGGCGGTTGAATCGTATCGGCAACAGGAAAGGCCCAGTCAGGCCGCTCAGCTCCGTGAGCGACAACCGGCACGAGGCCGAACAGCAACACCCAAGCGGTTATGAGCGATTGCGAGGACATGGTTAGGACCCATCTGGCGACGCTTGTCGCTTTTTGGTCACGCGATACACGCTAAGGCGTAGTCTCAAGTGACTCTTTTGCGAATTTGCTGAGACTTTTTTCTCATTGATGCATTGTGTACGCAGCGCGACTGCAGCTTTGGCTCAGACAGGCCTCGGTCAGTTTCGTAAGTGAGCTGAACCCCAGCTTTCTCAATCGTGGCGTTTGCAGCACTGCGCGCAGGGACGCGGCCAAAAACTTCCTGGCTGAATCGCCTTGGTCGCACGGATGCAATCTGCGCGCTGGAGCTGAGGGTGACGATTGCCTTGTCGCGTTTATGGCGAATCTGGCGTAGCCCCTTCGCCGCCTTCGCGGTATGCGGCCTCTCACACCTGGCCGCCTTTTCACTTTTTTACAAAATACAACGTGCCTGTTACGGCCGTCAGTTGCTATCGGCGGTATACGGTCTTCCGTCAGACCTGACTGCAAGGCAACCCATGCCAACATCCTCACACCCGCCGGAAACCTTGGCTGTACTCTCGGCACCGGTCGCCGCCTACGTCGAGGCAACCAACGCCTTCGATCTTGAGGGGCTACTCGCGCTTTTCGCGGACGACGCCCTGGTCAACGATCAGCTTCGCGACTACTGGGGGAAGCCGGCAATTAGACAATGGGCAACACGGGACATTGTCGCTCAAAACCTGACAATGGAAGTGACGACTGTGATCGAACACTACGGAAACTTGATCGTTACTGCAAATGTCCGCGGCAAATTTGATATGACAGGGCTACCCGACCCGCTCGTATACGCTTTCTACTTTACGCCTCACGGCGACCGGATTGTTCAGCTCATCATTCTTCGCAACCGATACGACGTTTGAAAACGACAGAACCGCTGTCTCAGGAGTTTTCTCACCGCAGAGGTTCACCCGGTCGCGCTGCTGCTTCGCGATTCTAGAAGACCGAATCGCCGGAGGCGTGCCCCTTTGGGCTAGAATCAAAGCCATCGATCAGTATAGCGCCGCACGGCAGCACCATTGCCGGTCCAAACACATGCAGCGACCGTTCTGCAAAGACAGGGTTTTCGGGTATTTGCAAAATTCTACAACGCTTAATTTGGCGCGAATGGAGATCG
>Ga0206945_1215_pt1 | contig 10340 bp, 4 predicted proteins | sample Alteio_BWOrgHeat_5_FD_152982 | JGI IMG/M metagenome (GOLD analysis project Ga0206945, IMG submission 152982) | Enriched cells from forest soil in Barre Woods Harvard Forest LTER site, Petersham, Massachusetts, United States -... | ecosystem: Environmental > Terrestrial > Soil > Temperate forest > O... | reverse complement strand
CGTATCGGATTGGGAGGCATTTTACCTCGTGGCGCTGGAAGGAATCTCTCCGGCCGAAGCCGCCGAACAGATGCAATGTTCCGAGGTCGCCGTGCGGATTGGAACCCACCGAATTGAGACGATGCTCCAACAGGAACTTCAGAGGCTTGAAGAGTCATGCTGAGGACAAGGCTGTCCGTCCTGCGATGATCCTTTGTCCGAGGCCAGCGAATGCTCCCGTGCTTGTCGCCCGAACAGATGGCCGACCTTCTTGACGGTGAAATCGCGCCGTCGGACTTCGAGGGGAGCGAGGTCCACATCGGCGAATGCGATCGCTGCCGGGAAGAATTCCTGCGCCGTACGGAGATCGCGGACGCGACGGAGTGGCAACAAGCGGCTTGCGAATTGCTGCCGATGTCCGAGCCGGACAGGGCGCTGCTGAACGAGTTCAAGACGATGAGCCCGGTCGGCGCCAATGGGGATTTGGAGAACGCCGCGAACCTGTTCGATGTGCTGTTCGACAAAGCGCTCAATGGCGAGGCGCATCGGCCCGCGCCGGTGGAAGCGCGCCATCGAAAGTTGCCGGACATTCCGGGCTTCGAGATATTGGGCGAGCTCGGGCGCGGCGGAATGGGTGTCGTCTACAAAGCCCGGCAAATCGCGCACGATCGAACCGTCGCGCTGAAGATGATCCTGTCTGGCTTGCAGGCCAGCGCGGAAGACCTGGGCAGATTCCACGACGAAGCCGAGGCGATTTCGCGCTTGCGGCATCCGCACATCGTACAAATCTTCGACGTCGGTCAGGTGGATGACCGGCTTTTCTTCGTTCTCGAATTCATCGAGGGAGGCACGCTCGCCGACAAAATCCGCGGTCGGGCGCTGCCGTCTCGTTCCGCCGCGCAACTGATGGAGACATTGGCGCGGGCCATGCACTATGCGCATGAGCGCGGCATCGTGCATCGCGATCTCAAGCCCGCGAACGTGATGCTACACGGCCGAAAAGCGTTCATGGACATTCCGGAGGATGCCGACCGGCTGCCGGAGGAATGGGACTTTCGCCGCTTCATGCCCAAGATCACCGATTTCGGTCTCGCGAAATTGCTGGACCGAAATACGGGCGACGGACACACGGCCAGCGGCGACGTCGTCGGCACGCCGAGCTACATGGCCCCGGAACAAGCGCGCGGCGGCTCGAGCGCCATTGGCCCGCCAACAGATGTCTACTCGCTCGGCGCACTACTTTACGAAATGCTCACCGGGCGGCCGCCGTTTCAGGGCGCGACGCCGATGGACACGTTGTTCCAGGTCCATACCCAGGAACCGATTCCGCCGCGAAAAATCGTGCGCGAGATTCCGGGCAATCTCGAAGCGGTCTGCTTGAAATGCCTGCGCAAGCGACCCGAACAGCGCTACGCCAGCGCGGAAGCGATGGCCGACGACTTGCGGTTGTTCCTGGATGGGCAGCCGATTCAGACGCGCGGTCTGCGGTCGCGCTGGTACGGCGTGCAGGCGCTGCGCCGTACGGCGAATAGTTGGGGGGTGGCGGCGCTTGTGCTGGTGTTGGCGATTGCCGCCGGCGCAGGGATGGTGACGATGTGGCTTCGCGGTGAGAGTCGGCGCGAGTTGGCGGATTCTCGCGGCGAAGCGGCTGCTTTGGCGCGGCAAGAGAACGCTCGCCTGCGCCTCGCCGCGGCTCAGTCCGATTGCGAGCAAGGCGATGTTGCGCGCGGGACGCTGAATATGGCCGCGCTCCTGGCGGACGCCGGTTCGGGAGCTGACATGCAGGAGTTGCGCGATGCGCTAAGATTGAACCTCGCGGCATGGGCTCCGACGTTGCCGAGGCTTCGATGGATATCTCCCGATTCGGCCATGGTTGCGACTCTCGGTCGCAGCGGCCGAGAGATCTGGTACGCCGGCCACGACGGTCTACTGATGCGCAGTGCATTTAGCACTCCGGTGAATGCGAGCTTGGCGGATTCAATCAACACCAAGACGTTGGTTGTCGCGCAGGATGGCAGCAGTATCGCGGCGGCAGTCGGTGATTCGCTGCGATGGTGGGACCTGCCGACGGGCGAAATTCGACTGAAGATTCCCGACCTTGGCAATCCACGCGGCCTGGAATTGAGTTCGGACGGCGCGGGCTTGCTCTTTGCCGCTGATGAAGCCGGCAAGCCATCGCTCCGATTGCTTACTTGGGATCCGGCAACCCGAAAGTCGAAAATGGAGTCGATTGGATCTCAACCGGCGGCATGGGCTTGGCGGCCAAACAGCAATGAAGTGCTGGTCGTGTCGCTTGACGGTAGCCTCGAAATGATGAAATTGCTTTCGACGCGCGAGGACCTGAACGCGGGCAAAATCGCTGGCACGGTAACGTGCGTTTCGTGGATTCCGGACGGCTCGACGGCGGCGTTGGGGTGCAACGACGGCGTCGTGCGGCTGTTCAATCATCCCGAGACCAAATTGCCCGAGACGCCGCCCCTACGAGCCCACGTTCCCGGGCCAGTCTTGGTAGCTGCCGGCCGAGGCGGGTTCTTGTTGACGGCTGGCGCGGACCGGATGGCGAAGCTTTGGCGGCTCAAGACTGGCGAACTCGTTGCCGTGTTGCCGCACGCGGCTGCGATTGCCCAAATTTCGTTTCCCAAAGACGGCGATGTCTTTCTCACACGGGACGTGCAAGGGACTGTTCGTGTTTGGGACGTGCCACCAAGCTCCGATTCTGTCACGATCCCCTGGAGCGGATCCGGTCGCCGTACGGTTGAGCTAAGTCCGAACGGTCGGATGTTGGTTTCGAATCTCACCGGTTCCAACCCGCGGGCGACATTGATTCGCTTTGATGGACTTCCGCTCGCCAAATCAAACGTTTTGACTACCGAAATGACTGCGCGGGTGGCAGCTTTTCATCCGTCCGGCGATTTTCTGATTGCCAGTGAGGAACGAATTGCACGTGTCGATCGCACAGAGCTACTCTCAGGACGCTCGTCTGCCGATCTGAGGCAACTTTGGACGCAATCGATCAATCGTGCGGATGGGGTGATCACGGCCTTGTCTGCAAGTCCGGATGGCGGCGTCCTGCTGACAGGCACGGATCGGGGAATGATAACGACCTGGGACGCGGCGAGCGGGAAACGTCTGGGCCTTTCCGCGTCGCTTTCGGGCCAGGTGCTTGCCGCCGCGTTTCGGGCTGACGGTCAAGCGATTCTGGTTGGCGGCGCCGACGCCGGCAATGGCGGCGAAGCGCGTGTCTGGTCGCTGGCGAAAACCGGCGAGCCGTTGAGTGCGCCGCTGCGGCATCCCGAGCCAGTGGTCGCCGTGCAATGGGAAGCCGCCGGCGAAATTGTACGGACCACCGATGCGAAGCACGTTGTCCGACGGTGGCACTACGCGACGGGCGAGCGGGTTGATCCAGGCAGTCAAATCGCGCCGGATGCACTGGTGACTGCGTTCGATCCGACGGCCGACCATGCCGTACTTGCCGGAATCGATGGCGTTCCGCGCCTGGTGTCCAGCAGTGCCGGACAATTGAAACCGATTGCGTTGTCCGCTCCAACCGAGTTTCGTGCGGCCACTTTCTCGCGTGACGGGCGACTCCTGCTGACGGGCTGGGGCGATGGCGTGCGGCTCTTCGATGGTCGGCTTGGTTCGCCAATTGGTCCACACATTTCCACGCCGGATTTGGAAAACGTCGAGATCGCCGGCGATGGAAAGACAGCCGTCGCTTGGGGCAGCGGAGGCGCGCGAGTCTGGGCGCTCACGCAAGTCGAACTCGATGACGCGGTCGCTGGGCGGCGCTGGCTGCGTCATTGCACAGGAATCGATCGCGCCGACGACGGGGCAATTCGATTCCTTGATGGCAGGGAATGGAAGTCCACCGACGACGTCGTTCCCAAGAAAGGAACGGCTACTTCACCTCCGCGATCGTGACGGCTTAATCGTGTTGGTACAACGGGCGACCCATTTCTCAAAGCGTTCCGATGACGCCGCAAGCCGCGCAAAACGGGCAAATTACCGCCGCCGTGGCAGTTTCTTGATTCCAGGTTGACCGATCCAGCCCGCCAACCTATAAGGCGAGGTCGGTCGGGTTGCGCGATCTCCTGGTCAGGGAAGGCCATGTCCTTGCGCGCGTGGTTGTTTCGAGCATTGATGATCGCGTTCTTTGCCGTCTGCGGGCTCGCGGGCTGGTTCGTTTACCTTCAGACCAACTCCGGCGCGGTGCGAGCCAAGGTGATCGATTTGGTGCGGGTAGAGTTTCCGGGCGCGGACGTCGAGATTGGCTCGGCGTGGGTCCGGCCCTTGGGAGGGCTGTGGCTTAGGGACGTACGGCTATTCAGGCGCGATGACCCGTCCCATCCGTTTCTCGTCATTCCCGCGGCAGTCGTTTACCACGATAAGGAACAACTGGCGCGCGGCCGGCTGGTCATCCGCAAGGTGGAACTATCTCAGCCCACGATTCACCTCCGCCGCGACACCGAGGGCAACTGGAATTTCCCACCGCTGCCGCGATCGAAGGGACCTGTCGCCGGCCCATTGCCGACGCTTCTCGTGCATCAAGGAGCGATTCGCTTCGACGATTGCTCCGGCGGCTCGCCGCGATCCGCGCTGGAAGTGAACGACATTCAATTGACGCTGATCAATGATCCGGTCAAACGAGTGAGCTTTCATGGTCAAGCCAACTCTCTCATCGGACCGTTGAAACTTTCGGGTGCTCACGATCGAGAAACAAACTTGCTGACTCTGGCGTGCGACGTGCCGTCGTATGTCCTGTCGTCGCAGTTAGTCAAGCAACTGGGCGATCATTTCTCTGATGTCCGCCAGCATCTGTCCGGGCTCGAAGGGCAGGGCGATGCCCATTTGGACTTGCGCTATCTGCCGGGCGTCGCGGGCGGCCTTCAGCCCGATCTGCACGTCAACTTGCACCACGGCCGATTCAGCCATCCGAAATTGCCGCTATCGCCCCTCAGCGAAATCGAACTCTGCGCTCATTACTCTGACGGCAAATTGACCATCGAGAAAGGCGCAGCCCGTTCTGGCTCAACGCGCGCGACCGTCAACCTCGAAGCTTCGTTGCCCTTGTACGGGCCGGTCGCAGAGAAGCCCGAGGAGTTCCTGAGCCACTTCGAGCTTTCGATCGAAAAGCTGAATGTGACGAAGGAGATTTTCGAGCAACTCCCGCCCGACATCCAGCAGATGAATAGCGACTTTCGCCCCGCCGGCCAAATCGGACTGACGTTCAAGTTCGATAAAGGCGACCGCTCCTGGCGGCGTACGTGTATCGTTCACGCGGAGGGGCTGACTGCCCAATACCGCGAATTCCCGTACGTTCTGCGCGACATCCGAGGGGAACTCGAGCAAGTGTCGACGAGTGAGGGCAACGACGAGCTTCAGATCCGGTTGAAAGGCAGCGCCCGCGGCAAGCTCGTGACGATAGATGGCGGCTCGCAGATCTCGCGTGGCCGATTCAAGATGGATTTGCAAATTCGCGGCTACGGCATCGTGATTGACGACGAGCTCAAGGCGGCGTTGCTCGACAACAGGGCAGGAATCGAGGCGTTCCACCCGGTCGGATGCGGCGATTTCGTCGCGCGGATTCGCCGCAGTCCGGGCGAGGCCGTCGCCGACACGCGGATCGACGTTCAATTCCAAAAACTCGCCGTTTGCTACGACGAATTCCCTTACGCCTTCGACGACGTGACCGGCATGATGCACATTCACCTGGGGCCGGAAACTAAGTTTACCTTCGAAAGGCTCCAGGCGACGCACGCGGGCGGACAAGTTGTCGTGAGCGGCACACACGAGTTCACCTCTCGAATGAACGAAGTCCGGCTACACATCCATGCGGCGGTCCTGCCGTTCGATTCAGGGCTGAGCGCTGCTTTCCGGAAAGTGCACGCCGATTCGGTGCTGACGACGATGCGCCCGCGAGGACATCTCGGATTCGACGGCGATCTCGTTTACGTTGCATTGAAACCCCAATCCGGCGCTCCCAAGGCCCGCAGCCGGCTGCAATTGATCGCGGATCGGTTTACGGTGGATTCCGCCAATCCCGACTTCCTGCCGTATGAACTCGACAATCTGACCGGTTCGCTTCATTACGACGACGGGGATGGCCAAATCGTCAAGGTCACGGATTTCCGGGCTGAGCACCGCTCGACGTCAACGAAGGTGCAGATCGGCAGCAAGGAGTTCCCGAGCGTTTTCCTGATTAAGCCGAATGGCGGGGTCAAGGGGTTGCTGCAGCAGATTCAGGTCGCGCCGCTGGTCGTGGACGACGATCTGTTGTCGGCCTTGCCGTCGGGAATGCGCTCGGCCTGCATCGCACTGGAGCCGTCTGGGCCGACGTCGCTTTACATGGAGCAGTTCAGCTTCGATACGACGGCCGACTACACGAAACCAGACAACCGAAGCGTTGCTGGAGGCGGCGTGCAGGGCATCCGTCTATCGTCGGCGTCGCTGCGCGATGAAGGACCATCGGCGTGGATGTATTGGCAATCCGCGTGCCTCCGGTTCCAAAACGCATCGGTCCGGGCGGGATTGAAGTGCGAAAACGTGTACGGCTTGATTTGCGTCACCGGCAGCTACCGCTTTGGCCGTCTAAATAGCGTCGATGGCAATTTGGAAGTTTCACAAGCCTCGATCCGCCACCAGCCGGTTCGGAACCTACACTGCCACCTGTCATTGGATAAGGCTGGTTTGCTTCGTTTCCAAAATCTTGCCGCTCAGATATTCGCGGGCAATGTAAGCGGCGAAGTGGCCCTGTGGTTCGACCCGGTGGTGCGCTACAAGGTCAAGCTCAACGCGACGCAACTTCGCTTGGAGGAATTCGATCGCATCAATCGAATCACCAGCGACGGGCACGACAAAGGACAACTGAGCGGTCTCGCGGAGGTCCTGCTCTTCCTCGAAGGCGAGGGCACCGACTTGAATACGCTGCGCGGCGGCGGTTCGTTCCGCGTTCCGAATGGGCGCATCTATGACTTGCCACCGCTGCTCGACCTGCTAAAGTTCGCCCGCCTCCGCGCTCCCGATGGCACGTTCTTCGAGGAAGCGAAAGGAGACTTCCGCGTCCGAGGCGACCGAATGCTATTCGACCGCCTCGATCTCTTCGGCGATTTGATCAGCCTGACGGGCGACGGCGAAATGAAACTGGACGGTACGAACCTGCGCATGAACGTGTACACGGTCTGGTCGCGCATCAATCAACTCTTGCCAGGGCCGGCGCGCGAGCTGCCCCAGTCGATCAGCCGCAATCTGTACAAGATCGAGGCGCGCGGCTCGCTGTACGGACCGCTGGAGTTCCGCCAGGAGGCGGTGCCGTTCCTGGTCGAGCCCGCAAAGCGCCTGCTCGACCGGATTCGACAAATGAATTGAGTGAAGGAGCCAATGTTGGGCACGATCTTGCAGCGAAAAATCCTCTGGGACCTCGTCCGAATCTTCGCCATTACCTTGATCGGGTTGACGGGCCTGTTCCTGGTCGGCGGAATGGTTACGGAGGCTTCGCAGCACGGCCTCGCGCCGGGGCAATTGATCCGGTTGATCCCGCTGATGATCCCGAGCATGCTTCCGTACACGATCCCGGCCGCGACGCTCTTTGCGACCTGCAATGTCTACGGACGGCTGGCCAAAGACAATGAAATCACGGCGCTGCGGGCTGCGGGCGTCAATCTTTTCCCGGTCTTGCTTCCGAGCTTGCTGTTGGGCGTCGGCGGCAGCGCGTTGACGGCGGGGCTCTACTATCGCTTGATCCCACGCTCGTTCCAACTCGTGCGCGAGCACCTCACGGATCACCCCAACGAAATGCTCTATATGATGCTCAAGCGAACCGGTTGCATCAAAAATAACAAACTCCCGTATGTGCTTTTCGCGCGCGAGGTGCGGGGGGAGCGCCTGCTCGATGCGATCTTCAAGCGGCGGATAGCGTTGCCTGGCGGCGGTTACGACGGTTACGACACGGTCGCTCGGGCGACCGACGCGACCCTGCGCGTCGAAACCTCGCGAGATCCGACCAGCGATAGGGCGATCAACGAAATCGTCGTCACAATGAACAACTGCACGCTATCCAACGACGCGAAGAAGGGCTCTTCTCCGGCGACGATGATGGTTCGCAGCCAAGTCTACCGTGAAAAGCTTCCCTCCGGCATCTTCGCGGAACACGACACCGTTCGCTCCTCTGACGTGGCGTGGCCGGACCTCCCCAAGCGCACGGCGATGCTCCGCGAACGCGAACGCCTATTCGACGAAGAGATCAAACGCGACGAAGCCCAGTCAACCTGGTGGAACGCCGACCAGCGCAAAGCACTCAAATCCAAGCGAGGCAGCCAGAAGTATACCATGCGCGAGTTTCGCTCGTTCGAGGCCGAGGTGCAACTGCGTCCCGCTTTGTCGCTGGGCTGCCTGTGCTTCGTGCTCATCGGCGGGCCGATCGGCATTTGGACCAATCGTGCCGACTTGCTCAGTTCCTTCGTCATCGGCTTCTTGCCGGCCGTGATGCTGTACTACCCGATGGTCCTTTGCGGCACCAACCTCGGCAAAGACGGCAAGGTGCCGATGCCGCTCGCCGTTTGGACAGCGGATGCAGTCTTCCTTGTCGTCGCCATCGGCCTGTGCTGGCGCGTCGTTCGCCGCTAAGGTATTGACTCGACAAGGTGGCCGCTCGCTCCGCGAGGGATTCTTCTTCTTTTTCCGCAGAGGAATCTCTCACGGAGCGAGCGGCCACCTTGTCGAGCGGACACTCTAGCGTTTCCGCGCCCGCCGCAGGATCAATCGCGGCGTCGGGCGGTCGTGTTCATCTTCGATCTCGCCGACGATCTCCTCCAGGATGTCTTCCAGCGTGACGAGGCCGAGGATCTTGTTCTCACCGTCTCGGACGAGCGCCATTGGCCGGCGGATCTTGCGCAGCTTTTGCAGCGCCGCCGCGATCGACTCGTCCGGCGCGAGAAACGACGCTGGATACAAGGCATCGTCCAGCACGGCGACGCCCCGCAGGCTGTACAGGTGAAACAGGTTTTTGGTGTTAACGATGCCGACGATGTGATCGACGTCGCCATCATACACCGGCATTCGGGTATGCGCTCCTTCGCGGACCGCTTCGAGTACTTTCTCTGGCGTGCTGTTCAACTCGAGCGCCGCCATTTTCGAGCGCGGCACCATGCAATCGGCGACCTTCTTGTTCGAGAGGCGGAAGACGTTCTCGACCATGTCGGCTTGCATCGGGTGGAGCATTCCCGCCTCCTCCGTGTCCTCGACTAACAGCAGCAATTCCTCGACGGAATGGACCGATGCCTCGCCGCGCGTCGCATGGAAGCCGAAGAGTCGAAGCAGGCGGTTGCAAACAAAACTCATTAGTCCGACGATCGGCCGCGTCAATCGGGCAAAGACGTTCAGCGGCTTCGCGATCCAGAGCGCCAGGCGGTCCGATTTCTGAAGGGCCACCGACTTCGGGAATTGTTCGCCGAGCACGACGTGCATGAACGTAATGAGCGCGAAGGTCACGACGATGGCCGCGCTGTGGGCTGAGAACCCGCTCCACGATCGCAGGAACTCGAACCAGGGCTGGATCAGGCGGGCAAGGGCTGGTTCGCCGATCCAGCCCAACGCGAGGCTTGCCAATGTGACGCCAAGCTGCGTTGCGGCGATCGTCCGGTCCAAGTGAGCGGTCGCGTCCTGGACCGACTTCACTCCCCGCACTCCTTGCTTGACCAATTCTTCGACGCGCGTACTGCGAATCGCGACCAGGGAGAACTCCGCCGCGACGAAGAATGCATTGAGCGCGACGAGCGCCGGAATTGCCAATACACCGAGCAGGTCCATCGCCCAATGAGTGCCGGCCTCCCCGAACACAATGTTCATCCCATCTCCTCGGGACGCGAAAAAGGGAGCTTGTCAGCCCATCGCGAGCCAGCAAGCTCCCCCGTCTTTGCCCGGACTTCATTGTAGACTATTTCCCGCCAGGCGGGACGTGTTCCTTCAACCAAGCAAAGACTTCGTTGTGCCAGAACTTGCTGTTGGCCGGCTTCAAAACCCAATGGCCCTCGTCCGGATAGTTGATGAAGCGCGACTTCACTCCCTGACGCTGCAAGGCCGAGAACAGCTCGATTCCCTGGCCAATCGGGCAGCGGAAGTCGAGGTCGTTCTGAATGATCAGCATCGGCGTCTTGAACTTGCCGAGGTTGTCGGCCTTCCGGTGCGGCGAGAATTTGGCGTATTCTTCCGGCTTGTCCCACGGCAGGCCGCCGTGTTCGAATTCGTCGAACCAGAGTTCGTCGGTCGTGCCCCACATGCTGTCAAAGTCCCAGACGCTGCAGTGCGAAATTAGGCACTTGAACCGACCCGTGCTTACCGCGAACCAGTCCATCATGTAGCCGCCG
>Ga0206945_1029_pt1 | contig 10399 bp, 14 predicted proteins | sample Alteio_BWOrgHeat_5_FD_152982 | JGI IMG/M metagenome (GOLD analysis project Ga0206945, IMG submission 152982) | Enriched cells from forest soil in Barre Woods Harvard Forest LTER site, Petersham, Massachusetts, United States -... | ecosystem: Environmental > Terrestrial > Soil > Temperate forest > O... | reverse complement strand
CCCTCTTTGGCGCCCAATAGCCGTTGTAGAAAAAGCTGTGAAACAGCATCACTGCGATGATGGGCGCATAGGCGGTCAAGAAGACGCGTTAATCAAGCTCGGCATCGATTCAATCGGGAAACTGATTGAGCGGTCCCGGCAGGAAATTTATCCGGCAATCAATTTTTCGGATCCGAACGGCAACCCGCTCCAAGAAAAAATGACGGCGTTGGACTTGCAACTGAAGATTCATGCCCTGCAGAGGGCCGCTTTCAGCGACAAGAGAGAACCCGCTGATGAACGGCCCATCAGCGTCTTGAAGGTAAAGGGCAAAGAAGGGGTCAAAGCGCTCAATGTGTTAAACGCGCGGGGGTTTCTGCTGAAGCATTTGGAGATATTTTCCGAAAGGATCCTGGCGGGCCTTCCGAAAGTCGGCAAAAAAGGACTTTCCGCCATCACCGCGGCAATGCGCGAGGAAGGGGTTCAGTTTAAAACGGAGGAAAAAGGATTTTTCGACGCGCTCAATTTTGGCAAGTCAACCCGGCTGAAGGCGGGCGACAGGGAATTGGAGTCTTATAAGGAACCGATTTTTTCAGCGCTGGCAAAAGCGCTCAGGATCAAAAAGCTCAATGAGCTCTTGGCGCTGTCACCGGCAACGCTGTTTAAGAGAACAACCAATTTTGGCCCCGATGATTTGGTTTTTTTGAATGCGGTTTTAAACCGGCGTGTTTTCAGCAAGCGCTCCCAACCCAGGGATGTGAATGTGATGAAAACAAGTAAAGCCAGGAAGGGATTGGCGGGTATCATTCCCTGGCTGTGGAACTGGTGGCTGGTCCCATTTCTGCGTTTGCTGCGCGTGCCCGACAGATCGATTGGAATGATCGTGGGACTGCTTGAAGACGCGTTCTTCATGGGCGCGCTGCTCCAATACAGCACGCCGGCAGGAATTTCATTTGAGATGACGCTGGCCTTCAGCCTGCTGCTATTTGTGCTGTCGCATTCATTTGGAACTTACAAGCTCGAGAACGGCGAACTGGTGAGGAGACCGCCATCGCTGGAAGGACTTAAACAGATCGCTCGCCTCGCCCTGCAAATCGGCGTCATCTATACCTTTGCTCTTGCCGTCGCATCGATCATTCCGGCGGTGGACCCGTCCATCCTCAAATACGCGCCGCTCGCCGCCGTCATGCTCTACCACGGAATCTACTACAACGGCTATTGGGCGCCGAAGCAAGGGTTGGTCCTGGGAATGGCCGATCCGCTCCCGTCCAATCGAGATGTTTCAATTTCAAAACCCAACAAATCTTTTTCGGAGGACCTGGTGTTTTGTTTGGTTAAAGGGAGCAAACCGTATGTCGAGGAGTGGCGCCGCCGTGAAATGATGAAGCTCGACGCCGCGCTTGAGGATACACCCATCCAACTTGGCGTCGAAAATCAATTTCGCGACTTCGCGCGGTTCGATAAGAGGAGTTTTAATTTTGACCGCTTGTTGTCCCGCCTTCCCATCGTTTTCACAAAAAGAAATCTAAAGGGATCTCTGCCTCCCGCTCAAGCGGATGATCTCGCCTTAAAACTCATGACTCCCGGCGTCGTGCCGGAGTCCCTTTCGACGGCCCTTCAAAAAGCCGGGCTTCCGGACAAACCCTTGACGGTGGTCCTGCTGGATTCTCTGGCGGAAAACCAAGCGGAAAAGACCTTGCTTGATTTGCTGGCCACCCGGAAGAAGAACCCAGTCTTGTTTGTCTCGGATTCGGAAAAACAGGCTCCCGTGATTGAAGCGCTCACGAAACAATTCCGCAAGGGAATGTTTTTACAGTCCCGCGACGGCGTGTTCCACACCAATGAAAAGAAAGTGGTCGACCAGGTTTCCTTGCGGGCCTTGGATCGGCTCATGCCGAGAAAAACCTTCGGCGACTACACTTCAATCGCCTTGGTGGTGAGCGAATCCGTGTCGGTTGACGTCAAGGGCGTTAGAAACCCGGCCTTGCAGAACGCGGTCTTCGCGTTGATCAATGAAGCCGGAGCGATCGTTCTTTCATCCAACCGAATGCGCCTTCGCCGTGAACTTAAATTGCTGTTTGAAAACCAAGCCTAGCGGGGCCGGAAATTTAGGCGGGCAAAAAAGTCATCAAGCGGGCGACATAGGGCGACTGAAGGCCGGCATGGGATTCGAATTGGCTTATTCGACTCGCCAAGGGCGGCGTCAGATACGTCCAATGGATGATTCGCAGGCCGTACACCATTCCTTTGGTCGTGTCTCTTTTCCACATCACTTCACCGAGGCACAGCGAATCATCATCCTGATACTCGAGGCTCAGACTGAAGCACGATCCGATCGGGGCGTCGTGCCAGACTTCCAGCTTCATTCCGTTGCGTGAAATGTCGAGAATCCGCGCGGCGACCGGCGCGCGAAGAGAAGGCGTGGTTGAATCGATCAATTGGGCCGACAGATTGATGGGGAACCGCAACTCTTTGCGCCGTTCTTGGATCATGCACAAATATACCCCCAAAGCGGCCGCCGTTTTAGGGTTTGTGACCAAGGTCACGGAACCCTTTTTTTTCGCATATTCCCCATTGAAATCATCTGTAAAATCGCTAACCTTAAGCCATGAAATTCCTAAGGGACCTCATTCGTTGGTTTTTCTGGGGGGAGAGACGAAAAAACACGCCGTCTTCTCAAGCCGAAATTGTGAAATCGGCCCAAGTCCCCGAACCGAAAGTGGCGGAGATCAAAGAACCAACCCCCAAATACGAATCTGCCACCTTTGATTTTCTCAAAGACAATCCCGCGAGCGACTTCCTCATCGACCTGCAGGCCATCCGGCCCTTGGCCGAGCAGTTTGACCGGGCCCGGGAAGACCTCCTCAGAGAACTTCAGCGACTGGCCCCTCCCAAAAAGCGGATATTCCAAATCTTTAAAAAAGCCGCATGAACTCCAAAGACCGCCGCAAAGCGGATCGTTACGATTCCGCTCTCGAAGTGCAGGTCCGTTTTCTGCCCGACGGAACCCCGATCAAAGGCTCCGGCGTTGAAATCGGCCCCAACGGCATGCGCGTGCTGACCTCCATTCCGCTCGTCGAAGCCTCTTATATCCACATCACTTTTCAAGAAGCCTCCAACAACACGCATTGCGAAGGCCGCGTCGTTTGGACCCAACGCAACGAAACCGTCTCCGGTTATGAGAGCGGAGTCGACATCCAGCGTTGGGGAGGGGGCGTTCCTGAAACCAACATCGGGCGCGTCGCTCCGAACGCCCGCCCCAAAAAAGACCGCCGCAGCAAACCCCGTTAACGTTTCCTCGAAAACCTCTCTACTTGGTACCATCCCGCCGCATGCAGGAACTCCCGCTGACATCCATTCCGGTCATCCTCGGACAAACCGCTTCCGGGAAAACCTCCGTCGGAATCGACCTCGCGAAAATCCTCGACGGGGAAATCATCTCCATTGACTCCCGGAAAGTTTATGAGGGTTTGCCGATCGGGACCGCCACGCCGAACGGAACCAGAGAAGGGTCCCGGTATGTGGTCGACGGCGTCACGCATCACCTGATGTCATTTCTTCCGCCGGACCAGCCTTACAATGCCGGTGATTTTGCCGCCGATGCCGAACGATTGATACAAGAAATCCGCGCCCGCGGAAAAACCCCGATCTTGGTGGGGGGAACCGGTTTTTATTTCAAGGCCTTGGAACAAGGCCTGCCGCCGCTTCCCAAAGCGGACCTTCCCTTCCGGAAAAATCTTGAAAATCAAATGAAAAAAGAAGGCGTCACTCCTCTGCAGCAAGAATTGGCGAGCGTGGATCCCGAAGCCGCGCGCGTGATCACCGAAAAAGACCGCCACAAAATCATTCGCGCGCTCGAAGTGTTTCACTCGACGGGCATTCCTTTCTCTCAATGGAAACATCAAAAGAAAAGAGTGTCGCAGAACCGCTACAACGTCATGGGACTGCAATTCGCCAAGGATTTGTTGGAGAAGCGAATCGAGGAACGGTCCCAATATATGTTCGAGTCCGGCATGATCGAGGAGACCGCGACCGTATTAAAAAAAGGCTTCTCGCCGGATTGCCATGCGCTCGCCAGTTTTGGCTACCGCGAAGCGGTCGCGGTCATCCAAGGAAAAATGCCCCGGCGCGATTTTCTCGCGCGGCTGATCAAAGGGACCAAGGCCTATGCGAAGCGCCAGCAAACCTGGTTTCGCACGCAAGGGCGGCCGGCCTGGTTCCCTTGTGATTCCACATCAAAAAGCGCCGAGATCGCCTTGAGAATGAAGGCCTTTTGTTATACTCGTCCGACATGATCGAGCAAGTTGCCACCGTCGGAATACGTTTACCCCGAGAACAATCCGGCCGATTTGAATCCCTGATGGAAGAACTCAAGCGCCTGGTCGAAACCGCCGGCGGCGAGGTGGTCAAAGAATTCAGCCAAGCCCGTCCGCGCAAAGACCCCGCCACCTTGATCGGCAAAGGGAAAATCGAAGAAATTCAACAAGAGATCGCCGGCACCGGCATTAAAACGGTGGTTTTTGACGACGATTTGACGCCAGCCCAGCAAAAAAATATCGAAAAAATGCTGCGCGCCAAAGTGGTCGACCGCACGCGGCTCATATTGGACATTTTCGCGCTGCGCGCGCGCTCGCGGGAAGGCCAGCTGCAAATCGAGCTGGCCCAATTGAATTACTTGGTCCCCCGGCTCACCGGCGCCTGGCGCGGTTATTCCCAACAAGCCGGCGGCATCGGAACGCGCGGTCCCGGTGAGAAAAAGATCGAAGTCGAGCGGCGTTATGTGCGCGAACGCATCAAACGCTTAAAAAAAGAAATTGAAGACGTGCGCCAGCATCGCGAACGCGCGCGCGTCGGGCGGCAAAAAGTGCCGATCCCGCAGATTGGACTGGTCGGTTACACCAACGTGGGAAAATCGACGCTCTTAAATTCGCTGATTGGAAAAATCGACGAGGTTTACGCCGACGACAAGCTTTTCGCCACGCTCGATCCGACCACGCGCCGCGTCAAATTGCCCGCCGGACGCACCGTGCTCTTCACGGACACGGTGGGATTCATTCAAAAATTGCCCACGGAACTGGTGGCGGCCTTTCGCGCCACTTTGGAAGAAGTCGCCGAAGCGACGCTGTTGATCCATGTGGTGGACGCCGCCGCCCATGACTGGGTGGAACAGCAGAAAACGGTGCTGGAAGTCATTAAAACGCTGGGGGCCGAGAACATTCCGATGATCACCGTTTTCAATAAAATCGACTTGGTCCCGGAGAAATTGCGGCAGACGCTGGAGCGAAAAGACAATTACTGCATCTCGGGAAAAAATGGCGACGGGCTGGCCGCGCTTTTGGCCGCCATCGAGAAAAAATTGGACGGCGGCCTCATCGAAGTGGCCTTCGATCTTCCGCATGACAAACAACGCCTGCTTTCCGATATCTACCGGACCGCCCACATCCTGGCCCAGAAATCAACCGCCGAGGGGACGCATTTCCGGCTCTTGATCGACCCCGCCAATTGGAAGAAAATGTCTCATGACGTTAGCGAATAAAATCACCACCGGCCGCATCATCATGGTCCCGATGATCGTCATCGGGCTGCTCGAAAAAAATACGGTTTGGGTCTACGCGCTTTTGGGCCTGTGCATGATGACGGATTTCCTCGACGGTTTGATGGCCCGCCGGCGCGGTGAACGGACCAAGCTCGGGGCTTTTCTCGACCCGATGGCGGACAAACTGCTGCTCATCTCCATTTTCATGACGCTCGCTTATCTCGGAAAGATCCCCATGTGGATCTTCGTGGTCGTTTTTTCCCGCGATCTGTTGATCGTGCTCGGATGGACCGTGATTTACATTCTGACCGAGTCGGCCGCGATCGAGCCTCGGCCGCTTGGAAAAGCCACCACCGCCTTTCAAATGATGACGGCGTTGGCCTGCATTTTGGCGGCGCCCACGCCCGCCGCCAAACCGCTGCTCTGGGCCATGATCCTGCTCACGGTCGCTTCCACGATCGATTACATTATCGTCGGCGAGAAAAAATTGGGGGCCTGGAACTGATGGTTTTCAAGATCGTCCTGTTGATCGGCGGATACGCGATGGGCGCCATCCCTTTCGGCGTGATCATCGCCAGAGTTTTCTACCGGACCGACATTCGCCAACTCGGATCGCGGAACACGGGGGCCACGAATGTCTGGCGCGTCTTGGGAAAAAAACCGGGGATCGCGACGCTGACGCTCGACGCGCTCAAAGGCGCATTGCCGGTCCTCGCCACCTGCCATATTTTTCCATCGGAACCGCTGTGGGCCATGGGGGCCGGATTGGCCGCCATTATCGGGCACAACTGGAGCATTTTTCTGATGGGCTCCGGCGGAAAAGGCGTCGCGACGTCGGCCGGCGTTTTTCTCGCGCTGGTCCCGCTGCAAGGATTCATCGCGCTGGGGACCTTTCTCATTTTCTTTTTTTCGACAAGGCGGGTCTCGATCGGCTCCATGGCCGCATCGGTGGCCTTGATGGCCAGCACGTTGTTGAGCGATACGCCGGCGTCGTTGCGATGGCTGGTGGTGCTCGCTTCAACCATGGTGCTGATAAAACATATCCCCAATGTAAAACGCTTGGCCCGGGGAGAGGAACCAAAGGTGAACTTTCGATGAAGAAAGAACATATTGCCGTGCTCGGGGGGGGGACGTGGGGCGCCACGCTGGCCTCTCACCTCGCCAAACAGGGCCATGACGTCATCATCTGGGAATTCGTCAAAGAGGTGGCCGACCACTTAAAAAAGAACCGCTCGCTGAAAACTCTTCCCGAACTGAAAATCCCGGCCCAAGTGCAGATCACCAATGATTTGGCCGAAACGCTCAAAGGCCGCGACGTGCTGCTCTCCGTCACGCCTTCGCATGCCGTGCGCGCGACGTTTTCGGCCGCCGTGGCCGGCGGCGCGCTCACCCCAGGCGCGCTGGTCATAAGCGCTACCAAAGGAATTGAAAATGGAACATTTTCAACCATGAGCCAGATAATTTCTCAAGTATTCCCAGGCGTGGGAGAACTTGTTATTCTCACCGGACCGAGCCACGCCGAAGAAGTGGCCATGGGACAGCCGGTCGCATTGGTGTCGGCGTCGCATTCGAAACCGGCTTCGGAACGGGTGCGCGATATGTTCTCTTCGGATATTTTTCGAGTTTATACGGGGAAAGACCCGATCGGCGCGGAGATCGGCGGGTCTCTCAAAAATATTTTTGCGGTGGCTTGCGGCATTGTCGACGGCCTCAAGCTCGGGGACAACACAAAGGCGGCGCTCATGACGCGCGGGTTGACCGAGATGGCGCGGCTGGGAAAAGTGTTGGGGGCCGAGACCATGACATTTTTTGGGTTGTCGGGATTGGGCGATTTGATCGTGACGTGCGGATCAAAACATTCCCGGAACCGCCTGCTCGGCGAGAAAATTGGGTCGGGGAAAACGCTGGCGGCGGCGCTGGCGGAGATGACGATGGTGGCCGAAGGCGTCAAAACCGCCGAATCGGCTTATCACTTGGGCAAGAGTAAAAAAGTGGAGTTGCCGATCGTCGGCGAGGTCTACAAAATTTTATTTGAAAACAAGCCCCCACGGGATTCCATCCGGGACTTAATGAGCCGGCAAGTGGGCGCGGAAATGGAGGGAGTCGTCGTATGAACAAAGCCGACATGGTGGAAGGGGTTTCAAAATTAACGGGGTCGCGCGTGGAGTCTCAAAGGATCGTCGATTTTCTATTCAACGCGATGAGAGAAGCTCTCCGCAAGCATGAAAAAGTGGTGGTGCAGGGATTTGGAAGTTTTCACATCGTGATGCGCAAAGCAAAAAAAGGACGAAACATTAAAACCGGGCAGGAAGTCTTGATTCCGGCGCGCCCCGCGATAAAATTCCGCAAGGGCAAGGACTTCATGTGAGCGTCAGTCTCCCGGAAAAGCATTATTACACCATCGGCGACGTCAGCAAACTGACCGGGGTCAAACCGCATGTGCTGCGCTATTGGGAAGCCAATTTCAAACTCCTGCGGCCCGCCCGCCGTTATTCGGGCCACCGGAAATACCTCCGGCAAGAAATCGACGTCATCTCGCGGATCAAGCAATTGGTCGTCGACAAAAAATACACCTTGGCCGGCGCCAAACGCGAAATCGGCCGCCTCTATTCCACCGAGCCGCAGCAAGCGCCCACCGGAAAAAACGTCATCTCAGCCATTCCGGTCCTGCAAGAAATCAAAAATGACATAGAAGCCTGCCTGAACCTCCTCGGAGCCGAACCCAAACCGAGGCAAGAGCTGCTGGACCTGAAATAAAAGTTGTCGATTATAAGTTTCTGCCTGATCTCTTCACTATTTCAGATCTGACCTGTTCGAGAAGTTCGAGGGCGCTTCGTTTAACAACTCTTCTTTTGACGAATCCAGGCACGGCAAAATTGCTTTTGACGTTCAAGTTGTAGACGACCAGCACGCCTTCCTTCGTTGCTTCCAATTTCCAAGAGCCCGTGTAGCGGTCAAAGTCTTTATGCGAGGTGTCTTCGAACTGAATGCTCTCTTGCGGTTTTTCTTGTATTTCCAGCAGGACATAAACCGATCGGGAGAAGAGGAAAAATTCTCCTTTGGCCTTTTGCTCCACGAGGAGAACCGCGCCGGTCCTGCTTTTAATCCGGCTTTGCTCCATCGATGACACGAAATCGGCTATATGATCGTAGTCGGTGAGGACCGCCCAGGCAATCGAAGTTGATGCTTCAACGAAGAAATGCCCCTCAACCCCATACGTTCCATGCCCGCTCTCTTTCATGGAGACAAAAGCCTCTTCTCCTTTGACCCCTCCGGTAAAAGCGAGCATGAGGAGGGTCGCTGCAAACAGAAAGCGGCTCTCCCAGAATGAATGGGGAGAGCCGCTTGTGTTATCCGTCAGGGGAACGGATTTCTTCGTCATTTTTCAGAAGGCCAACTGGTACATCAGCCGCGCTTCGGGAATCGTCTGCCGTTCGACATGGCCTGTTGCCGGCGCAATCACCGTGACCTGGTCCGGTTGTTCGATGGAGACGTAAGATCCGACCCCATTCTCAACGAAGACCGGCATATCGATCAAGATCGGGAAGTCGAGCACGATCTTATGGTCGTGACCTCTCATGTAGTAGCTGAAGGCCGGCGCAATTTCTTGAATCGGACGCGGTCCGGTAATGTTAATGCCCGAGTTCATGAAATTATTATCGGGAAGAAGAACGGTCCAGCGCAGCGCCGCTTCGAACTTGTTTTTAAGCAACCCGCCCTGAACACGAACTCCCGACATATGCAGATCGCCGTACTTATTGGAATAGGACGCGTAGTTCGCCTCCGCTTCCGCCGACCATGAGCTGTCCTGTCCGATGGGACCGCGGGCCGCCGCGTCCCACCCGGCCTGCCAGAACCCGCCTTTGTCCAGAGGAGCTTTCGCAAGATAGGGGTTCCAATTGGGGTCCATCAGCAGCGATTTTTCGGAAGTGCGCACGTTCAACACCGTTGAATGTCCGATACGCGTGTCTTTCATGTACATGCCGTCGATATAAGTGGCCTTGACGGTCCGCTGCGGGTGAAGATCGTTCTGCGCGACCGTAAAGATATCTTTATCGAGTCCATCATTGTAACCCAAGCGGGCCACCAACATCGGGACACCCAAATTCTCAGGCAAGAAGCGCAAGGGGACATCGCGAGATCCGCCGGTGAAAATACCGGCGGTACCGGCGAATTTTCCGGAATAGGTATGGACGGCGGCGCCCACATCGCGTCCCAAATTGAATCCCAGGAAGTCGATCGAATGATCGACCAACTGGAATTGCGCTTCATCATTTATGCTCTCCCGGCCATAGGGCACTTTGAATTGTCCCACTTTAAACCAAGTTGAATCCAGGCGATAGACCGGGACGTCGAACGAGAAATCCAGCAGCGTCAGTCCATTGTTGGATCCGTTGATGTCCTCGGCCGCGCCGACCCATTCGGTGTTGTATTTAATTCCGTCCACCCGGCCGTTCAAGTTAAGGCGCGCTTGTTTCAAAAAAAGGTAGACGCGCGCATTGTCCTTTTTCGCCACCGGATCGTGCAGCCACTCGCCATAGCCCACTTCCTGGATACGGCCCCCGATATTCAGGTTGAAATCATCGGTGCTGATAATTTCATGGCCCATGGCAAACCCGGTGGACCAGATGCCCACGACCAGCGCCGTCACGGTTAAGATCCTTCTATAGGTATTCATTTTCGTTCTCCTTCATTATTTACATCAGAGGCGTCTCCGGCACGATGATGGGCATCATGGAGATTATGATGGATTTCGATGCTAGTATTAGACCAGGGCATGTCCAGTATGGTTACAAAAAGAAACGAACTAAAAACTGTTTTCTGCGTAGGCGCGCTTCTTCTCAATGGCGTGTCGCCGAGCCGGGCCCAGGGGGAAATCCAGAG
>Ga0206945_1198_pt1 | contig 10411 bp, 10 predicted proteins | sample Alteio_BWOrgHeat_5_FD_152982 | JGI IMG/M metagenome (GOLD analysis project Ga0206945, IMG submission 152982) | Enriched cells from forest soil in Barre Woods Harvard Forest LTER site, Petersham, Massachusetts, United States -... | ecosystem: Environmental > Terrestrial > Soil > Temperate forest > O... | reverse complement strand
TCGGCCACTGGATCGTAGACCGCGACCTCGGCGACCAGGCTTGCCAGCTCCTGCACCAGGTCGGCGACCTTGGTGTTTCGGGTGTCCGGGCGACCATGCCCACCGCCTGCCCGACATTATCAAAGTGACGTCCGGCTCAACGCCTGAGGCCGCGGAGCTCGTCAACTTCGTCTATGGCAGAGTGGTCACGGCGGGCACTCACAAGGCGTCATCAATCCGAATTGCCGAAGCGGCCAAAGTCATCGAGAACATCCAGCGCGACGTCAACATCGCGCTCATCAACGAGCTCGCCATGCTGTTCAAGCAGCTTGGCCTCGAAACCCGTGAGGTGCTGGAGGCCGCCGGCACCAAATGGAATTTTCAGCCGTTCCGGCCGGGACTGGTCGGTGGCCACTGCATCGGTGTCGATCCCTATTACCTGACCCACAAAGCGGAGTCGGTCGGCTTCCACCCGCAGATGATTCTCGCCGGCCGCCGCATCAATGACGGCATGGCATCCTACGTCGCCGGTGACGTCGTCAAGACGATGCTCAAGCGCAAACAGCGGGTTGAAAACGCCCGCGTCCTCGTCATGGGTTTCACATTCAAGGAGAATTGCCCGGACACCCGAAACACCAAGGTCGCCGACCTGGTGCAGGAGCTGGCAAGCCTGGTCGCCGAGGTCGCGGTCTACGATCCAGTGGCCGACGTCGAGCTTGCGAAGCACGAGTATGGCATCGTGCTCAGCAATACGCTTCCGGACGGACCGTTCGATGCCGTTGTGCTCGCGGTCAAACATGACGGCATCGCCCGCATGGGCGAAACTGCAATCCGCGGCCTTCTCGCTCCGAACGGGCTGGTCTACGACATCAAAGGCATCCTCCCCGCGTCCGCCAGCAACGCCAGGCTCTAGGCGGCACGAGGAAGCGAATGAAAATCCTGGTGACCGGCGCAGCGGGTTTCATCGGCTTCCACACCGCTCAAGCGCTGCTTGACCGCGGCGACGAGGTGATCGGCCTCGACAACCTCAATGGCTATTACGATGTAACCTTGAAAGAGGCGCGGCTAGCGCAATTGACGCCACGCAATGGCTTCCATTTCGTCAAAGCCGACCTCGAAGACCGTTCGGCGATGGAAAAGCTGTTCGCGGCCGCTAAGCCGCAACGCGTGGTCCATCTTGCTGCACAGGCTGGCGTGCGCTTTTCACTGACCAATCCGCACGAATACATTAATGCGAACGTCGTCGGCTTCCTGCATATTCTTGAAGGCTGTCGGCACAACGGCGTCGAACATCTGGTCTACGCGTCCTCAAGCTCGGTCTACGGCGCCAACACCGCAATGCCGTTCAACGTGCACCAGAACGTCGACCATCCGGTAAGCCTCTATGCCGCCACCAAGAAGGCCAACGAATTGATGGCGCACACCTACTCTCATCTTTATCGGTTGCCGGTAACGGGACTGCGTTTTTTCACCGTCTACGGTCCGTGGGGGCGGCCAGATATGTCGATGTTCCTGTTCACTGACAAGATCATCAAAGGTGAGCCGATCGACGTCTTCAACCACGGCCATCACGCGCGCGATTTCACCTTTATCGACGACATCGTGCAGGGGGTGGTGCGCGCAAACGACAAGGTGGCAACGCCAAACCCGGCATGGTCGGGCGACCGGCCAGATCCCGCCACGTCGGCCGCGCCTTACCGCCTTTACAACATCGGCAATCACTCGCCGGTTCAGTTGATGGACTACATCGCCTGCATCGAGAAGGCGGTCGGCAAGACGGCGAAGAAAAACATGCTGCCGATGCAACCGGGCGACGTGCCCGCGACCTTTGCCGATATCGAGGATCTCAAGGTTGAGATCGGCTTCGAGCCAAAGACGTCAATTGAAGAAGGCGTCAGGCAGTTCGTGGCGTGGTATCGCAATTATTACGGGCGTTAACACACGTCGCGAAGCTTCATAAAATGCCCCCGGACGAAGCGCCAAAGCTGAGTCCTGATCCAGGAGACATGATGCGGAGGGCTGTTTCCCTGCTTTTGAAGGCTGCGGTATCCGCGTTGCTTCTTTATTTCGCACTCAGTCTGGTCAATCTTGCCACCGTGAAAGAGCGACTGCTTCGGGCCGATCCGCTCTGGCTTACGTTAATGCTACCGGTCCTATTGTCCCAGTTGAGCCTGCAGGCATGGCGCTGGAAAAGGATCGTGGCTAACTGCGGGACTTTCTTAGCCTTCCCGCTCGCATTCCGCTTCAGCATGATCGCTGTGTTCTTTAGTCAGACGCTACCTTCAAGCATTGGCGGCGACGCCATGCGCGTTTGGCTCTTGAGCCGCTACGCGAATTGGCGCACCGCCATCTATTCAGTGTTCCTGGACCGGGTGATCGGCGTGGTCGCATTGGCCGCACTAGTACTTTTCTGCTTGCCCTGGACGCTTGAGCTCGTACGAGACCCGATCGGTCGGGCTGCGCTGCTACTAATCGGACTAGGCAGCCTCGGTGGCGCCGTTGCCTTCATCGGACTCGGCTGGAAGCGGCTGCACGTGCTGCAGCATTGGGCGCCCACACGCCATCTTGCGGAAGTCGCCACGGTTGCGTTGGCGATAACGCGCTCGCCCGGTTCTGTCATCCCGACCTTTGGCGTTTCGATCGTGATCCATTTGATTACCGCGGTCGCGGCATGGTGCGCCGCTGTCTCAATTGGCGCTTCGGTACCGCTACTTTACGCGATCTTTTTGGTTCCACCGGTCCTTCTGGTGACCGTTGTACCCATCTCAATCGCCGGTTGGGGTGTGCGCGAAGGCGCGATGGTTGCTGCGTTCAGCTACGCCGGCCTAGCGCCTAGCGACGGCCTAATTATCTCACTAATGTTTGGCGCGAGTTATCTCGTCGTAGGCGCAGCCGGAGGCTTGATTTGGATTGCCACGTCAGGTCGGCGGTTGCCCGAAACTGAAACCGCTACACAGCAATCTCAAGCCACAGAGGACGGCTGGACACCACAAAAATGATGATTGTTGCCGTGGCTGGCAAAGGCTAGTCAATGTCGGGAGCAACCGGATTGACCGGCTAAAAAAGGGACCGGCCCACGCGATGTGCGGGATTGCGGGATTTATCGGCGCGGAAACCGGAGTGATGCCGGGCGGACTTGACTGCGTCGCGGCTGCGATGACCCGATCTCTCCAACACCGCGGGCCGGACGATCAGGGCCAATGGATCGACCGCGATGCCGGCGCGGGGCTGGTCCATCTGCGCTTGTCGATCGTCGATCTGTCTCCCGCCGGTCATCAGCCGATGATGTCGGCCGATGGCCGTTACGTCATCATCTTCAACGGCGAGATTTATAGCTTCCAGGAGATCCGCAAGGATCTCGAGGCGCGCGGTGTGACCTTTCGCGGGCACTCCGACACTGAGGTCATTCTAGAATCGATCGCCCTGTTCGGTCTTGACGCCACGCTAAAACGCATGATTGGCATGTTCGCCATCGCGTTGTGGGACAAGAAAGAACGCGCGCTCGTTCTTATCCGCGACCGACTCGGCATCAAGCCGATCTACTGGGCGAAATTCGGCTCGCTCTTCATATTCGGCTCCGAGCTCAAGGCTCTGCGCAGCTGCCCCGGCTGGACGCCACGCATCGACCGTAATGCAGTCGCCGCCTACATGCGGCACAACTACATCCCGGCCCCGCATACAATCTACGAAGGAGTGCAGAAGCTCGAGCCCGGCTGCGTGTTGACGCTGCCATGGGGCAAGGAACCGACCATCACGCGTTTTTGGAACGCCCGCACCGTCGCGACAGATGGCTTGGCCAATCCGCTTCGCGGCAGCGATAGCGAGCTGACCGACCAGCTCGAGACCTTATTGAAGGACGCGGTCAAGCGCCGGATGGTCGCCGACGTTCCGCTCGGTGCGTTCCTATCCGGCGGTATCGATTCATCGACCGTCGTCGCACTCATGCAGGCAGCCGACATGGGAACGGTGAAGACCTTTTCCATTGGCTTCGACATTCCTGGCTTCGATGAGGCGCCTTATGCCGCCGCGGTCGCGCGGCATCTTCGAACAGATCACACGGAACTCACGGTAACGTCGAAACAGGCGCTCGAAGTCATCCCGCAATTGCCAGAATGGTACGACGAACCGTTCGCGGACTCGTCACAGATCCCAACCTATTTGGTGTCCGCAATGACCCGCAAGCACGTCACGGTCGCTTTGTCGGGCGACGGCGGAGACGAACTGTTCGCGGGGTATAACCGCTATCAATACACACAACGGTTTTGGCGCTCGCTATCACTGATGCCCTTGGTGATGCGCAAGGCCATCGCCGCCGCGCTGACCGCGATTCCGCCGGATCGTTGGACCGCCGTGCTGTCGCGGATTCCGTTGGTGCGGCTACCGCAGATTGGCGACAAGCTGCACAAAGCGGCTCCCTTGTTCCCACTCGACAGCGCGGACGCACTCTATCGCCGCCTGGTCACACACTGGGAACCGGACGACATCATGATTGGCGCCCGCGAACCCAAAGGCGTTCTCGATGACGCGACGGTGATACGGGACTTATCCCATGTGATCGGCCGCATGCAGTTCCTCGACCTGGTCACATATTTACCTGACGACATCCTAACCAAAGTCGACCGCGCCAGCATGGCGGTGGCACTGGAGGCACGCGTTCCGCTGATCGATCACCGCGTCGTTGAGTTTTCCTGGCGGCTGCCGCGCGACGTCATGATGCGGAAAGGAATCAGCAAATGGATCCTGCGGCAGGTGCTGTATCGCCACGTTCCACCGGCGTTGGTGGAGCGGCCCAAAATGGGCTTTGGCATCCCTCTCGGGGAATGGCTGCGCGGGCCGTTGCGCGACTGGGCTGAGAATCTTCTAACCGAGAGCCGATTGCGCGACGGCGGCCTACTCGACGCCGCGAAAGTGCGGCGCCACTGGGCTGAACACCTCAGCGGTCACCGCAACTGGCAATATCAATTATGGGATGTGTTGATGCTGGAAGCGTGGCGCGAGCGTTGGGCATGACCATGACGTGCCATGACCACGGCACGCATGGTCGGTCTGTCTTGCAAACCCCGATCCCAGCAGCTTTATCTGTCGACTGACATCGATCTGGAGGGCACCGGTTGTTCAATCTCGAAGCTCTCAACACCTTGCGGTCCGCCGAGATCGACACGATTGTGCGCCATTTTCGGACGGGCGCACGTATTCTCGAAATTGGCGCTGGAACGGGGCAGCAGGCGGCTGAAATCGCACGGCGCGGCTTTGCAATCGAGGCGATTGAGATCTCCGCTTCGAATTATAGCGGATCACGGATTTACCCCATCGCTGATTACGACGGTCAGCACATCCCGTTTCCGGATGCGTCATTCGATATTGTCTTCTCGTCCAACGTGCTTGAGCACGTCCCCAATCTGTCGCAACTCAACCGAGAAATTCGCCGGGTGCTCAAGCCTGATGGTTACTGCATTCACGTGATGCCGACGCATAGCTGGCGGTTTTGGACCACGATTTCCTCCTTTCCCGCCGTTGCGCAATACCTGCAATCACCGCGCGGACCGGCTTTGCCGTCAGCGAATGTACAAGCTCAAGTCCAAGCGGGAATTTGGCAAAGGCTCAGGAGACATTTTGGAAGGCACGGCGAGCGCGGCAATGTCATTTCCGAGCTCTGGCTGTTTCATCCGAGCTGGTGGCGGCGCGCATTCCGCGGGGATGGTTTTGAAATTATCCGCGATGAGCCGGTCGGAATATTTTACACCGGCAATACCGTCTTCGGCACAACAATATTTTCGATTGAACGCCGACAGCGGCTCGCGCGAATACTAGGCAGCGCGTGCCACCTGTACGAAGTCAAGCCACTCCGCGTCGACTAGGCCCCAAGCGCAAGAGATTCATAGAACTCTTCGTAGCGCGCCCGCATCCGCTTGAGATCGTATTGCGCGAGGACGCGCTCGCGGACGAGTTCTCCGATACCCTGAGCGTGCCGACCGAGCACGGTTCTCCAGCCCTGTGCAAGCGCTGCGGCATCGCGAGATGGAACGATCACCCCAAGCTCGCCAAGAATATCAGCGCTATCGCCGACGTCCGTGGCGACACAGGGAACGCCACAGGCCATGGCTTCGATCAAGACATTAGGAAATCCTTCGCCGTAGACCGAGGGCAGAGCGAGAACATCAAGTGCAGGGTAGATATTCTCGGGGTCCGGTCGCCGGCCAAGCAGAACAACACGTTCGCCAAGCCCTAGATTCTCGATGAGCAGCCGCAGCACTTCGTTATCGCGGTCCAATCCCTCACCGCAGAGAACAAAGCGCGCGTCGTCATGTTCTTGTGCAAATTGAGCGGCAGCGCGAAGGAACGTCTCGCAATCTTTCATCGGATGATATCTTGCGATTAGGCCGACGACTTTCGCTTGTGGATCAAGGCCGAGCTTCACACGCAACGACGCCTGTTCGGCCCGTCGCGGACGAAATCGCTCCACGTCTACTCCATTGGGCATATCGACCCACAGTTTTGGCCGATAGCCGGCTGCGCTGTGAAATAGCCTGCCCTGCTTGGAGTTGACGACGATGGCGTCCGGCTGGCTGGACAGCAGCGCTAGCGCACGGACGATCCAGCCGATTGATCGGTCGCCCGGCACTTGTGTGATGTCAGTACACCGCACATTCCAGACAAGCCGCTCTGGGCGCGCAAACCATGCCGCCACAGTGCCGACGAGATCGGCATGATAAAGCCATGTCTGAAGGATGACCGGCCTCATTCGCCGGATGTGGCGAACAAGGGATACGACGCTGGCCATGTTGGGACGGCCGCGGCTCATGCCCAAGCTGGTGACCGGAATCCCGGCTTCTGCAAGCGGCTGTGCCATCGGCCCAGGTTCGATCAGCGTGATGATGTGGCTTTCGAACCGGGTCCGATCCAGGCCAGAAACCAGGTTGACAAGGCTGCGTTCGGCGCCGCCAGTGTCCAAATCGGTGATGAGATGGGAAACGCGGATGGTCAACTAAAATTCACTCATGCTTTGCGCCCAACTGCGCACCAGAATGGCACCGCATCGGAAAAAAGGATGTCGCACAGACCGGCATTTTCCATCATCGTCTGGATTTGAGCTTGGGTCATGCGGTGCTCCAGCCGCGTGCCGAAGCGGTCGAGGGCATCCGTTCGCATTGTATAATAGCTGTGCCAACGGTAGGCGCTCAGGGGCCACTTGAAGACGTTTAAGCCAAGACGTTCAAGAAACTCCGCAGCGCGCGCCAAGGGCCAATAAACCAAGGCGGCGGACAACTCGGTGATCACAAGTTTCAGGCGGAACGGAGCTTTAGAAACCGCGCGGCGCAGAAAATCGCTGCCTTGCCACATCAGACGAAACCAGATCGGCTTATTGTCAAAGGCGTAGTAGATATAGACGAGCATCGGAGCGCCAGATTTCAGCTTCCTCACACAAGCAGTGAGGCCGGCCGCCGGATCAGGCAGATGATGAAGAACACCAAGGCTGTAGCCGAAATCCATGCTGCTATCTGGCAAGGGCATGGCGTCGAGCGGAGCCTCGTGGAAGCTTACATTGCGCAGGTCCGCGAGATTTTTCCGCGCCACGCCCAAGGCATCTGCACTGGCGTCGATACAGTGGAGGTGACCAACCTGCGGCGCTACCAGCACGGCCCAACGCCCACTGCCGCAGCCGGCATCAAAGCCCGCGGCGCCGCGCGGCAAGCTGTCCCAGGGAAATATCGAGAAGTACTCCTGGAAGGTCCGAAGCATCTCCTCTTGGGAAAGCCCACGTTGGTCAAAGCGCTGCCATTCCCGGCCAAAATCCTTGACCGTGGCGCGATCGACGTTCTCGGGGCTGCTCGGCATGACTGTCGCTATATGCCATCGGCCCAGCGATAGACATATTCGTCACAACCCGAGCCGAACAAGCCGGTCGAGTAAGGTTGCGTCTTGCTGCGCACATGTTCGAACCGCAGCCGTTTCATGTCTTGCGCGACGTCCTCCGGACGGATCGACTCATAGGGATAGCCTCCCATCCAATCGTGAACGTCATGAATGTAGCTCATGCCGCGGTTGCTTCGGTATTCCGAAACATAAGCCTTGAAATCCCGCCGCAGAACGAGGAAAGCGAGCCGCATCGCCGCCACATAAAGCAGGCGCGCTCTATGTTGCGCGCCCTTCGATGCGTTCGTGTACCAGCGCTTTTCCAAGGTCCAGAGCCAGCAAAGCCTCGTTTTGCGGTAGAGGGCGAAGGCAAACAAACCGTCCTGAGATACCAGTTGAGACGCACGTGCAATCGCTTCGTACATCGCGCCGGTGTGGTGAAGCACGCCCCAGGAATAGACGATGTCGAAGCGCCCGAGTTTCGCCAGATAAGTTGGGTCCAGGATCGACCCCTGCTCGACCGCCCACTGAGCATCGCCTGGACAATAACGGTCACGTAACGCCAGTGTGCAGGCGACCGATTGCGGATCGTAATCGAAGGAGTGCACCCTGGCACCAAGTCGCCGCGCCGCGAGCGAACTGAGCCCGCTGCCGGAGCCAATGTCGAGGAAGGTCAGCCCATCCAGCCGCAGCTTTCCGAGGAGAGATTCAAGAGCCTTCTCGGCAATCTCGATCCGCTGATCGTCGATGTGATGGAGAAACTCCCGCCAATTCTCCCCGAACGAGAAGCGGGCGTCGTCGTCTGCATGCTGGGACTGGATGCTGGGCATTTATCTTCGTGCTTAATTCAACGGGGACGATATTTGCAAAAGAACCAATTGCCGCTTCAAGCTTTCAGCCACCCTCTCCGCCGCGCAACCATCCCAAAGTGGGATCGCAGGTGCCCCGCCCAATGGCTTTGCCAATATGGACTCAAGATCTTCGACGACGGTTTCCACCCTCGTGAGCCGGTTGGTTCCTAGCGTGACCGTAATGGGCCGCTCGGTGCTCTCGCGCAGCGTCAAACACGGCACGCCAAGATAGCTTGACTCCTCCTGCACGCCGCCGGAATCCGTCACGATGACACGGGCCTTGTGAACGAGAGCCATGAATTCAAGATAGGATAGTGGGTCCAGTAATACGATGCCGGGATGTTCGAGGCTCTTTGCGAGCCCAAATGCCACGAGACTGCGCCGCGTGCGCGGGTGGATCGGGAAAATCACAGGAATTCTCTGCGCGATATCAATCAGCACCTGCACAATGCGGCCGAGGCGCTCGCGGTGATCGACATTTGATGGCCGGTGCAGTGTTACGATGGCAAATTTTTCCGGCAGCGCGCGTCCGATCACGCGGGCTTCATCGACGGCACGAATGCGCGGCTGAGCCATGATGAGCGAATCGATCATTATGTTCCCGACGCGTGCGATGCGCTTAGGCGCCACGCCCTCTCGAGCAAGATTCTGGTCCGCGTCGGAAGACGGGGTCCACAACAGGTCGGCGATGCTGTCGGTCAGGATGCGGTTGATCTCTTCCGGCATTGAGCGGTCGAAGCTCCGCAAGCCGGCCTCGAGATGAGCGACCGCAATGCCAAGCTTCTTGGCCGTCAATGCGCAGGCAATCGTGGAGTCGACATCGCCGACAACCACGGCCAAGGCCGGACGTTCCTGCCGGCACAGCGCGTCGTAGGCAATCATTGCAGTCGCGGTGAGCGTTGCGTGGGACCCGGCCTGTGCGTTGAGATGATGGTGGGGCGCAGGCAATTCCAGATCCCTGAAGAACCAGTCAGACATATTGACGTCAGAATGCTGGCCGCTATGTACGATTTCGGGTCGGCACCATGGCACGTCGCGCAACGCATGCCACAACGGCGCGATCTTCATGAAATTCGGACGCGCTCCAGCGATCAGATGAACGAGCGGGGGGACCGTCATTGCGCTCTTCTGAAACGGCACAACGGGGGAAGCGCCTCCTCGGTCATCGGCTGAGGCGTCTCGCGCATGCCGCCGACTTGCGCGGCGGCGAACGCCATCGCATGCGGCCAGCGTTCGGCCATCCAGCTCTCGACGTCGGATTGAGGCCTCAAATCGAGGAGGTTTCGCTCATCGACCAACGCGGTCCATGGTTCGCGCCCCAGGCAGCGGCTGGCGACAGCACTTTCCGCCATGCTATTGTCCCCCGGCGCCTTAACCTGCTTGCTTACCAAATTAAAAAACATCGGATCCTGCTTTGCGCACCGCACAACGCCTAGTGCCTAGGACCGCCGATATCAATCGTAATATTCCCGCCGACAGGAATGATGTGCGTGGCCGGGGAAATACCTTCGGCCTACACAGCCAAGCCGTACAAAGCAGCATATTTCGACATGGCGGCCGCTTGGGTGACCTCCGAACGGGCCTTGTTCGTCACGGCTGTCCGGTCGAATCCCGCATCCAGACGTTCCCTCAATCGTGCCGGCTCAGGCCACAGGCGGTTTGCGAATTGAGCGGCCATGGCCGCGCAATCGGGAACATTGTCATCCATCACCACCGGAAGCCCGGCT
>Ga0206945_1214_pt1 | contig 10430 bp, 14 predicted proteins | sample Alteio_BWOrgHeat_5_FD_152982 | JGI IMG/M metagenome (GOLD analysis project Ga0206945, IMG submission 152982) | Enriched cells from forest soil in Barre Woods Harvard Forest LTER site, Petersham, Massachusetts, United States -... | ecosystem: Environmental > Terrestrial > Soil > Temperate forest > O... | reverse complement strand
TTGCCGAACAATTTGGTGCTATTAATCCACATCTACGTCTTTCTAATCCGATCAGCAGCGATCTGGATGTCATGCGTCCGTCCATTCTTGGCAATTTGGTACAAGCGGCAAAACGTAATGCAGACCGCGGCTTCGGTGATGTGGGGCTGTTTGAAGTCGGGCCGGTTTATAAGAACGCCGCGCCAGAAGGACAGGAAACGGTCGCTGCTGTGTTGCGTGGGGGTAAGACACCGCGCCATTGGGCCCAACCGCAACGTGATGTTGATGCCTATGATGCCAAGGCCGATGCGATCGCCGCACTTGCTGCAGCAGGAGCACCTGTTGCAAATCTGCAGATCACCACCGATGCGCCGAGCTGGTATCATCCTGGACGTTCAGGTTGTTTGCGGCTCGGTCCTGCGCTTCTGGCGACGTTCGGTGAAATACATCAGGTTCTTCTTAGCGCCTGCGATGCTGAAGGGCCCATGGCCGGGTGCGAGATCTTCATCAATGCCATTCCACAAAGCCGCTCGGGCAGCACGGCGAAACCGCTGTTGAAACTTGAGGCTTTGCAACTGGTGGCACGTGATTTTGCCTTCGTGGTCGACAAAAGCGTAACGGCGGCGAAACTGATCAAAGCCGTGAAGGATGCTGATAAAAATTTCATCCGCGAGGTTTCGGTGTTCGATGTTTACGAGGGTAAGGGGGTTGAGACGGGCAAGAAATCCGTGGCGCTCGGCGTCACGCTGCAGCCCGGCGAAAAATCCCTGACCGATGCTGAGATCGAAGCCATCGCTATAAAAATCACTGGATCAGTGACCAAAGCGACAGGGGCTATTCTTAGGAAATAATCTTGATTTCTAAGGTTTCGGAAGCTGCAAAATAGGGCAACCTCCTAAAAATCGCACGCATGGGATTGGTAAAACTTACGCCCACTCTAGAATAATTTTGCCCGATTGGCCCGAGGCCATCACGTCAAAACCTTTTTGAAATTCTTCGGCCGGGAAGCGGTGCGTGATCATCGGTGCGACGTCGAGGCCGGATTGTAGAATTGTAATCATTTTATACCAAGTCTCGAATATCTCGCGGCCATAGATACCTTTGATGGTTAAACCTTTGAAAACAAATTTACCCCAGTCAATGCCAACCTCGCCGGGGGGAAGGCCGAGCATGGCGATATTGGTGCCCCCGCGCATGGTATCGATCATACTTCGCAAAGCTGAGGCGTTGCCGGACATTTCCAGGCCAACATCAAAGCCCTCGATCATGCCGAGTTCTTTCATCACATCTTGAAGATTTTCTCGACCGACATTGACGCAGCGCGTTGCACCCATTTTTTTTGCAAGATCCAGCCGATAGTCATTCACATCTGTGCAAACGATATGACGCGCGCCGACATGTTTGCAAATCGCGCAGGCCATGGCGCCGATCGGGCCGGCACCGGTGATCAGTACGTCTTCGCCGACCAAATTGAAGGACAAGGCCGTATGTACCGCGTTGCCGAGGGGATCGAGGAAGGCCGCGATATCGTCGCTAATATTGTCGGGGATTTTGATGGCGTTTGAAGCGGGCAAGGCAAGATATTCGGCAAAGGCGCCCTGCCGTGTAAATCCAACGGCAATCTGGCTAATACAGAGATGCTGCTTCCCGCTGTGACAATTACGACAGATCTGGCAGGGTATATGCCCTTCGCCGGAAACGCGTTCGCCGATTTTAAAACCTTTAACTTCGGCGCCAAGTTTTTCGATGACGCCAACATATTCGTGACCCATAATCAGGCCCGGCTTGATGTTCTTTTGTGACCATTCATCCCATTTGAACATATGGATGTCAGAGCCACAGATGGATGTTTTTTTAATCTTGATAAGAACATCGTTTGGTCCGATTGCGGGTATTGGGACGTCGGTCATCCAAATTCCGGGCGCGGCTTCTTTTTTGTAGAGGGCTTTCATAATCGTTCCGTTATTTTATGACGTTTAATTGTTTGCCGACCTTTTCAAAAGCTCCGATCGCACGTTCGATATGTTGCTTTTCATGCGCGGCGGAGAGCTGGGTGCGGATGCGCGCTTTGTCTTGCGGCACGACGGGATAAGAAAAGGCGATGACGTAGATGCCTTCCTCGAGCATGGCATCGGCGAAGGCTTTCGCCAAGGGTGCATCGTAGAGCATGATGGGTACGATGGGATGTTCGCCGGGAACAAGATCGAAGCCGAGTTTCGTCATGCCGGCGCGAAACAGGACGGCGTTGTCACGCAACTTCTGCAGTCGCTGTGGTTCAGCAGCGATAAGATCGATCGCAGCAATCGTCGCCGCGACAATTGCCGGCGCCAGGGTGTTGGAGAACAGATAGGGCCGAGAGCGCTGCCGTAGCCAGTCGATGATTTCTTGTTTTCCAGAGACGTAGCCGCCCGATGCCCCGCCGAGCGCTTTGCCGAAAGTGCCCGTGAGAATGTCGATTTTACCTTGCACGCCCCAGTGTTCTGGCGTGCCGGCGCCTGTCTTGCCGGTGAAGCCGACGGCGTGGCTATCATCCACCATAACCAGCGCGCCATATTTTTGCGCAAGATCGCAGATGGCCGGAAGATTGGCAAAAATACCATCCATTGAAAACACACCATCGGTGGCAATAAGTTTGTAGCGTGCTTGAGATGCCTCTTTCAATTTGGCTTCAAGATCGGCCATATCGTTATTTTTGTAGCGATAGCGCGATGCTTTGCAGAGTCGGATGCCGTCGATGATACTGGCATGGTTGAGTTCGTCACTGACGATCGCATCCTGCTCGGTCAGGATGGTTTCGAACAAGCCGGTATTGGCGTCGAAACAGGACGAATAGAGAATGGCGTCCTCGGTTTTTAGAAAACCGCTAACTTTCTTTTCTAATTTTTTATGCAGGTCTTGCGTGCCACAGATAAAACGCACCGAGGCAAGGCCGAGACCGTAAGTATCCAGCGCTTCATGCGCCGCCTTGATGAGCGTCGGGTTATCGGCAAGGCCAAGATAATTATTGGCGCAGAAATTGATAACGTTCCGGCTGTCATTGGCGGTCTTAACACGGATCTCCGCCTGCTGCGGCGAGGTGATGATACGCTCGGATTTAAACAAGCCTTGCTTCTGCAGACTGTTCGCTTCATCGGAAAGATGCTTGAAGAGAGGTTGGGTCATAATGGCTCCACTTTGTAATGAACGAGGATTTATCCCCCACCATAACTTTGAATTAAGCTTCCAGAAATCAGGTACCAACCATCGACCAGCACGAAGAAAATGATCTTGAAAGGCAGGGAGATGATCGAGGGCGGCAGCATCATCATCCCCATGGACATAAGGATCGAGGCCACCACCATATCGATGATCAGGAAGGGCAGGAACAGCAGGAATCCGATCTCGAATGCGCGTCGCAGTTCCGAGATCATGAAAGCCGGGATCAGCGCGTGCAACGGAATATCTTCTGCCTGGGCTGTCGGTTTTGCGGCTCCCGTAGCGCCAGGGGCGGCGGCCGGTTTTTTGGTGGTGTCAGTGTTGTCTTTGCCTGCTTTGCTCATTTCAAGGAACAGATCGATATCTTTCTGCCGCGTATGTTTAAGCATGAAATCATGGAAAGGCTCTACGGTCCGGTTAAAGCCAGTTTCCTCATCCAGCTGGGCGTTCATCAACGGCTGAATACCGTTTTGCCAGGCCTGATTAAATGTCGGCTGCATGATGAAGAGCGTAAGGAACAAAGCGAGGCTGATCAGCACCACATTGGGTGGCGTGCTTTGCAGGCCCATGGCGGTACGCAAGAAGGATAATACCACGACGATACGCGTGAAGGATGTCACCATGACAAGGATCGACGGCGCCAGTGACAGCACCGTGATCAGCATGACGATCTGGATCAGCTTCGCCGTGGTTGTCGGGCCTTGGCCGAGATCGAAATTGACTGATTGGGCGAAGGTGTGCGCCGGGATGATCAAGGGCAACGCGATGAAGGGGGCTGCGAAAAGGGCGATACGGCATTTTTTTAGAAATTTCATGCGATACTCTTGAAGCGTGTGGAAGAAGATTGATTCTCATTCAGGCGGGTTTCAACCACTATATCCTGATCTGGACCAAGCAACAGCAAATGTTCGTCCCCATCGCAACGCACAATAACGAGACGTCGCCGGACATCCAGCGCCAGGGTTTCCACAAGTTGAAGTCGTCGCGTTGCTTTCGGATCGATGCCGGGCATCACCAGCCCGCGTTCCTTGATGAATTTAAGAAGAAAGCCAAGACCAACCAACAATGCAAAAACAACAGCGAAAGCCAGCAGGATTCGTACCCAGGAAAGAGCCTCTGGTTCGACGACGGTCATTGTGTTTCGCTTTCCGGATTTTGCGACGCCCGCATGGCCTTTTCACAGGCATTGAGTTGTTCAAGCAATTCCTGAAGCTGCGGCAGACATTCGCCTTGAATATCGGCTTCGGCTTTCAAAATAGATTCACATAAAGCGGCGATCCGGCCTTCCAGCCCGGCCAGATCTGGCATATGTCCTGATTTGACGACATCCTGCGCGGCGATCAGATAATTCCGGATCGCGTTCATTTCATGCAGGACGGGGGAGGTTTGTCCGGGCGTTTTCATAAGCTTCCTTCCGCATGTGACGAAGCCATGCGCGCATTCGCCTCGTAGACGCGCGCCAAAATTTCCGCAACCGCAACGATGGCTTCACTGGGAATGGGGGTATCGAGATCGAGTGTCGCTAGAAGTTCGGCGAGATCGGCATCCTCGCGCACCTTCACGCCCTTGGCGAAAGCCAGTTCAAGAATCTGCTCAGCTAGCTTTCCACGACCGGATGCGATAACCTTGGGAAGAGAATCGGGGTTTCCCCCTTCACCTTTCAGTGCGACAGCCACGATGCGGCTGCCGGAAGGTTTAAGAGGGCTATAGGGGGAAGGTGGGTCTTGATTCTCAGTCATTGTGGAAGCCTAACGCAAAGATTTATGAAGGGGAATGCCTGCTATTTACCTCTTTTTAATCTTTGAGGGTGCAAAATGTTTCGGCGCAGTAACAGTTGCGCCACAGTCGCGTTCTGCGGCGGGAATGAGCTAAGCCATGGTCGATACTTCTAGCCCTGACCTCAATACGCTTCTCGTGCAGAGAATGGCCTATCTGAACCAGAGGCAGTCCGTGTTGGCTGAAAATGTCGCTAATACCGATACACCTGGATATAAGGCGCGTGATCTGGCGCCAATTAGTTTTGGCGACGCCCTGAAACAAGCTTCGATCGGCATGGCGGTCACCGACCCGCACCATATTGTTCCGCCGTCTATGGCGGGCGTGAATATCAAAACAATCAAGGCCGAAAGCTCCGAAACATTGCCTAACGGCAATAACGTCGATGTGGAACAGCAGATGATGGAAGTTTCTAAAACAGCGGTTGATTATCAGGGCATCACCTCGATTTACAAAGCGATCGGGGAGCTGTTTAACCTCGCGCTCAAGGGTAGCAAAACGTAAAGAGTAACCCCATGTCATCCAGCGAAGTCACAGATATTTTTACCATTTCCGGTTCAGCGCTTAAAGCGCAGGACCAGCGCATGAAGGTGATTGCCGAAAATGTTGCCAATGCAAACACAACGCCTTCATCCCCGGGGCAAAAGCCGTATCAACGCCAGATTATAACCTTCAAGAATGAATTCGATAAGGCGCTCGGTGCCTATACGGTCAAGGTAGATGGTGTGCGGAAAGATAATACCGAATTCGCTAAAAAATATGATCCTGCAAATCCGGGTGCCGATGCACAAGGATATGTGATGACGCCGAATGTCAATCCGCTGGTTGAGATGATGGATATGACCGAGGCTAACCGCGCCTATCAGGCTAATCTCAATGTCATCAGTGCCGCGCGAGGTATGGTTATTAATACAATCAGTTTACTGCAATGAGGTGAATTATGGTTATGAACGTTGCGGATGCTCTTGCGGCCTATAAACAGGGCGGCAATCTCAGTGGCCAGATTGGCGGCAGTGTTTCGGGAACTTCCGGCGAAAGTTTTGGCGATTTCCTTAAAAGTTTTGCCGGTGATGCGGTGAAATCGCTTGAAAGTGGTGAAAAAGCCTCAATGGATGCAGCCACAGGCAAAGCCAGTATCGCCAGTGTCGTTACGGCCATCAGCGACGCCCAGTTGATGTTGCAGACCGTTGTGACGATCCGCGATAAGGTTATTGCGGCGTATCAACAGATTAGCCAGTCGGCGATTTAGCGTCTAATCTCTCAGCAGTTCATTGACCGAGGTCTTGGCCCGCGTCTTTTCGTCAACGCGTTTGACGATGACGGCACAAGTGAGCGAAGGGCCTGATGTTCCATCGGGCAGGGGATTGCCGGGGAGAACGCCCGGTACGATGACGGAATAAGCAGGAACTCTTCCATAAAAAATTTCGCCCGTCGCACGATCGATGATTTTTGTCGATGCGCCGATGATGACGCCCATGCTCAACACGGCACCTTCCTCGATGAGTATGCCTTCAGCGATACCGGAGCAGGCGCCGATGAAACAGTTGTCCTCAATGATAACCGGGTTAGCCTGTAGCGGTTCGATGACACCGCCAATCATGACATTAGCGGATATATGGCAGTCCTTACCAATCTGTGCGCATGAACCGACGGTCGTATTAATATCAATCATCGACCCTTCACCGACCCAGGCGCCAACATTGATGAAGCAAGGCATCAACACAACTTTGGGCGCTATGAAAGCCGAGCGGCGCACAAAGCATCCAGACACGGCACGAAACCCAGCATTCTTAAAACGTGCTTCATCCCATCCGCTGAATTTAGATGGAACCCTGTCCCACCAAGAAGAACCACCCGGGCCACCCGATATCATGGCCATATCATTCAATGGAAAAGAGAGAAGAACAGCTTTCTTGAGCCACTGATGAACCTGCCATGTACCGCTGATTTTTTCAGCGACACGCAAGGTACCATCGTCAAGCCTAGCCAAAGCGTCCTCGATAGCATCGCGAACGGGACCTTTGGTTTGAGGTGAAATGTCGCTGCGTTTTTCCCACGCTTCATTGATGATGGGAGCCAGATCTTTATGCAGCATGCGGGGCCTTAATTCCGTGCATGTGTCAGATTATAGCTTTCGATGCCTGGCGTCAGGGCAAGAATAGAGCTTAAGTTGATAAGCGTATCCCCTTTTCCTTTGCCGAGAGAGACAACAACGAAGCGCCATTCTGGATGGCCGCTTTGGCCGCCGACGGAAAAGGAACCTCGTGCGATTTCATAACCGCGGTCGAGAAACATGTGCTGCAGATCTTCTTCAGAAGGATTTGTATCTCTATGAAAATGCAATGTGACGGCGACGGCATGCCGTGACGGCAGGATATTTTCAAATTTAACACCCCACATCATAAAGAAGGCCGATAGAAGGGCCGTGAGAATGGCGGCGACATAGAAACCGACGCCGACCAGAACACCGATGGCTGAAACGGCCCAAAGCGATGCGGCTGTTGTCAATCCACTGATATTGAAGCCATCGCGCATGATGACGCCGGCGCCAAGAAAGCCCATGCCGGTGATGACGCCCTGTATGATACGGCCGGGGTCGATATCGTTGAGATTGACATGGCCGCCGCCGAACCAGTCGCCAGGATAACCGGTGATGACGGTGAGAGCGCAGGATGCCATGCAGACAAGGCCATATGTGCGCATGCCGGCGGCACGGCCACGATAGGAGCGCTCGTAGCCAACAAAAAGCCCAAGTAAAAAGGCGCCCATGATATTAAGAAAAATAATGATATTGGTAGATATTTCAGAAAGCGCCCAATAGCTTTTCAGTAACGCGAAAAAATTGTCCATAACCCGCTCCACAACGATTAGACAATAAGGACTATACCGACCCAAAGTAAGCTCTGCAATTGCCGATTATCTCTAGAGGGCGGCCGACATCCCTTCTTCTGCAATAAGATCATTGTCGATGCGATGCCGGAACATTTTCTTCCGGGCTGACTGCCTGAGCCGATTCTTCTCGCCATTAGGTCGTCTGCTACTCTGGAAATAGTGATGACGTTGGCATATGCCGAATAGGGCCGATTGTGTGTTGCATGAGCCCTTATGCCCCTATGAGCTCTTTTGCTATCTATCTTATGGATAATTTTGAGATCTTTTCTATACTCTTGGGATCCGGAGGTAAGGATGCGTTCGAAAATTAGATACTTTGCCGGCGGTGCGATTCTTCTGGCCATGATCGGAAGCCTTGAGATGAGAGCCTTTGCCTCTAACGACGATATCTTGCCTCAGGTGGTTCAGGCGCAGATACCTGTTGTGCTGCAAAAGGTTGGCAGCGGCACTTATCGTAAATTTGGCTTCAAGATTTATTATGCGACTTTATGGGCACCCAATGGCAATTGGGATGCCGCCGGTCCCTATGCCCTACAGTTGCGTTACGCGCGCAGCCTTTCGAAAGATACGCTTTCAAATTCGATTGTTGATGACCTTCGTGATCAAGGCGTCGTCGATGAAGACACCATGGCCCATTGGACCGAATCCGTTCGACAGATTATACCCGCCGTCGAGGACGGCGATGTGATGGTCGCTTTGAAGATCTCCCGGAAAGAGGCCGTGTTGTTTCTGAACGGTGCGGAATTCACGCGTATTCATGACCAGGCCTTCAGCCAAGCTTTTTTTGATATCTGGCTTGGCAAAGGAGCCGATGAGGATTTGCGGAATGAATTACTAGAGAAAACGGAGTAGAGACGTTTTTTGATCCAATCCCGTATGGTGCGCCGAAGATGATGAAAGATGGCACCGTTCTGTCAATGTGATGACTGGATGCTGATCGGCTACCATAGATAACTTTTGTTATCTATATCAGCCCCGAGGTATTAACTGGCAGACAGGCCAAAATTTCCTGGTGGGATCGGTGCTTGAATTGTAATGAGGAAAGAGCAGTACTTGGCTGCGCCACCATCTCGTTTTTTCAATGGTCATCCTTTGATGCTCCATACCCCAACGTCTGCCTTCGACCCTCCACCGTCCATCCATGCGCTCAGGAAGAAAGGTCAAAATTGCCCCTTCCCCCTGACCCTTTCCTCTAGAGTACACCTCGACACCTATACCAATATGCCCCGAACGAGCTTTATGTACATGCGTCACATGTCCCAAAAGTGAACTCTTCTGACAACTGAGGGCACCAGCAATAGTAACTCGCACCTCCCTCTTTAAAAGACCCCTCATGGAGGCTACGAAGGAGTCTAATGTGTCGGGTAGATCGCCAGCGTTAGGAAATGCTTGCCGAGTTCTTTCTGGCAAATAAGAAAATAATATCCGCATGCTCTCAACATTGTGCGGGATAACTCTTGCCGGACAATTTAAATCATTCATATCTAGGATTTGGCACAGTGAAGCGTAGTAACTGCTCTCGTGAATTCGGGTAGCCCTATCTCTAAAAGAGGCCGCTCTCATTTTCATTTCTTCTGATCTGGATTGCTCGGCTAATATTTCGGCCTCATGAGCGGCAAAACGAAAGGCATGCTTAAGCTCAGCTGGGCTGGGAAGCGCTGTTGCATCTTCGGCAGAAACCCTGCCTTCTTGCAGTAAATCACCTATCACGAGTTCTTGCATGGGAATTCTTGCGCGCGCCTGGTCTCTTGCATCACAAGCAGCTCGATCTGCAATTGATGGTTTTGAGTATGCTAATGATGCCGTGGTCATTTTTTATTCCTTCGTGAGAATGCCCATATATATTAAATAATGCGTCCTATAGAGAAACGTATAATATTGATCATCAAGAAGATAAAGCCCAAAACGCTGCCTTCGAATTAACCATATTCGCCGTATAGTTTATCATACTTGCATCGACCGCCGGACGGTCATTAATAATAGTCTTTCAGATACCGAAGCGCGGTCTTGGCTTGAGCCCTTCCTGTGAATTATTCAACCTACTGATTCTTCTGGTTTAACAGTGATTTTAACCGTTTTTCTTGCCTTGTTTATATAATTCCATTCTTTAATTTCGGGATTTTCGATTACACTACGTCTCTATAATAAATTTGAGCATCAGGGAGTTTGATATGATGGATGTAGAAGAGTTGAGTATGCCAGCATTACGAGATCTTGAACCGGGATTACGAGATGCCGCGAAAGAAGCTCCCGATAATTCGACTCGCGTAGCAGAGTGGAGACGGGTGGCATACAGATTACCTTTGGGAGAACGTCAAAAGATTGCTGCGAATATTATGTTATCCCGTGTGCCGATGGACTCGGAGCTACATAGAGACGCTGTTACACTGATTGAGCCCACTTATGCTGATTTGCGTGTCCAATGTGGGTAATCCACCGATATGGATGGTAGCCCTGTAGCATTATCAGTCGGCGGAACCTTATGGAAAAAAGAAAGTTGACAATATTCAGCAATAGAATTTTAGAACAATGCCATACACCGATTATGCCTTTGTGGACGTACGAAAATTTCTGGAAGATCCAGCTGT
>Ga0206945_1209_pt1 | contig 10551 bp, 7 predicted proteins | sample Alteio_BWOrgHeat_5_FD_152982 | JGI IMG/M metagenome (GOLD analysis project Ga0206945, IMG submission 152982) | Enriched cells from forest soil in Barre Woods Harvard Forest LTER site, Petersham, Massachusetts, United States -... | ecosystem: Environmental > Terrestrial > Soil > Temperate forest > O... | reverse complement strand
GCCGCGGAAAGAATGGCGGTATTTTTTCACGGGCTGCCTTTCGGTGATGGGAGGGGTCGCCGTTCTTTATTGGCAAGTCCCGAAATTGCTCTGGAACATTGAAGACGGGAACAGCGGGAAGAAACCGAATAGAAGCACCGAAACAAAACTATTCCGGGGATGGAGCCAGGGAAGGAAACAGATCATGAGGAAGTCGGCGAAATTCATTTCTTTCCGCCGGTAGAGTTTCCAAAACAAAACCGTGATCATGATGGCGGCCGGCATGTCGGTGTAAAAAAGGAGCCCATAGGAAAGAAGCGGGGGGGTGAGCATGAAAAGCAGCGCAAGAAACCAAGCGAGCCGCGTATTTTCGGTCAGCGAACCGAAAACGCCGAACATGAACGTCGCGAAAAGGCCGGCGACCGCCATCATCGTGATGGAAAAGACATTTTTTACGAATATCCGGCGCTCCACTTTTTCCTTGAAAAATCCCAGCATGGTCCCGATCTTCATGACGCTATGGGCGAACCCATACACCGGCGTGGCCAACAGCGGCAGTCCCACCGGCGCGATCGGCCATTCGATCCCATTTTTCATGACGACCGTGTGGTGGTCGTCCGCCGGAATATCGTAAAGCCACGGCGACGCATAGTTGTTTTTGACTTGAACGTCGTGATCGAGGTAGAGGCTTTCGGTGAGGATGATGTAGTGGGGCTCGTCTCCCTGGCCGATGAACGTCCGGTGGGTTTTCAGCGTGATCAAGAAGAGGAAAACGGCCCAGAATAATTTCTTTTTCGAGTAAAAATCGACGGCTCCGTCGGTTGCTTTCATGGGAGAAATATATCATATGCTTCGCTCGCTCTTTTCCTATGCACAAAATTGCCGTCGTCATTCCTTGCTATCGCTGTTCCAATTCCATTTTGGGGGTTTTGGCCTCCATTCCGGCTTTGGTCGCCCGCGTGTATGTGGTGGACGACGCTTGCCCGGAAGAGACCGGAGCGCTCGCGGCCCGCGCGGGCGGCGATGGGCGCGTGCTGGTCATTCGCCATGAACAGAACAAGGGCGTCGGCGGCGCGGTCATTTCCGGCTATCGCGCGGCGCTCGCGGAAGGGTTCGATATCGTCGTCAAAATCGACGGAGACGGCCAAATGGACCCCGCCCATATTTCCAACCTCGTCCACCCGATCCTTCGGGAAAAAGCCGATTACACCAAGGGAAACCGGTTTTATGCGATGAACCAATTGAAGGGCATGCCGTCGCTGCGCGTGATCGGGAATTCATTTTTATCGTTCATGACGAAATTATCGTCGGGATATTGGAACGTGATGGACCCGACCAATGGGTTTACCGCGATCCACCGGAAGGCCTTGGCGACCGTCAATCTTGATACGGTCAGCGAACGGTTTTTCTTCGAAAGCGACATGCTTTGTCATCTCAATTTGGCGGGCGCGGTCGTCATGGATGTCCCGTTCCCGGCCCGCTACGCCGACGAGAAGTCCAATTTGAAAATCCACCGGATTTGGTTCCCATTTCTGCGCAAACACCTGGCCCGGACGATGAAACGGTTTTTTTATTCCTACATTGTGCGGGATTTCAACATCGGGACGATGGAATTCCTGTTTGGGTCGATGTTCCTGGCTTTCGGCAGCATTTTCGGGGGCTATCATTGGGTCCGCAGTGGGATCGAGGGAAAAGTCGCCACGAGCGGGACCGTGATGTTGTCCGGCATGTCGGTTATTTTGGGGATCCAGCTTCTTCTGGCGGCCATCATCTATGACGTGACGCGGGTCCCGAAGATCCCGCTGCAAGATCTTATCGAGTAGGGGCCGCGGCCGCGCCTCGTTCGCCGATGACGATCCGTGAATCGGTGGAGAAAATTTTCCCCAGCAGAGAAAACAAGGCCGTTATCATCTTTGACGCCCAGGCAAATGGTTTTCCTGAAATCTTGATTCGTCCCAAGAGATCGTCGATGTCCGGGTCGTCGATCACGCGGCGGGGCCGAATGTCGAATTTTGAGAGGAAAATTTCCAGCGATCGTTTTGAAAAGTAATGGAAGTGCGGCGGAAAGGTGCCCACTTGAAAAAGTTGGTGATAGGGCTTGTTCCATCCCATGGCGCTGAAGAGCCGCGCGATCCGAAATAGAATTCCCTCCGCCATCGGGACTTTCACGATGACCCAGCGCGCCCGCGGCAGAAGATCCAGCAGCGCCCGCATATAATTCTCGAGCGAGCTGACCGGGAAATGTTCGATCACATCCAACAGGCTCAAGGTTGTCGGTTGGAATGAAAGAGAACTCAAATCAACCATCAGCTTCTCTTGTTCGATTTGAATTCCTGCCGTTTCGATTCCCATCGACTGGACGGTCTTCAGTGACAAGTCCGATGTGTCGGCGCCCGCCAATGCGGACGCGCCGTTCTTCTGGATTTCACTCAAAAACCACCCGCGCCCGGCGCCGAAATCAATGAGATGGTCCGGCGCGATCCCCAGGCCCGTCAGGGTCGCCATGATGAGGCGCGCTTGGCGCCGGCGGGTCCGCTCAAGGCTGTCCACGTAAATGCCTTGGTCATACTGGGAATGATAGTCGGCCGAGAGCGCGCCGCCGTTTTCATGGACCGCGCAACGGTGGCGGCAGGCGGGGCAGAGATGGACGGTTAATTCTTCCGTCCGTTTTTCGACCGTCATGTTTTTAGCGCAGCAAGGGCAATCAAGAGGCATAAATTTTGGTATTCATTTGTTATGACGCACCTTACGAAATCCCGATCTGCCGTCCTTCTCGCCGCGGCGGGGCTCGTGATCCTTCAGGTATGCAAGACAGCCTATATTTTTCGGGGCGTCGATTTATCGGTCCCCTTACCCCTGCTCAATGTCGACTTCGCGATCTATTATGCGAAAACGTTGCGGATCCACGAACTCTTGGTCCATTCCGGACGGGGATGGGGCTACGATCCCTATCAGATGGCCGGATATCCCTACGCGTCGAGTTTTACGTCCGCGGGTTTTTTAATCGAGTATTTGGCGCACTTGCTGACGCATTTTATCTCGATCGAGCGCGCTCTGCTCTGCCTGCAATTTCTGGTCATGTTGAGTTTTCCATTCTTGGGCGCGTTGGCGCTGTATCTGTGGACGCATGACAAGAAAATCGCCGCCGCCGGATTTATCGCTTATCTTTTAACCCACGCGGCGATCGAACCGATGTCGCAACTCTTCCTGGAGAAAGGACTGTTCCCATTTCAGTTCTGCGGGTTCGCTATGCTCTGTCAAGTCGCTTTCTTTCATCGTTGGGTCCGAAAGACGAGCCTCCTGAATTGGGGGCTGCAGACTCTTTTCTCGACGCTGGTCCCATTGATCCATCCGACCGGAGTGGTGGTGGCGTTTTTTCCATGCGCGGCGTTGATTCTCTCGGTCCTGCACCATCCACCCAAATGGTTCTGGGTCCAATTGCTCATTTCCATCGCCATTGTGCTTGCCGCCAACTTGGTTTGGATTGAACCAACCCTCGCTTTTTGGTCTTGGGTTTCAACCACCGACTACCTGAAAGATTTCGGCCTGAACAAGTTTTTCGGATTCTACGGATTCACGGGGCCGACTCTGTCGCTCCGGTTTTTTTCTTTTGTGAATGTTTTTGTTTTGATTTGCACAGCGCTCTGTCTGAACCGCTTCCGCAAAGAAAGTTGGTTGCGCGCGGGCTTTTTCTCGGGATGGCTGCTCACCTTCCTGCTGATCATCGCCTTCGGCAACGCCTTGGGGCTGCGGTCGATCCATCCCTATCGCTACATCATGCCTTTTTGGATCGTGGCCTATGGCTTGACCGCCGTCGAAATGTCTCAATGGACGGCAATGAAGGCTCCGCGTTTTGCCGTCGCGTTCATCGTCATCTTGACGACGGGGTTTATTGTCCGGGCGGCCGTTGTTGAAAAATCGATATATCCCAAATTGAGCAATCGTTGGCCTGATTTTCAGCGGCAATTTATTGAGTACGTCAAGAAATCGAAAGATCCGTCCGGGCGGCTGCTCATGGAATGCCGTGAACTTGGCTATCCCCATTTCATGGAGTATCTTGCGTTCGCGACCCAACAACCGCTTTTGGGCGGGCCTTTTGGGTCGAATTATCTGATCACGAAATTCACATTGTTTGTGACGGGCGCCGAACCGGTCATTTTTGAAAGGTTCTTGCGGGATTTTTCCGAGCGCGACTTCGAAAAGTATCTCACGCTCTACAACGTTCATCGCATCGCGGTGACCTCAGCGAAAGCGGCCGGCTATTTGGCTCAATTTAAAGATGTCTTGTCGGAGGAAAATCCCACGGCGGGACACCGGATTTTCACGGTTCGCAAGCCGTCAAATTGGTTTGAAAAAGGAAGCGGCGAGGTCTCTGTGGAGATGGACCGGATTGAAATTCAAAATGCGTCCAAAGGCGAGCTGATCCTCAAATATCACTGGCTTCCCATCTTCAGAACTGAACCCTCTGTCGCTACAAGTCCGGTCTATTTGATGGACGATCCGGCTCCCTTTATCCGGGTCGACAATACGGCAGGGTATAAACGAATCGTCATATCCAACAAGGGATTGAACTAAGGCGGGAATAAAGAAAGCCGAGGATCGGGATCGAACCGACGACCTGCCGCTTACGAAGCGGCTGCTCTACCAGCTGAGCTACCTCGGCGTTGGGTGGATTGTATCAGATGAGGATACGGCGGTTTGAAGGCTCGCTTCAAACATCACATCGACGCCGCTCATCCAGTAATTTTTAGCGATTTCAGCGTACATTGCAAGGAATTCGCTTCGCTCATAAGAAGATTTGAGCGCCGGCGTGTTGATTGGATGGGCCCGAAAAAAAAGGGGGGGAAGCGCTTCGAAAAACTCGGAAGCGGGGATCCGGGCGATTTTTTCGATCGAGAGCGGGTGGATTTCGAGCACCAGTTTTTTGGCGAAGCCCAAAATCCGCGGCATTCCTTTTAAGGCCTTGGTTTCGCTTCCTTCAATGTCCATCACGACCAGATCAAAATCTCCATTCTCGAGAAGGTCGTCCACGCGGTCGCCGGCGACCGTGATTTTTTTTGCCGGATCCAAGCGGAAGAGGATATCTTGCGGTCCGCCGGGGGTGATTTTACTGCCGCCGGTGTTGTCGCGCGTGGCCAGGAAGGACAGGTCTCCCTTTTGATCAAAAGCCGCCCGATTGAGAATTTTTGCATTGGTGATATTGTTGAGCTTTAGGTTCGCCTCGAGTAATTTGAAGGTCTCCGGATTGGCCTCGATCCCCACCACGGCCCGGCAGCGTTTGGCGACGGGAATTAAAACGCTGCCGATATGCGTGCCGATAAATAACACCGCCGAGGGGGCCGAAACCTGTTGGACCAGAAACTCAACGAGCGGCTTGTTGTATCCGCCCGATTTCGAGAGAGACCGGGCCAAGGAGAGATCGGTGGCGGGGACCAAGAGCTTCAGGCCGTCCAAATCGACAAGGATGGCGCTCGTGCGCGGGCCCAGGTAGGACAGGAACATCCAGCGGATGGCGGATTTGAGCCATTTTTTTATGAGGAACAGCAGGTTCATTTTTTATTTGGATGTGCCAAGGGTCAGAATCGAACTGACGACACCACGCTTTTCAGGCGTGTGCTCTACCAACTGAGCTACCTTGGCGAAATTTGTGAAACAAATTTCCCTCTACCGGCTACCTACTACCAGCTATCAACTGATTTCTGCCTCACAGAGCGTACCAAAAACCCGCCGGAATCTCCAAAAAACGCGAAAAATCAGCGTCATTTCTTGCCTCTCTCAAGCGTGTTGGCGATTGGCAAGAATGGTGCATGAGAAGAACGCAGCAATACGTATATCAAACAGATTCGACAGGAGAAAATATGAAGAAATTAAGCATTTTTGCATTGTTCGTTGCATTCATTTCGGTCGGAATAGTGAGAGCAGACATAACGGAGACTCTTTCTGGCAGAGGCGCCACTGCCCAACTGGCGCTGGCAGACTTAAATAATAACATCGCTAAGTTCGCCAGTGACTGTTCTGATCGTGGCGGAGAAATGAAACCGCCGGCGCTATTTGAGGGGCCTATGTGTTATTACGATGAGAATGGCGCTCAGGTGTGGACGCAAACCGTTACTTGCATTCTTCCCGTGGTTCTTCCGGTTGCGCCTGCTCCTTCTCCCAAGATGCCGATGCCGGTTAACCCCAATAATTAACCAATCAACTGTTTCAAAAAAAAAGCCCTGGACTTGGTCCGGGGCTTTTTTTTGTGCGACCGAGTGAAAGAGCGAGCACAACGAATCCGGATTATAATTTCTAACAACTGTTGTTAGTCAATAGTCGTTGGTTGTTAGAGGGGTTTTTACATGGCAAAAACCGGAGTCGACGGGATTTGAACCCGCGGTCTCTGCCTTGACAGGGCAGCGTGTTAACCGGGCTACACCACGACTCCATTGGGAAGGGGCGAATCGTACCAGTTCTTTACCTTGGATGCCAAATTTGGTTTATTGCCGCCCACATGGCCAGCCAGCCGCAAACCGAAAACATTTCGATTTCGCAGCATATTGTTTACATCTGTTCGCGTTTTATCGCCTACAGCCTGCCGCTTTTCTTTTTCCTCGTCGTTAACTCCTTCTATCTTAAGACCTACGATTCGGCCCAAATCAAAATCACGTTCACGCAGATGGGCGCCACCGTTCTCGCATTTGCCTGGCTCGTGCGCGCGCTGGTCGAAGGGAAATTGCCTTTTTCGCGCAAGGACATGGTGTATGTCGCGCCTTTCCTGGCTTTCTTGGCGTCGGGCGTCGTCGTGTGGCTGCACACGCCGTTCAAAGACTGGTCGCTCGAAGAAACTTTACGGCGTGTCTTTTACGTGATCCTTGCGCTGGTGACCTTGGCGGAGATCCACTCCAATGAGCGAATGAAACGTCTGTGGCGCTGGCTGATCGCCGCGGCATGGGCGGCGATCGGCTATGGGTTGATCCAATACATCGACGGCCGGTTCATGCGTCCGCCCGGACCCGGCATCGATCCCTTCATTTGGCGGGGAGCGTTTGGGCCGCGCGTTTTCTCCACGTTCGGCAACCCCAATTTTTACGGCAACTTCCTGGTGATCCTCACGCCGATCGTATTGGCGTCGGTGCTCCGGGAGAAAGGCTCGATTGCGCGGCCTTTCATCGTGTTGGGACTGGCGATTTTTCTCGTGGTGTCGATCGACAAAATGACGCTGGGACTTTTCGGCGGATTTGATCCTTCGCTGGGGATCGTTTTTGACGCGCTCATCATCGCGCTGCTCGCGATATTTGTTTACGCGAGCACGTGGCGCGTGGGGTCGAGCAGCAGCCTTTCCATGTATTTGATTTTGTTCGCGGTGCTGTTCGTGAATCTCTATTCCACTGAAACCAAAGGCGCTTGGATGGGCTATATAGCCGCGATCGGCGTCACGGTCTGGCTGATCTTCGAATATTTCCTGCACTTCGAAGAACATTTGGTCGAGCCCAAGCGGTATTTCGGACTGGTCGTAGGGTTGGCCTGTTTTCTTGCGATCGACATCCTTCTCATGGTCGTGGCCTTCGTGCTTCCCTTGTTTCGAGGACCCGTCGATCAGATCGGATTTCAAATTTTATGGATCCCGACGCTGCTTTTCGCGATCGTGTCCGTGCTGACCATTCTTTGGCTTCTTGGTAAACCTTGGAACTTAAAGAAGCTGATCTATGGATTCCTGGTTTTTTTCATGGTCACGATGGGCGGGGGCGTTCTGCAATTCGCGAAAGGCCGGTTGGTTTCCATCAGTTTTCGTATGTTCACCTGGATTTCCACTTGGGAGATGGTGCGCACGAATCCGATCCTTGGAAACGGGGTGGGGACTTTTAAAATAATTTACCCCGCGTTCCGCCGGCCTCAAATCATCGCGCTGGAAGCGCGATCCAACACCGAAACCGACCACGCCGAAGACGAATATCTCGAGGTTTGGCAGGATGAAGGCATCGTCGGGTTCGGGGTATTTCTTTGGATGGTCTTCACGGCGTTGTTCCTTGGATTCAAGCAGCTCCGCTGGTATTCCACCCATCGGGCGCAAGATGGGCCGCGGTCGCGAAAAATGCTCAATATCGAAAGCGACCCGCGGTCCTACGAGGTCATGGGCTATCTCGGCGCTTTCATTGGAGCGCTGATCCATTGGTTTGTCGATGTTTCCATCCGATTTGTGTCCTCCGGCGTTTTCAGCGGATTTTTGCCCGGCGTTCTCGTCGCCTATGCGCGCAACCACGATAATCCCGTCATCATTGAAGTCCGTCTTCCATACGATCGCTGGATCCGGGCCGGCTTGGCCGCTTTTTGGACCATCATTCTGCTCTGGTTGGGCGTGGAGCTCGTTCCGCAGTCGCTGATCGTCGGCGGAGACACCTCGCAGGGACAAATTTGGTTCTGGACCATCGCGGCCGGATTGGGCATTTATGTGCTGATCGAATTGCTGGAGATGGGGCTCAAGCCCGAAAAAGAAATCCGGTTTTCCGAGCAGTACGGTCCCATCAATTCGCGGCACTTCGGCCTTCGACTGATGGGTTTGCCCATTTTGCTGGTGGCGTGCCTTTGGACGATAAAATTTTCCGCGGACCAATTTTGGGGCGACGTCCATCACAATCTGGCCATCTTCTTTTCGAAGGAAGCGATTTGGAACAAGTCGCCGATTTATGATGCCCACATCATGAACCTGCCTCCGGACATCCGGTCGAAATACCAAGAGACCGGCGGCGCGCTGGACCATTACAAAGAAGTGGTCAAGATGAACCGCGCATTCCCGATGGCCCACTATTTCACCGGCAATGTCTACAATGATTGGGGCAGCCAGATCAACGGCGAAAGCTTGAACGCGCGGGCCAAGGGAGATATGGAAGAGGCGCTCCGGCTCAAGGAAAAGTCGCAGGACATGTGGAACAAGGCCGAGGCCGCCTACGAGGACACGAAGCGATTGGCCCCGAATTATGTCCAAACCCATCATCAAATGGGTCTGCTCTACGTCAAACGCGCCGAGCAAGCGGCGCAATGGGGCGATCAGGCATTGTCCAAGCAGATGTATCAAAAAGCCTTGGCCAATTTCCGCCTCTACATGATGCTGGACCCGGTTTTTGTTCCCAACTACGACCACATCGTTCAGATTTTATTGATGGACGGAAAGGTCGACGAAAGCATCCGGCTCTATAAAGAAGCGCTGTACTACAACTACGACGTGGCGATGTCGATCCACAAAATAAACAGCTTTCCTGACCGGGTCGCTTCGATCGCTTTAAGTTTGGCCAAGCTCAATTTCAACCAAGTGTCCCACCTCCCCAATCCCTTCAAGCCGCCGGCGCCGCAAGTCGAGGAAGCGATCAAATATTTCCAAATGGCCGCTGAAAACGATCCAAAGAGCCTCGAGGCGTGGAAAGGGCTCGGGTTCCTGTTGGAAAAAGTGGGAAAAAACCCCGAGGCCCAAGTCGCGTATCACAAAGCGCTCGAACTCGCTCCGGGCGATCCTGACTTAAAACGGAAATGACGCGGGCCTCCAAAAGAGAAGCTTCTCCCATCGCAACTGCTTTCCCGATTCCTCGCCGCATCGCGCTCGCGCTGTTGGCGTTGCTGCAAGTGCTTTGTCCGCTTCTTTTTTTCACGAACCTGACGCGCAACCCGTACTACACGCAAATTGCGCTGCTTTATGTGCTGATGGCGCTGATTGGGATTTTCTGGGCGGTTGAGGCCTGGACGAGCGGCGTCGTGACGCTTCCGCGCTTCTCATTCGAATGGCCGTTGGCCTTTTTCTTGGCGGTGGCCTTCATTTCCTCGGTTTGGTCTTGGAAAGTCCACACGATGCTCCGTCCCGGAATTGTTTTCGAAACCGTGCGGGTCTGGATCTTCACGCTGGTCAATTGCGTGATGGCCGTCTATCTTCCGGGAATTTTCACGAAGCCCGTCGGAGAACAACCCCTCAAAATATCCATATGGACGGACATCCTGTTGGCTCTCGGGTGGGGACTTCTCTGGTTCGGTTTCCACGCGAACAAAGACCCGGACCCGACCGCGCTGATTTGGGACAGTTACGGCGGTCTGTTGTGGGCGATGGGATGTCTTTATGCGGTGCTCCGCACGCGCCGCGGCGAAGCCATGGAATTCTTTCATGTGATTTTCGCCGTCTCCTTTCTGGCCGGTATCTACGGGATCCTTCAATATTGGGGTCGCGACATTATATGGAGCAGCCTCGTCATGCCGTACGGCGGCCGGCCCGTCTCGAGCTTCGGCAATCCCAACTTCCTCTCGTCTTACCTCATGATGGTTTGTCCCTTGGCGTTGGCTTTTGGCCTGAGGAGCGGCGACGGCAACCGCTGGGGATATTTGACCGTTTCACTGGTGTGCGCCTTGGGTGTCCTTTGCACGCTGACCCGCTCGTCTTATATCGGCCTGCTGGTTTCATTGGCGGTCATAGGCATTTTGCTTTTCCCGTTCAACCGGCAAGTCGTCCTCAAAGTCATCGGCGTCAGCTTGCTGGCCTTCATCGGATTGGTGCTGATTTTCCCGAAAACGCCCATCTCCGCGCTCCAATCGCCGCTGCTGCGCTTCACCGAA
>Ga0206945_1213_pt1 | contig 10560 bp, 14 predicted proteins | sample Alteio_BWOrgHeat_5_FD_152982 | JGI IMG/M metagenome (GOLD analysis project Ga0206945, IMG submission 152982) | Enriched cells from forest soil in Barre Woods Harvard Forest LTER site, Petersham, Massachusetts, United States -... | ecosystem: Environmental > Terrestrial > Soil > Temperate forest > O... | reverse complement strand
AGGTGGTTTCCTCAGCCTGAGCGGGGACAAAATCGGTTCCAGGCAGATGTTCACGATCGTTGATCTCAATGGCAGCGAGCCGGCGGATGGAGATCCCGTGAAGGTCCGCTATATTCCCGGGAAGGGAACAGATCAAACGAAAGGCAGCTATTGGGTAGAAACCGCTGACGGGATCAAGCGGAATTCGGAGGGCAGCGTGTTCAAGCTCAAAGTGGTGGACAACAAGTTCGCGTTTCAGGCGCCGAGTGGGAAATTTATCACCGGGGTTGTGACAGCCGACGGCCTACTGAGTTTATCGGATAAACCAGCGAACGCGTTACTCCTGACATTGGTCGATCTTTCCTCGGGGATTCCGAAGGTCCCGAAAAAACCCAAGGCCCCAGCGCCTGACGCCGCTGCTCCTGCGAAGCCCGCGACGGAGTGATTGTCTTCTTTTTTTTCGCCGCCTACTGTTTCAGCGGGAGGTATTTTCTCAGGAAGGCTTCATCGCCCTGGACGGTGAAGAGGTAGGCATTCCCGCCCTGGCTCCAGGCGGCGGTCGGTGTGCCATCGACCGGCTCGACGCGCGGTGTCTCAGTCCGGGGCGCATCGGATAACGCGGACTTCTCGATAACGAACAGCCAGAGGCCATGACGGCCTTCCTTCATGCAGGCGAGGGCGACTTTGTGGCCCTTCCATTCCACGGCGCCGCCACCGACAACGGTGACGGACTGGAGTTGGTCGGGTACGACAAAGTCAGTTGGCCATTGTCTCGCGGCGAGTACCTGCCGCAATTCATCAAAGCTGGTGGCTTTAATGAACCGATCATTGTAGCTGGTGGAGACGTAGCGCACCATGTCCGCGCGATAGGCGTTCAATCCATTGCGGGAACTTCGGAAGAACATCCACGTGGAGAGCACACCCACCAGGATGATGGCAGCGGCCACGGCGATAATGCGGATGCGTCGCTGCCAACCAAAATCTGGACGGGCGATTTTCTGTTCCGCGAGGATGCGCTGCTTGAGGTCGAGGGGCACTGGCATTTCGCGGAGCCGATGGCGGATTGCTTGGTCGGTTTCTTGAACCTGCTGGAACCAGTTCGCCAACTCGGGGTCCTGCTCCAGTTGGTGCAGCGCTGCCACAATCGCCGGATTCTTTGCGTCATCAACGCCGGGTCGATAGCTGAGCAAGATCTCTTTGGCTTGTTGGCTATCCACGCGATTCCTTTATCCCCGGGGCCGGGGATGACTCGCCATCGGTAAGTGTTTTATAAAGCTGGCTCTTGCCGCGAGCAATGCGCGACTGGACAGTACCGATGGGTATGTTGAGAATCTCGGCAATTTCCTTATACGAATAATCGTCCAGGTAAAACAGCGACAGCGGCGCCCGATAAAGTTCGTTGACCTGCTCGAGCGAGGTGACCACGGCTGCGGCGTCCAGTTGGTCGACCATTTTGGGAGGAACGGAGGGCAATTCGCTCGAAACCTCGTCGAGTTCATAGTGCGGAAATCGCATGTGTTTGCGGCGTGCCTGGAGGAACTCGCGATGCAAGGTGGTGAAGAGCCACGTCTTCACTTTTAGTGGATCACGCAACTGATGCCCTTTCCGTGCCCAGATGAGGAAAGTTTGCTGGAAGTCCCTTTTTCATATTCCAAGATATCCCGTATCGTCCGACGTTGTTTCTCTAAAGTTATTCATCGCCCATGTCAAGTTCAAGGAATGCCGGGGTTTCCGCTCTCCAGCGATTCTCACATACATCGAGCACCTTTTGTGCTAGGGTGGTCGCACACTTTAACCAAAGAAAGACTCATCACGATGTATCGACCAAAAGAAGGACCGCGTTTCGATTACCGCGAGCAGGAAAGCCAGCGGGTCGGCAGTTCCCCCACCCTCACCGACAAATTTCCCCAGCTGAAATCCCTGGTCGTCAACCTCGGCTATTTCAATTCCAAGGGCGTTGCCAAGAACAGCCAGATCAAGTACTCCCCCAATCTCGACCGCGCCAAGTCCGTCTTCCGCGTCGACTGCCCCAATGCCGGCTGTATCCGCGGTGATTTCGATCTCTCCGATCAGCTCGCCAAAGCCGTCCGCGAACACCGCACCACCGTCACCGCCGAAATGTGCTGCCAAGGCTGGCAAAGCAAGACCACCATCGACACGGTCCCCTGCCACAACATCCTGCGCTACACGTTCAGCCTCGGTTATTGAACAGACAGGCCGATCGCCGAACTCGACGGTCCTGCCTGTCGACCCCATTACCGGCCCCACCGTGACCGCGATGGTGAACCCCGGTGACCGCCCTGCCCTCGCTGCCGCTGCTGGCTCGAACCACCACCATGTCGCGGTTGACCGTGGCCTGCCGGACTCAACTGCTTGGACCGATACAATCGCTCGTCGCCCTCCCCGCCTCCTTGCGGCCCGGCTACGTGATAATCAAAACCCTCGGCCTTTTTCCGCACAATCCCGCGACCAATAAATCGCTCCAACATCCGTAACGCGCCGTAGTCCGCTCCCGTCACAAAACTGATCGCGTCACCCACCGCATGCGCCCGACCCGTCCGACCAATGCGATGGACGTAGTCCTCGGAGTGCATCGGGAAATCGTAATTCACCACGTGCGAAATTCCATCCACATCAATGCCGCGCGCCGCGATGTCCGTCGCCACCAGCACCCGCACCGCGCCCGACTTGAAATCCTTCAACGCCCGCAACCGCTGGCTCTGCGACCGATTCGAATGGATCGTCGCCGTCTTGAACCCCTTATGGTTCAGCATGTCCGCCAGACGATCGGCGCTGTGCTTCATGCGCACGAACACCAGCACCACGTTCATCTGCGGGTCCTTCAGCAAATGCACCAGCAGCGACGACTTCAAATGCTTCGGCACTTCATAAACAAACTGCGTCACCGTCTCCGCGGGATTCGCGCGTTTGCCGATCTGGACAATCTTCGGCGCGTGCTGAAATTCCCGCGTCACCTGCTCGATGTCCCGCGACAGTGACGCCGAGAATAGCAACGTCTGCCGCTTCGTCGGCATCGCTTTCACGATCCGCCGGATGTCCGGCAAAAATCCCATGTCCAACATCCGGTCCGCTTCATCCAACACCAAAAATTGCAGTCCCGAAAAATCCCCGTTCTTCCGCCCCATCAAATCCAGCAACCGCCCCGGCGTCGCCACCACGATGTCCACTCCCGACCGCAACGCCATGATCTGCGGATGTTCGCCCACGCCCCCGTACACCGTCGCCATGCGTAATGAGACGTACCGACCGTACGCCCGCACATTCTCCTCGATTTGCACCACCAACTCCCGTGTCGGCGCCAACACCAACACGCGGATCCCCCGCTTTTGCCCCGCGGTAATCGACGCCGCCAGTTTCCCCAAAATCGGCAGCGTAAACGCCGCCGTCTTCCCCGTCCCCGTCTGCGCGATGCCGATCAAATCATGCCCCGCCAAAATCAACGGGATCGCCGCCGTCTGGATGGGTGTTGGTTCGGTGTACCCCGCAGCAGTCACGGCTTTCAATATATTGGCATCAAGGCCAAGTGCTCTAAATGGCATAGCTCTCCAATATAAGGCCCATCCAACTCAATAGCACTCCGCAATTGCCGGTCTCGTTTCTCACTATTCGCTCCCGCCTCCGAATTGTAGGGCGACCGGCCCGGTCGCCGCAGTTGTAACCACGGCGCACTGTCGCCGTGCTGTCCTCGCTGCGCGTCATTTTCCAGAAAACGAACCCGAATTGATTTTTTCATCCCTCAATCCCAACTAATTGTCCACCAGCTATATCCACATAAAATAACATACCAGCAATTCGGGTTCGTTTCGCAGTTTCGCATGTTTTCTGCGCACCCTTCCCTCACCATATCTCCATCATCAATTGCACAGGATGCCGTGATTGTAGGGCCCGATGCCTGTCGTGTAGGTATCGCGCCGCGCCATTCATTAAACATCGCCCTCCGTCCCAGCCTTGCAGCTCCGCTGCCTCTCCCCTTGGGGGAGAGGGTTAGGGTGAGGGGTATTCGCATCGCCACGAAGTAGGTTCGGCCCTCTGTTCAGCCGCCTCTTCTCCGGGTTAGCGATCATGCCGCACAATATATCGGTATCCGAATACGAAGTCCAGCAGCAATATTGATATCCGATTAATAATTCTCATTCCAGGCTTGACGAGGCACCAGATCGGCCTGCACTGCAGAAGTCTAAAGGAGAACAGGCAGAGGGCCTACAACAGAAGGATGTCGAGACAGAAATTGGCTCCCCGACTTGGACGGGTTGCGAACCTTGCGGGTTGAGCTTTCGAGGCTTACTTCTTCAGCTGATTGCTGCTCGCTGCATTGTCATCGATGTGGATGGCGATAGCCGGGGTTTGAAGCATCATCTTACAGTTGCATTCGGGAGCGGTCAGATCCACTTCCTTCCTGACAAAGATTTTGTAATAACCGGATAACGTCATGTCAAAAAGGCGATTGATTTCAAGGGAGTCTTTGTACTCCTCCCCACCGGCAAGATACACAATCGGCACACTAAAAACGGGCCTAAGCTCTAGCTGATGGGCGTACTCAGTTTCTTTTGCTCGCATGTCGTTTGGAGAAATTACATAAAGGTCCTTAAAATAGATAAGCCACCCGACACCGCGATGAGCGAAAACATGCCCCAGTCCGAACTTTTTCAGACTCACATTTAGATTCACTGGTTCATGAATCGAGTAGCTGGCCTTTTCGGTAGCAATCGACAGGACAACCGCGTTCGTCCCAATTGTTGCGGCATTCGTCGCGACAATATCAACCGATTCAATCCCCTCCATTCCCTCGGGCTTTCCCGAGATCACCGCGTGTCTTGGCGTCATGTTTGTGGCTAAAACAGTTGCCAACACGACGATTCCGACTGCGTTTGCATTCTCGAAGTGCATGATCAATCCCCATTAGACGCCTGGAGGAACGGCGAAGAAAGTAAAAAACGTCCCCGCTTTGCACGATTTGCGAACCTTGCGGTTTGCATTTCCAAAGCCTCCCTCACCAAGAAAGGTCTTTTACTTCTAATGCCCCGACTGAGCCATCCCGCCACGCACACTGCTTGCCGATGGACGAAGAATGGAAAGATTCGTAAAGTGGCGTCAGTCAAATGGCTCGGGAATGAATATTTCCTCGACTGGCTTGCTGAAAGCCCTGCTGAGTTTGAATGCGAGAGGCAGACTCGGAGCATACTTTCCGGCTTCGAGCGCGATGATAGTTTGCCTCGCGACGCCAACACGGTCCGCCAATTCAGCCTGCGACCAGTCGAGTTCAGCCCGGAGGATCCTCAGCCTGTTTTTCATTGGTAGCGACGACGCACAAAATACGCGGCTACAATCCAAGAGGACATGAACACAGCATAGGTCCACCAAGCGGAAAGTCTGGGAAGTCCATCGCACTCAAGGAGCCCGTACGTAACGGCTAATAATGCAGTTGCGCCGCCGGCAAGTGCCAGTGAATTAACAACAATTTGCCGCTGCAGCTCATCGGTGGCCAAGAGGAATCGCACTACGGAAGCAAAAATGAAGATTACTGGAATTATGGGAAGAAGGGCGACGACGGTTCGCCAAGGACCATTCACAGAGTGCCAAAGCCAGCGGCTGAAAAAGATTACGATGACGTACGCGCTTATCGAAGCACCGAAGTGCCAGTAATAGCAGCGGCACGCGTTGACCGCGGGATTAGAGTGAGATTCCATGACGCAAAATGTAATCTCTGACAAACTAAATGTCAAGCATAACGTACTAAAAGTCGCTCAAAAGTTACATACAAGGCCAGAAATTATAAAAGGACTCCCCGCGTTGGACGGTTTGCGAACCTTGCGATTTGAACGTCCGAGGACTATCTGATGCCTCTGCCGAACCCGTTCCAGCCGCTTTCACTATTGGTATCCAGCGCTCGTTTGATAGACTGCGTAAAGTCGCCCAAACGAAAGGGACTTTATGCCACCCAAATACCGCCCAATCTTTCTCATTATATTTGCTTTTCTGTTTGCTCTGACCCTACCGGGTTCCACATTCGGCCAACAGACCGCCGAGGAGTTTCTCAAGCGCGGCAAGACCGATACAATCAGAAACGATTGGGATGATGCCGTCGCTGACTATTCGAAAGTCATTGAAACCGATCCGAAAAACACCTTCGCCTACACCAGCCGTGGCTTTGCCAACATACACCAACGCGATTTTAATGCTGCCATCGCTGACTACTCGAAAGCCATCAAACTGAAACCAAAAGACGCCACCAGCTACTACTACCGTGGCCTCGCGAGAACATATAGGGGCGATAAGGGCGATCTGGATAGTGCCATTGCTGACTACACGAAAGGCATCAAACTGAAGCCAAACGACGCCGACGTCTACTATGCCCGTGGCATTGCGAAAGGGAAAAAGTCCGATTGGGATGGTGCCATCGCTGACTACTCGAAGACTATTGCAATCAATCCGAAGTACCCCGCTTACCGCAACCGTGGCGATGCCAAGAAGGCGAAGGGTGATCAAGCGGGAGCGGACGCGGATTTTGCCCAAGCCAAGAGACTTCAAGGCGGCTGATCGCTGCCGTACCACAACGTTTTAACGGATTGCCACGATTTAGGAAGGGGTTAGGGCTGACTCTTGACAGCACATCCCGAATCGCGATCTGACACGCCCCGGCAAAACTGAGACGCGGCCCGCGCGAATGTAAAGGGGCCAGTCCTTAGTACTGATACTCAGAGAGACCTCAGCTCTCAACCTCAAACAATCCGGCCTCCATCTCGACGGACCAAACCCGCAGTTGGCTTGATAACGCCGCCAGAAACGATAAAATGCCGGTCAATGAGACTAACTATCACGGGACAGCCGCAGGGCGAAATATCGGTCAACGGCAAAACAACCAAATTTCATCAAGGTGTGCAAATGAATCGCATTGTCAGACTGGTGGTCATCTTCGGTTGTGCCGTCATTCCGATGGCGGCACTTTTTGCCAAAGTGAATGTTTCGGAAGCGCCACCGCCGCCGAGCAGTCCGGTCTTGCTCAGTTTTGGTAACAGCCAGAGTTACCGCGGTATCAACACGCCGAGTCCGGATACCCGGGGGAATTATTGGAACAGCGTTGGGGCGGGCGCTGTTAATGGCCCCCTGACGAACGCCGCCGGCGAGGTGACGACCATGGGTCTGAGTTTTCAGTCCGCAGCCGGTACGGACTATTACAACGGTCCTTCTGGAGCGACTCAGGATCCCAGCGCCTGCGTCATTGACGCGGACGCGCTCGGCTACCTGGGCGTCAAGGAAGCCGTGTATCATTATTACGTCAATTCGACTTTCAAAATTCAAGGGCTGGATCCGACGAAGGTTTACTCGCTGACCTTCTTCGGATCGCATAAGTACAGCCCGAGTGATTACACGACCTATTCCATTTGCAGTGACGCGAGTTATTCGCGGGTGGTCACTTCGATTAGTCTCTATGTACAAAGTCCCGGTAACCCCGGGGCTCACAATTCGAACAAGGTAGCCACCCTTGGCGGGATCTCCCCGCAGAACAGCGGCATCATGTACATCAAGTTCCAGGGGACGAACCGCGACTCCAGTGTTGGTGGCTATCTGAACTGTATGCAGATCGTTGCCATTACCCCGACGAATGCCCCGCCTCCCAAGTTGGCGAATCCGTCCCAGTAGACCCTTACCGCAATCATTGGAGCCAGGTCTCAAAATCAGACAATCGCCGGGGGTCCACGCTTTACAATTTACACGAATACAGTCGGCAGTATCTCAGATTGAATTTCCGCTAGCTCATTCCTAGAATGGTTCCATGCCGATTCCAGTCATCATGGCCGCCTATGATCCCGATTGGCCTCAGATGGCAGCCGGCTACGCGGAACAGTTGCGCGTACTCGGCCCGGTCCTTATGACCGTCCATCATATCGGCTCGACGGCGGTGCCAGGGCTGGCGGCCAAGCCGATCTTCGATCTGATGCCGCTGGTCACCAATCTGGCCGACCTTGATCGGGAACGTGACCGCCTGGAGGCGCTCGGCTACGATTGGCTCGGCGAGTTGGGCATACCGGGACGGCGCTATTGTAAACTTAACGATGAGACCGGTACTCGAATTGTTCAGCTTCACTTTTTCCAGGCGGATTCGCCCCAAGTCGAGCGTCACATCGCCTTTAGAAACTATTTGCGCGCGCACCCCGAAGTGGCCCGCGCTTATGAAACCGAAAAACGCCGAGCGCGAGACCTTCACCCCAATGATTCATATGCCTACACAGATGAGAAGGCCGCGTGGATTCAAAAAACGGAAGCCACCGCACTGATCTGGTTTGCCGAACAGTCGTCGGGCTCAACTCCGTACTCGTGACATCGTCCCCGCGCTTTCCCTAGGACTCCCCCCTATCTCCAAGCCCGCTGCTCCACCAATTGTCCAACCCGCCCATCCCGTGAATACTACTTCGTAACGAAAAGATTAACCCGGAGGACTCAGGTCATGATGATCGCAATGTTCACACCCGTTATCGCCGCCGTGGGCTATTCCATCCTCTATCTCCTCCTCGGCGGAGGATTCGGCGGCGCCGTCCTTATCTTCATCATCGCGAAAATGCTTGGTAAGTAGGGCATTTCCACCGACTGTCTGGTGTAGCCACGCCTCTATGAGGCGTGCTCCCTATTGCAAAACCCCGTACACCGCTCGCAGAGCCGCTTGTCGTTCCGGTGCAGCCGCGCCTCTATGAGGCGCGCGTCGTTCTTTTCCGGTGTAGCCACGCCTCTATGAGGCGTGCTCCCCGGTGCGCTCTAATACCATAAACTCACCCTGATACGGCCAATCCTCCGGGACCTCCGTCAAACCGGCAGTCTTCGGATTCTGCCGCAGATATTCCCAGACCGAAGCGAGATTCTCGTCACGCCGGATGAGATGATCGAAAAATCCTTCTTGCCAGAGACGACCTGCAACGCCCGGTGTAGCCGCGTCTCTGTGAGACGCGCGAATCACTTTACCAAGGCATTGCTTGAGCAGTTTGACCCAGCCACTGAGGTCGAACGCGGGGCCGCCGGACACGAGAAGATGAATATGATCCGGCATGATCACGTACCGGCCAACGGCGATCCGGCGCTCGCTCCATCCGCGTTGGATAAAGAGGAGGAACGCCTCGTGGATGTTTGGCTGCGCGAGCCACGCTCTACGTTGATGCGTGCAAAAGGTAACGAAATAAACCGGTGCATGACGATGGGCGTCAAACACAGTCGGTAATCGCGGCGGCCGCCGGGGAAACTTTGAGGCGGGCATGCGGCGAAATTATCACGGCTCGCAGAGCCGTGGCTACATCAATTCGCCGGTGTAGCCGCGCCTCTATGAGGTGCGGGTCGTTCATTCTCCCAACAAATCCGCCGCCCCGAACGCCTCACCCGCGATTTCCTTCCCCTCATCCCTATTGCGATTGTGTCGAAATGAACGGGGCGAACCACCAGTGATACGGCCTGCCGGCAAACCAGTCGCCACCGGGGCCGCGCGTCGAGTCGTTATACTGACCAAAGTCAGACGGACAGTTCCGGCAGTAGTCCTCAACCCTGATCCACTGCGCATGACCATCACCCATGACAAAATTCAACCCCCCCGAATGCCTCGCGGTGCTGGGGGTGTACGTTTGTCCAGTCGGATCCTCGGCGATATACTTGCCGTTTGTCTCGGAGAAGTTGTCTTCCGGTTCTTCGCAAAAGATAATCGTGGTGGCAGGACTTACCATTCGGCTTCGTCGGAATCCAACCATCGTATTGCTGAACTCATGCAGGCACGAGCTGATTGAGTACGTGAAATATGGGTTCGCCGGCGTGGGCAATACGGTCGTGTTGGTCGCGCTGGGACAGGTCCAGACGCCTTTCATGCGCGGCGTTGGTGGTGTATTGGCGCTGTACAGATCACAGAGTCTCGCCTGCTTGATGTACGGAGGGAGAACATTATACCACGCGGTCGTATTGGGCGGATTGCAGACAGTGGCAGCGAAGCTGCCATCGTAGGGATAGTAATCCCTCTGATCTTCGACATACAAGCTGATGGCCAGGCCCCATTGGTGCATATTGCCCAGGCACACCGCCGCCTTCATCGTATCCTGCGCCGTGTTCAACGCCGGCAGCATCGTCCCTACGAGGATCGCGCCAAGGAAAATAACTACCAGCAGCTCTGTAAGCGTGAAGCCACTCACACGCTCTCCACAATTGGTTCTTTGTTTCCTTCTCACCAGCATCCGCATATCTCCCGCTACGGCACCAACCGCACGCGATAGTACCGTGACGCCGAATTGGTCGCGCCGCCGACATCAAGGTAGTTGGTTGGGCCGCCGATGTAGGCGAAGTTCGTGGTAGTACCGTTGGTGATGCCGGTGATGATGGTGTTGGTGACAATGAAGAGATTGGCGAAACTGTTGGTGGCATAACTCCCATCGCCCAATCCGACCGTCACTTGCAATGCGTTTGTCTTGCCAATTCCCGACAGCCAACTGACCAGCACGTCACTGCCAGTTTTGACGATGCTGGTGATACGGAAAAACGAGGCGCTGTTGGTCGGATCGGTGCCGGCGAGAAACTCCTGCAAATTACTAAAGCCGT
>Ga0206945_1205_pt1 | contig 10565 bp, 9 predicted proteins | sample Alteio_BWOrgHeat_5_FD_152982 | JGI IMG/M metagenome (GOLD analysis project Ga0206945, IMG submission 152982) | Enriched cells from forest soil in Barre Woods Harvard Forest LTER site, Petersham, Massachusetts, United States -... | ecosystem: Environmental > Terrestrial > Soil > Temperate forest > O... | reverse complement strand
ATAGCATCTCCGCGAAGTGTTTGAGAAATTCCGCAGTGACGCCTCGCTTAAGGCGTACAGAAACCATGACAGATCCGCCCAGCCAAATCAGGGCGTTGCCGCTCTCTTCTCCGCCTAACCGACCCGCCGCGCGCGACAAAAGCCACAAGCCGGCCACAAAAAACGCGATGGCCGGCGCCCGCAACCCGTCGAACGCACCGCCGGTGATCCGCAGCCAGAAATGCAGCAGCATTTCATAGAGGAAGGGCTGGGCGTTCCCGGCATTGGAACGGGAAGCGCCGAGAATCGCGCCGACGCCGTGGGCCGCCACACTCACAGCGGAGGATTCGTCGTCTATGAACGCAAACCAGCGGTTGGAATAAAAGAGAGCGGAAGCCAACATGAGCAGCGGAGCGGCATCACGGAGCAGCGGCGTAATGCGTCGCGGCACGCGCGTTCCTGAGCCTTTTTGCCGGGGATCGGACATATCAATGCGGCTCTGGCCGCGATACACAACCGGAGCTTGGCACTAGCTGCACGGATCTGTCATGGTTTCTGTACGCCTTAAGCGAGGCGTCACTGCGGAATTTCTCAAACACTTCGCGGAGATGCTATCCCCAGTATCCTACCAAGGTCAAACGCGGAAGGTGATGGTGCGTGTTTATTGCCGTTCGAAAGGGGGTATCTGCCTCACGGCAGCATGGCGCGAGAGTGCGCAGGCGCTCCGCTTGCCGGCGCGTAAAGGCGGATACGCCGGCAAGCTGGAGCAGAGCAGAGTGGTTGTTTGGTGGGACTACTGAGGAGTTACCGGCGCTGGCGCAGTCCTACTCACGAGTCGTAAGCAGCGCCGATCTATTCAGTGGGAACTTAAACTGAATCTGCCAGCGAGTCGGCAGCAAGGTTGCGGCGGCTGCCGCCTCCGGCCGGCCGCACAACTTCGATACGACGCGCGGCACGTTCGATGGCCATGGACAGGGTGATTCTGAAATCATCGGAGAAAGCCTCGGTATAGGGATCAGAATACCCGGGAGGCTTGATCCTGAAGACAGTAGCGTTACCGAAACTTTCGCGCGTGCAGGGAAGCAGCAGAGGGTGCTCCCAAGCGATCGAGAAAGTGCGGCGCCCAGACCAGGAACAGATCAGATGGCCGTGCGCATCGTAATGGAGCGGGTAGAGCCAACTGGCAGGCATGGAGTCTTCGCCGGATGCCTCGAGACGAATGCCGTCGATTCCAATCGGCTGCAGGTTTTCTTTCAGCACGCGGCAAATAGACCTGAAATCGCCGCACTCCTGCAGTGATTGCGATGCCTGCTGAATGCAGTGTTCCGCACGCGCAATTCGGCGCTGCCGTGAATAGGCTTTCAATCCCAGCCATCCGCCGGCAAATTCCGGGTAGCGAAGTTGCTGCAGGCCCAGGCCAATGCCAAGGGTCATCACCGCCAGCACCGGAAAGAGCATTGTCTCTTCGCGAATCAGCAGGATGCTGGCAAGGACAAACGCGCCGGTGACCCCGTAGAGCACCAGGACAGCGCGTTGCTGCGTGAGACCCCGCTTCAGAAGCTTGTGATGAACGTGATCCGCATCCGCACGAAAGAGCGGCTGGCCTCTAAGGAATCGCCTGGCCACGGCAAGCGTAACGTCGAGTATCGGCAATCCGAAACATAGAAGCGGCACGACCGTGCCCATCACTGTGGGCCGCCCGCTCCAACCGCTCAGGGAAAGCGCGCCCAACGCGAAGCCGATAAACAAGCTTCCCGAATCCCCCATGAAAATGCTTGCGGGGTGGAAGTTAAAGGGAACGAAGCCAAGCAGCGTGCCAAAAAGAGCACAAGAGAGCATGGTTACCAGATCATTGTGCTGCACCATTGAAATCGCAATGACTACGATGACCGAGAGCAATGCCGAGCCCACGGCCAGGCCATCGAGTCCATCGATGAGATTAAAGGCATTGGTGATCAGCAAAATCCACATGACCGTGAGCACAAAGCCCAGCGGCTGTCCCAGGGCATAACCACCCACCGACAAATTCAGATCGTGAAGACCAAATCCGGCAAAGTACAGGAAGGCAGCGGCACATAGTTCAAATACAAGCTTCGTTTTTGGGGGGAGGGATCGCAGGTCGTCACACGCCCCCATCAGGAAAATGGCGCAGGTGGCCACCAGGAAGCCCACCAGCATGCGCGGCGTGAAGATCCGCTCTCCCCATTTAGGAATGGCGCAAAACGCAACGACGGTGATCAAGAAGGAGAGATAGATTCCCACGCCACCAATTCGCGGCAAAGGCCTGGTGTGCATATGCCGATCGGAAACCGGCGGCACGAGTAAACCGCGGGCGATCGCAGCCTTCTGCACCCAGAACGTCATGACCATGGATATGGCCAGCGAAACGATGAAACTCCACACGAACAGGATCACAGCGAGTCCTTCTCCCGGTTTCCTTGTCTATATTCTCGAAGGAAAAAATGGGTATTGATTGCGGTCCAATAAATTGAGTTACATCATCTCAGTGAGTCAAAGGTGCCGCTTGGAGCCTCTCGCTCGTCGGAACTGATGGCTTGATCGGAGCTTGAGGCGTTGCGGGTAAGGCTTGCCGGCTCCCGTTCAGCCGCGACGAAGCACTCCTTCAGCCGGGGCCGGTCGACTTTTCCGTTGGCATTCTTGGGCAGCGCGGGATATTGCATCCATCGGACCGGCAGCATGTACGAAGGCACCAGCTTCTCGAGATGCTTGCGCAGCGCGGCCTGAGTGACATCGTCCCGACCCCTGGGCACGTATGCGCAGCAAATCATCCAGCCGCCAAAACTTTCCGCCTGGATGGCCACGATGGCGCATTCCTCCAGGGCGTCAAAGGAGTTCAGAGCCGTCTCGATCTCGCCCAGCTCAATGCGATAGCCGCGCGATTTAATCTGCGTATCCGTGCGCCCAACGAAATAGACGCAGCCGGCTGCGTCTTCCCATGCGAGGTCCCCGGTGCGATACAGCCTGTCGTTTCTGTTGGAGGTGCCCGGCCGGGTCTGATTCCGGGGGTCTGGAAGAAATACGCTCGCCGTTTTTTCAGCGTCGCGCCAATAACCGGGGCTTAAACCGGCGCCCCCGATGTAGAGATGGCCCATATGGCCGGGCAGCACGGGATCCAAATCTTCATCCAGCACCAGTAGCTCTTCGCCGCCGCAAGCGTGGCCGATGGGAATCGATTCCCGAGGGTCGCGCGGGCATGCGGGCACGTCGTAATAGCTGCTGGCAATGGTGGCCTCGGTGGGGCCATAAAGATTGGTGAACCGCACATGAGGAAGGTGCTTCATCCAATAAACCAAAGCCGGCGTGGGTAGAACTTCGCCGCACCACAGGACACGCCGGAGCGACGGGAAGTCGTCTTGCCGCAGCGCGTTGAATTTCGCGACGTAGTTGAGCACCGAGGGCACGGAAAACCACTGCGTAAGCTGAGCATTGCGAATAAATTCAACCAGCTTCGGCGGCAGCAGGGCGACCGCCGGGGGCAGCAGATGCAGCTCCGCGCCTGCGGCGAAAGTTCCAAAGATATCGAACGTCGAGAGATCGAAGTGAAATGGCGTGTGCCCCGAAAATCGATCGGTGTGGTCGATGCCAAAATGCTGGAGCGCCCAGGTCACGAATGCCGTCACATTGGAATGCGTAATCACAACGCCTTTGGGCATTCCCGTCGACCCAGAGGTAAACAGAATGTGGGCAGGATCGGTGGTCTCGCACTCTTGCGCAATGGCACTCGCCGGTGCGCGCTCCAAATCTCCGAGCGAGAACGCAGGTTCAAAATTCTCGCCGCCACAGGGCTGCGGGTCGAGCCAACCCACGGAGATGCGCCCGCGAAATCTCTCGTCGGAGAGCAACTCATCGAGAAGCGGCGCCACCGGACCTGCCGCCAGGATCCAGCGGTTTTGGCATGATTCGAGGATGCGAGCGACCCGGGCAGCCGGAGTCGATGAGTCGATGGGTACGTGCATGCAACCGGCCTTCAAGGCGCCGATCATGCTCAAGACGGCCGCAGGCGACTTGGGCATCAGAATGCACACCCTGTCGCCCTTCATGCAGCCGCCTTCGCGGAGCAGATGCGCAAGGCGATTGCTTTGCTCCTCCAGCTGCGCGTAGGTAACACTTTCGTTCCCGAAAACGATGCAACGCGCGTCCGGACGAGATTCGGCCTCTCGAGTCACCCAGTTTTGAAGCAATTGCTTCATAGCGCCACCGCGCGTGAGGCGTGCTCAAAGGCTGCGCGGACATGCTTCAATTCCTCTTGGGCGGGTGGAATATCCAAAATGAATGTCTGGTAACCGCTCCTGACGTAGCGGGAGAGTTCGTCGGCGACTTCTTCGTAGCTCCCCACGAGATAGGGACAGAACGTTTGGTAGTTTTCGAAAGGCCACATCCAGTAGACGCCTTGCTGGTCGCCATTTTCCCGTGTCATTTCTGACAGCTGCTTGTGCCAGACGGAATCAGAGAGACGCATGGCGAGTTGGTGCGCCAGTTGCCCTTTGCGGTCGCCAGGGAATCTTTCGATGGCGACGCTCCAGGCTTCGGCACTGGTGGGCCGCGCAATGATCCCGACGCGGATTCCCGCCCGATCGGGATTGCCGGCGGCGGCTTCATACTCTTTGGAGGGCTTGGGATATTGCACGGGCATGGCGCCAATCGCCTTGGCCGCCGCGAGGCCCGCTTCAGATGAGCCGGAGATCAAGAAACCAGGGAAAAGCTCAGGCGGCAGCGCCGGCGTCATCCGCAGGGCCTGGACCTTGTAATACTTGCCAGCGAAGGTAACGGGATCAGGGCTCGAAAGAAGCATCCTGATGATCGTGGTGTACTCCACCAATCTCAAATAGCGGTCATCGTGGGGCGTGTTGTCGTTCAGCGCGATCAGATCATTCTTGAAGCCGCCGGCGACCAGATTGAGGTAGATTCGGCGCTGGTATAGATGCGCAAAGGTTGAAACCATCTTGGCCACCGTGTACGGATGCATGTAAACCGGTTGCACGGCGACGAGAGGGCAAAGTTTTTTCGTATTCTGGAGAATGATCTGCGAAACGAGCCAGGCGTCCACCAGAGAGTTATCCGTATACACCAGAATGGCCGTACATCCGGCCTCTTCGCTCCAACGGGCCACATCGATGACCTGCTGGACGTAAGTTTCGCGCGGGCGATCCTTCGATTGCGGCGTGGTGGAGAAAACCTCAATCTGAGGTTCGTGGCTGGCCATCGTTGGGCGCTCCTCTGGCATTGGCATTAGAGGAATCCTGCTGGGTGTTGAAAAACTACAATCCGCTCGGGGCCTCACATAGACGGCACGTGTTGTGCCCGCGGACCGCTGCTACGGGAACTCCTTGATGTGCCCTGGTGATCCCCATATGTTAGAGTTCGCGGCTCGCAGTTAGGGACAGCATGCAGACACCGAAATCGACAATTCTTTGGCTTTTCTTGGGATTGTGGACGGTTTCGAGTCCGGCGAGATCCCCATTGCGTGCCCAGTCCGGTCCCCAGGCGTGGGTCGTGCCCGCGCTCACTCGAGTCGGACGCGATGAGCCTCCAGGGAACCAGCGGGAAATAACGCTTTGGGCCGCCCGCGGCGAATACGAATCGTTCCAGGTCGTGGTGCGTGCGGCGGGCAGCGGGCTAAAAAACGTAACCGCCGAGATGTCCGATCTGACCGGCCCGCACAGCCGGATCTCGAAAACTAACCTCACCCTTTATCGCGAGCACTACGTCCAGATCGTGCGAGGCAGCCCGGACCGCGGTGGAACAAACCGTCCGCTGGGGCCCGGCTGGTATCCCGACGCTCTGATTCCCTTTACGCCCAGCACAGGGGGAACGCGGAGGCCTGCGAAATTGAGGGCTGCGCCCTTCGACCTGGCGCAGTCCACGAACCAACCGATCTGGGTGGATGTTTTCGTCTCACGAGAGACATTGCCAGGCCAGTACAAGGGCGCGGCGACGATCTCATCGGATCAAGGCAAGGCTGTTGTTTCGGTGACACTCAACGTCTGGAATTTTGAACTGCCGCTTCGCCCGTCGCTTCTTTCCGCTTTCAATATCTACAACGATACGAACAGCACGCCGCGCATCTTTTACGGCGATCAGAAGGCTAATCAGGAACTTCTGCTCCAGCACAAGATCATGCCCGTATCGGTCGATCCTAAGGACGAGAAGCAGTTGATGCAGCAGTACGGTCTCAATATTTCGCGCATTGAATACTTCCAGCACGCCACTTACGGCAACTGCAAGCAACCGCCGGCTCCATCCGTGGCGGATCTTCTTTCGTTGAAGGCCAAGCACCAGCCAGGGCTGCCGCTCTATCTCCATCTCGCGGATGAAATTTCCGAATGCCCGGGCATCTTTCCAACCTTGAAGCAGTGGGCGCGAAACGCCCGGCAGGCCGGACTGCTCTCGATTCTGACGGCTGTACCTCTGCCGGACCTGCGTGACGACGGCTCGGGCAGCGGCCGCTCCGTAGCAGATATCTGGGTGCTGCTTCCCAAGCAGTTTGTTTCGAACTCCGCGGATATCGCTGCGGCAATGAAAAAGGGCGACCGCATCTGGTCATACACGGCTATCGTCCAGGATAATTTCTCGCCCAAATGGGAGATCGACTTCCAGCCGATCAACTACCGCATCTTTGGTTTTCTTAACCAAAGCCTGGGCGCCAGCGGATTGCTTTATTGGTCGGTAAACTCCTGGGCCGTGGGCCCGACGAGCGATGCCTGGAACAACATGACTTATATCGAAGGCGGCAAGCCCACTCCGCCGGGCGAGGGCTGGTTGGTTTATCCAGGTGCCGACGTCGGCAGCGAAGCGTTTGTGCCGTCCATGAGACTGAAATGGATCCGCAAGAGCGTCGACGATTTTGAATATGTCGCTATCCTGAAGAGCCTCGGCCGTGGAGATTGGGCGCTCAGCCAGATCAAAAGCGTCGCAGCCGACTGGGCCCACTGGTCGCAAAATGCCGACACCGTGGAATCGGTGAGGCGCCAATTAGGAGCGGAGATTGATCGCCTCTCCTCGACACAGCCCGCTCCGGCCACGCCGCGACCCGGAAACCGTTAACCTCAACGTGACCCGCCCATCGAGTACGCAATCGAGCCTTCACCGCTGATATGCGTTCCGGGCTAATACCTCTGAGCGAAGCGACGCCCGCGGCAGTGAAGCGCTATCTGCTTGGCCGGAACATGCCGCCGGAAATCATCGATTGGAAATATTTCGATGATCGTTTCAACTGCGGCCGAGAACGCGGCCTGGTCCTGGTTCGAGACGATGAAGTCGCCGGGTTTCTGGGGCTGATCCCATTCCACGCTGAAAGAGAAGGCTTCTAAGCCGAGTGCGCCTGGCTCTGCGACTGGTCGATCGATCCTTCGCAGGGCGGCGGCATGGGACTCATGCTGTTGAAGCGCGCGTGCGGACTTTACGACGGTCTTTTCAATGTGGGTGGCAACGAGAACACGCGGCAAATCGTTCCTCGTCTAGCCGACCGCACCTTGCCCGAGGCGGCCGTCAACCTGGTATTGCCGCTGCGCCTCGGAAGCGTGTTCGCACGTTTGCCGGGAGGATTTTTAAAACGCGTGCTGAGCGAGCAAAAAATCCTGCAGCAAATCCCTCTTCGCTGGGTTCGCTCATCGCGCGATCCCCAAATCTCTATCGAGCCGGGGCTTTCCGCTCGCGTGGCATCACTGGTTGAAAATAAAGCCGAAGTTTGTTGGCGTCCCCGCTATGATTCCGCATTTGTCGATTGGCAGTTGGGACGATGCCCTGCGATCACCTGTTGGAGCTGCTACAACTCGTCGGAATCTCCCTCGCGAACGGGCGCGCTCATCTGGAAATCCCGGTCGTCGAAAGGCTTTTGGCGTCTGGCCTTCTGCGGACCAACGGATGACTTGGAGCAGGTGGGTGTGCTCGTCCGTGCGATCGCGTCCTTCGTGTATGAACAGCGCGGCATCGCGCTATTCGCAATTGCCTCACATCTCGAAGGCGATCTGATTCGGGTGCTCGCTCAGCATGGTTTTCTGCGCAGGCGAAACCGATTGCCTTTTCACGTGATGCGCGGCCGCAAGCCCGACCTGCCCACAGACGAATTCGCGGCTCTCAGTTTCCTGGACACGGATATGGCTTATCGCTTCGAGTCAGAAACGACCGCGCTCGGCGCGTGAGTCTCCGCAGTCTGATCCCGATCCTATCGCCGTACCGCCGCCGCATCTGCAGGCGCCCACAGGGGGGCGGCGTGCCGGGCTGGCACAGGCGCAGTGGACAGGGCAGCCATTAACTGGCGGTCCAATTCGTCCTTACAAACCGGCGTACCGCACAGTTTCAGGAACTGGAGATTGGAGTAACGCGCGTCGCGGTAGTCCGCGATCATCTTGCTCTCGAAGGCGTGCTTGATTTCGCGGATACCATCCTCGAGCGTCAACTGACACTCAAAGCCGACCTGATTGTGGATCTTCTCGAAGGAGACCCGGTAATTCCGGCGATCCGCATTTTCGATGTTTTCCACCCGCGTGGAAGGAAACTCCGCCAGGACCTTGTCGGCGAGCTGCGCCAGGGTGAAATTCATGCGTGAATCACCGAGATTGTAAATCTCGCCGCTGACCACATCGAGCGGTGCATCGAGAACCTGGCAGATGCCATTGGCCACGTCTTGCACATGAATGAAAGGGCGCCATTGAGTCCCGTTGAAGATGGTGATCAGGCCTTCGGAATGAGCCTTGCCCGACAAAAGATTCACGATCAAGTCAAATCGGGTGCGGTAAGAGAGGCCAAACACCGTCGCGAGCCTCAAAATGACGGGATGAAAAGTGGGTGATCTCGCTTCCAGAAGAGCTTCCTCAGAATCCACCTTGGTCTGAGCATAAAGCGATATGGGCACGACATTGGAATACTCGTCCATCAGCAGATCCGTGGCTCCATAGACGCTGCAGCTCGAAGAAAAGATCAGGCGGGTGTTGCCATTGCCTTTTGCCACTTCGATCAACATGCGAGTGGCCGCATAATTGATTTCACGCGACGTTTGCCGGTCCACTTCGCACGCTGGATCACCGACGATAGCCGCCAGGTGAATAATCGACTCGGCACCCTTCACGGCAGCCACCAAATCCTGCAGTTTGCGGCAGTCGCCCACCTGCAGCTCGAGATTAGGGTGACCCAATACCTCGTGAAGCGAGGTATCGCCATAAATCAGGCTATCCATGACCCGGACTTTGCGGCCCGCGGCGAGCAGCTTTCGAACCAGGCACGAGCCGATATAGCCTGCTCCACCCAGAATCAATACAACTCCCTGGGAGGAAGGTCGCCCTGGGGAAACTCTGGCCTTCACTTCAAACCTCTGCTGTAAGGCTCCTTTGACGATGCGGGGGAGCGCCAGGGCCACTCCGGCCAAACCACAGAAAAGAAGGACCTGGCCCTGCGGCGCCTGCTGGCGGCGGTACAACGCAAAGTTTACGATGGCGAACAGCAAAGTACTCAGCACAATGCCGCCAAACAAGGGCATCGTCTTGTTCCCCTCGTAGCTTCGCGGCCGAGTATAAAGTCCGCTCAGGAGAAACACGGCCGGGAAAAGCAGCGAGAGGAACAGAAAGACGGACGTGTAGTAGTGAAGAGCCTCGTCAGGACGGAGCGACGCTCGCGCGGACAGCAGGCCGGGATGGATGACCGCGATGACCAACGCGGCGATCATGGAAATGTGAATGCTGGTCAGGTCCGCCAGGACCCGCACAGCCACGTGCGACAGCTTGAAATTATTATCTTGCGTCAACACGGTTTTGACTTCCTCCCATTCGGGGACGTTGGTGATCGGATGCGACGCGAGCGATGCGCTTGAGGGCTTCCGCTACGCCGCGCACGGTTTCATCCGGAAGCGATTCGTAAATAGGTAAACTCAGAATGCCATCGGCGACGTATTCAGTCGGACCCAAATCATTCCGTTCGGGTTCGTGGAACCCGGAATAAAGGGTCTGCTGATGCAGCGGAGGATAAAAGTATTTCTTGGTTTCGATGTTTTCAGCGCGCAAAGATTGAGCCAGGGCGTCCCGAGTCATCCCGAAAGCCTCGGAAGTCACGTGGATGGAATAATCTTTGTAGGTATTGGTATCCACCGGGTGAACCTTTTGAAAGCGGATCCCCGGCAAGGACCAGAGCATCTCTGTATACATTCCGGCAATGTGGTTCCGCCGGTGCACCTTCGCATCCACCAGCGAAAGGCCATGCAATGCGAGAGCCGCATTGAATTCCGACATGCGCGCGTTGAGGCCCAGCCATTGGGGGTTATACGCGCCGACATCGCCGTAATTGCGCATGGCGCGCACGGCCGTCGCAAGCTGTGGATCGTTCGTAGTCACCAGTCCGCCCTCGCCAGCCACCAACAGCTTGGTGGGAGAGAGCGAGAACACCTCTGCATCTCCAAATGAGCCGATGGGGATGCCGCGGTATGCGCTGCCAAATCCGTGAGCGGCATCGAAGATGAGCTTGAGAGCGTGGCGGCCAGCAATCGCTTCCAGCGCCGTGACATCGCAGGGATTGCCATACATGTGCACGCCGATGATCGCGGAAGTGGCGCTGGTGATCTTCTTTTCCACGTCGCT
>Ga0206945_1212_pt1 | contig 10581 bp, 5 predicted proteins | sample Alteio_BWOrgHeat_5_FD_152982 | JGI IMG/M metagenome (GOLD analysis project Ga0206945, IMG submission 152982) | Enriched cells from forest soil in Barre Woods Harvard Forest LTER site, Petersham, Massachusetts, United States -... | ecosystem: Environmental > Terrestrial > Soil > Temperate forest > O... | reverse complement strand
TCGGTGAGGCTTCCGTCGTTCGTAATGGTGACGGTGAAGCCCGCGGTCTGACCGGCGGTGATTGAGGACTGATCGGCAGTCTTTACGACGGTGATCATCGGAGTCCCGCCCACCGTTTCCGGCTCGCTGCCGAATGGGCTTGTCACTGAGCTGTTGCTGCCATCTCCGCTATAGACCGCGACCCAGTTATATGTCCCTGCCGTCGTCGCGACGTAACCGCCAGGGTTGTTCCCTTGGCTGGTCGTGTACATGCCGTCGCCGGAAATGGTGACGACATCCGTGTAGACGGCACTGCTTAACGGCGTGCTCGCGGTCGATCCCGGCGGTAACAAATAGAAGGTGATCGTGCCACCGGGGTTGCTGCCGCCGGAAAGCGTCGCGGAATCGGTCAACGGCGCAGAGCCGTTGCTCGTGGTTGTCGGCGACGGAATGCTCGGCGTCATTGTGTTGGTCGAGCCGCTATTGGTGCCGCCGTTGTCACTCGAGATGTAGCGCTGTTCAGCGTGATAGAGAATCTCGGCGGAGTCCGGGCCATAGGCATTGGCGACGTTATTGACGGTCTGGTTCGGTTCCAACTGATTGATTGCAGAGCCGCAGACGAAGTCGATCTGGTAGTAGTTATTCGGGATCTTGACGGTGAGCGAATACGTCCCAGTCGTGGCGAATGTCTGCGTTGCAACTTGGTAAATCAGTTGCTGGTAAGCGTTGGAATCGCTGAAGCTAGCGCTCGGGGCATTGTAGCTGACGAGAGTGAGTGTCTCGTTCGCCATCGTCGTGGTAAACGTGACGGTGACCGTGTCTCCCTGAGCAGTGTTGCCGGACAGGGTCGAGAAGGATTGTGAGGAGCCGTTGGGCTGAGTAACCTTGTAGGAGACGTTGGTCGGCGTGCAGGTCAGAATCGAAAAATCATCGAAGTTGTAGCCGGCATAGCTGTGGCCACTGGTGGTAACGACTGTGTAGTAGGAGTTGCCTGCGGAGCCGTTGGGTCCACCGCCCGTCTGAATGTAACCGCTGGAGACGACTTCTTGGACGTAATAAGTACCCGGGCTCAGATTCGGGAAGCTGAACGTGCCGTTTGCGGCTGTCGTGGCTTGGGCAACGTAACCTGCGTTGGTGCCGAGGTTGGCCGCGTTGCTATAAAGGTCGATTTTGACTCCACCCTGTGGCGTGTCATCAGCCGAGAAGCCGTTGCCAGTCAAATCCAGGAATTTGGTCCCACTGATCGTGATGCCGCCCGTGATGGTGTTTCCACCTGGCGTTGTCGAGATGGTTGGGCTGGATTGGACAGTCGTGAGTTGCTCGCTTGCGACGTTCTTCCCAATGTAGGTGACGCTGTTGTTGAAGGCGTTGCCGTTGGCGTTATAGCTGACGTTCCAATAGTACGTACCGACCTGGGTCGCCACATCTGAACCGGTGGAGCTGCTTCCAACACCATTGAAGGTGCTGTTGTAGGTCGTGGTCGTACCAGTTGCGACGTTTTGTGTTTCCGTGTACACGACGCTTCCATTTGGCGCGACCAAGCTAAACGTGATCGTCGGCGTCGGGGAACCTGACGACACCATATAGCCGCCGCTGAGCGTTGCCGTGTCGCTGAGCACCGCAGTGCCCACGACTCCGCCGGCGGTTTCGCTGCCTACCGTTGTAAGCGCGGGCGTGGCCGGGGTGATCGTCACTGGTTCGTCTTTAGTGCCGCTCGAGACGCTGATGTTGTTGGAGTCGCCGTTGTACGTGGCCACCCAGTAGTCGGTGCCCGTTGCCGTAGCGGTGTAGCCCGCCGACGTGGCCGTGCCGCCCGAAAGTGTCTCAGTGTCCGTGAACAGTGGCGAGCCGGATGCGGTCGAGTTGTTGTAGAGCTTGAACGTGACAGTGCCGGTCGGATTGTAACCGCCGGCCACCGTGGCCTTGTCGGCAATCGACGTGCCGACGGTGGCGCTGGCCGGCTGCTGGCTGGTGTTGATGGTCGGCGTCGTCGGGGTGATGGTGACCGGCTCGGCGGTGGCGCCGCTCGTGACCGAGCTGTTGTTCGAGTCGCCGTTGAAGGTCGCGACCCAGTAGTCGGTGGCCGTCGCCGTGGCGGTGTAGCCCGCCGACGTGGCCGTGGCCGTACCGCCGCTGAGGCTGACGGTCTGCGTGTTGGTGAATAGCAGCGTGGTGCTGTTCTGCGTCGTCGATGAGCTATACAGGTTGAACGTCACCGTATCGCTGCTGCTGGCGCTGACCAAACCGGTGATGGTAGCCTTGTCGGCAATCGACGTGCCGACGGTGGCGCTGGCCGGCTGCTGGCTGGTGTTGATCGTGTCGATGTTCACCGGCTCGGCGGTCGCGCCGCTAGTTACGGCCGTGTTGTTGCTGTCGCCGCTAAACGTGGCGACCCAGTAGTCGGTGCCGGTGGCCGCGGCAGTGTAGCCTTTCGAGGTGGCCGTGCCGTTGCTCCCCAGCGTCTCGGTATCGCTGAACAGCAGCGTGCTGCTGTTCTGCGTTGTCGCCGAACTGTATAGGTTAAACGTAACCGTGTCGCTGCTGTTCGGGCTGACCAGGCCGGTCACCGTGGCCTGGTCCGCGATAGAGCTGCCGACGCTGGCGCTGGCCGGCTGCTGGCTGGTGTTGATGCTCGGCGTCGCCGGGCTCACGGTTTCTGGCTCGTCTCCGTTGTTGGTGGAAGCCTTGCCATTATTGCTATCGCCGCCGTAAGAAACAACCCACTCGTAGGTACCCGCGGAAGTTGGCAAATACCCGTTGGGCGTAGTGACCGTTACCTGCCCATTTACTACGGCGCTATCATAGGAGGCAGGATTGACGGTCTCCGTGTCGATCGGGTTCGAATACGTGGTATCCGATGGTGCGTATAGGTTGAAAGTGATTGTTCCGCCCGGACTACTTCCAACGAGACCAGTCAACGTCGCTGAATCCGTCAGCTTGGCCCCACTACCCAGTACCACTGCTGGACCGGCGTTTGAGAAAATAGCTGGCGTATTTGGGGCTGTCACAACACTTGAAAAGTCCGGATTGACAAATCCGCCAGCGCCATCGAATACGAATGTCGCTTGTTCAAAAATTGAAAATGGTCCGCTCTTTGACGGAAACGACATTGTTCCGGCAAGAGTACCGAAGCTTGTCAGTGTACTCAAAGAATTCGGACTTACCGTATCACCATTGCCCGGAAAAACGGCATAACTGTTTGCCGGAATGGGTGGCGGCGTTGTAGATGTCGGAAGAGGCGAAAGATTGTCTGGGTTGGCCCAACTTTGGATTGTCATGGTATCCGAGGGCGAACCTCTAAACTCCCCAGTCGCGATCGAGGTCATCGTCAGATTTCCGCCCATGCCTGAGCTTAGGGAGAAATCAGTATCGGCGATCGTGACGATCAAGGTTCCGCCGACCCCAGTGCTGATCGTGGTTGAACCAAGATCTATCACCGCCTGGTTTGGCCCCCCGAGAATTGGCTTTGACGTCGCGATGCTAATGTTCGTAAAGGTCCCGTAGGAACCAGAAAATGAGACATTGCCATTCGAGCCGTTGACGGTAAGCGGCGAATAGCCTACCTCCTCCAATTCAAGAACCAAACCAGAACCACTTGGCACTGTCCGGTCTTCGAGATGCATCAGGAACAACGGAGAAGTCGATTTTCTCCGAACACTACGAGTTTTTCTTCCGAACCATTGCGAGACAATACCTTGGTTTCGCTTTGCCATGATTCTAATCTCTCGAATTGGGCGCCGATAAGTGAATAAAGGAACTAGACCAATCGAACGAGTAATCTAACTGGCTCAAGAAACACAGAATTCGTGCGCGCGCAGCGAGCGAGACTCGCACCGTGCGCGGCAGAAACCGACCTTACGCGAGTGAAGATCTCAGTAGGGAAAAGATGGGCGAAACGTCAGAAACGCCTCGCCCATCTCCAGCAGTCAAAAGCCCGTCACGCGACATTCAAAACGCGAGTGCGAGTTCTATTGCGACGAACTAAATACCCCATCGCCACCACAGGCAAGGCCGACAGACATAGCACCAAACTCATCGGAGCCGGCGCGGTCACCACTTCGCTGCCATCAAAACTCACGGAACCACCAGTGGTGCTAAAATGAATCGTCACGATTTCCGTAATCGAATACGGAGGGATGGAAAAGAAACTTGCAACCGAGCTACCCGGCCCATTCAATGCATCAACTGTCCCCGTCGCTACATTATTCGGCGGACCAACCGCAGGGCTTGTACCACCGGGTTCACTGCCGGTACTCCCATAAAGCAAATTCGTGTCATTGGCATACCCGATGGCCGTGATACTGCCACTCCCAGTGATGAAATGCCCCGTAATCGTCTCTACAACAGAGGCGCTCCCGACGGGTATGGTCAACGCACTTTGGGTGAGGTAAAGGATTAACGTTCCAGCTCCAGCCGAATTGACACTGACCGCGGAAAGGTCCATGCCAGAGTCTCCGACGGCAAACGTCCCGGAATTCGTACCGAGCGCCGTACCAGTAACGGTGAAATTGCCGACCGTCTTGAGACTGAACATAATGAGCGTGTTGCTCGCATCGCTTCCGATCTCAACATTCGTGCCGCCGCCGGCAGTGTCAGTGCCAGAGAGGTGAAAATCCGCGCGCGCCTTTGTCGTCACTCCAAGAACGACGATGCTAGCGCAGATGGCAAAGTTCAGAACTTTTCGCAGACCCATCTTATTAGCTAAAACAAACATTTTGCGCCTTTCTTCGTCAATGTATGGAAAGCCAGTAGACTACGCCCGTAAACGGGACGCCGGTTCACTATTTCGCGCGGACCTTTCGATCCGGCTTGGGCGCGCAGAATCGCGCAGAATCACTTAGAACCGGGGCGGGCGGAAAAGGCGCGAGGTCGTGGAAGGAATCGCGTGATTGGCAAAATCCCGTAGTGTTGACTTCAATTCGGCGGATGGCGAACCCGTACGCCCAAGCAAACAATCCATTGATTGACCACCCGAATCATTCCCACTGTTCGGCCTACCGGCACCATTGCCAGAACGATGTCCGCGAGTTACGAATATGGAAACGAAAGAGGACCACGGATTGTGGCGGGCGTTGGGGCTGTCCGGCTGATCCGGAAAATCCACCGGATCCAATTGAACTTCGTGGGCTGCGGCGCCAAAAGACGACGTCTGATCCGAATCCGCCGAGCCAAACGAATCATTGTCGGACGTGAAAAGCGTGGCGCGAGATTCACCAAAACCTACCGGCAAATAACCAGCCGAAGCGCTACCGCAATTGACCAAAACCCACGCGCCGACAAAAAGCGGCAGAGCGCGACCAGAATGTAGAGAAAAGAGACGCATGTCTATGTTGCAAAAGCCTTGGATGCAAGTCGCCGTGGAAACAGTAATATCGACCGAATAAAGCGATAATATAGGCTATTCGGGCAACTTGTCAACTATTTTTCTCAAATAATTGGGAATCTTTGCGCGATAAACCCGGAAATTGAAGTTCCCCACGTTTGGTGGACACCCAGTTAACGGACTAAACTCAGTCCTGGGAGGTCCATCATGGCAAGGATTCGACGCACTTACACCCGTGACTTCAAACTCGCGGCGGTGGATCTGATTACCAAACAAGGCTATTCCCTCGCGGAAGCCGCTCACAGCTTGGGTATCGGCCGCACGCTGCTCTCCTACTGGAAACACAAACTCGAGGCCAAGGGCACCCAAGCCTTTCCCGGGCATGGGCAGCTGCCTCCCCTCGAAGAAGAACTCCGACGCCTGCGCGCCGAGAACAAACGCCTGCAGATGGAACGAGACATCTTAAAAAAAGCGACGGCCTTCTTCGCCGCGGAGGCGACATGACCTTTCGCTTTATCCATGAACACCGCCGCCGCTGGCCGCTGCGCGTCCTGTGCGCCGCCTTACAGGTTTCGACCACTGGCTACTACGCTTGGCGACAGCGGTCGCCCAGCCCCCGACGACGGCGACAAGAAGCGCTGACCGCGCAGATCCGAGCCATCCACCTGGAGACCAAAGCCCGCTATGGCAGTCCCCGTATTCATGCCGAACTGCGGGCCCGTGGTCATGGCTGCTGCCGCAACACCGTCGCACGCCTCATGCGCCAGGCTGGAATTGCGGCTCATATACCCCGGAAGTTCCGCCATACGACGGACTCCGACCATAACTTGCCGATAGCGGAGAACCGGCTGGATCGCCAATTCCATCCTTCGAAGGCAAACCAAGCGTGGGTGGCTGACATCACCTATGTGCCCACCCGAGAAGGCTGGTTGTACCTGGCGGTGGTCGAGGATCTGTACTCGCGCATGGTGGTTGGCTGGTCGATGGAGGCGCGCATGACCAGTCGCCTGGTCGTCGAGGCCTTGGGCATGGCCCTGCAGCGACGCTTGCCCGGCGAAGACCTTCTGGCGCACTCGGATCGGGGCAGTCAATACGCCAGCGCGCATTACCAACGCTTGCTGTCGCTTCATGGCATCACCTGCAGCATGAGTCGTCGCGCCAACTGTTGGGACAACGCGCCGATGGAGAGCTTCTTTGCCTCGTTGAAAAAGGAACTCGTACATCGGGAAGACTACCGAACTCGCGAACAGGCCAAGGCCAGCATCTTCGAATACATCGAGGTCTTCTACAATCGACAACGTCGTCACTCGACCTTGGGATACCAATCCCCGGTGAATCATGAACTTTCGTCCAGCGTACGTTAACTCGGTGTCCACTTTTCGTGGGGAACTCCAAATGTCGAAGTTTTCGTCGATTCGCACAAGTGATTACTCATCTCGCTAGTGTTCACTTAAACACATGTCGGCGACAATTCAGTTTTGCTGACAATTCCGGCTGCGCCAATACTTTGAGGCATTTGGCCTCGCGCGGTTTGCCATTCCATCCACAGGTTTGTCTCTACCTCAAACCGGCCGCCCCCTGCCCGACCGATCCTTGAGCCGAAGCACCCTGTCCCGCGCCCTGAGGAATTTGTCGGCCGAACTGCTGGCCCTGACCGAGCCCAGGTCGCTGACCGATTCCGGGAGAGTTGGTAAGAAAATACTGCCGGTAGTTCATGAATGTCGCGGCGTGACCGGTAGTCGGCAAACCTCGTTGATCCGTTTGCTGTTGACCATACTGCTGCGTATCAATTTGCTGTTGAAGCCCGCGATAGGCGTTCCGGAATTCCAGCTCCGGCTTGACCAAGCCATAGTAATTGGCGCCGGCCGTTTGCCCGCGATTGAGTAGGTTCAGGTATGGACTGTAGGCGGGCGGGTTGCCCGGACCGCCAGTAGGATTGTAAGGGATTTGCGCTGCGGCAATTCCCGAAGTCCACATAAGGACTGCCAGCACCGCCGTCCACACCACTGCGTTTCTCAGTAGACCGGTCATGGGCGTCACCTCGACAATCTTGACCCATCGGCACGAATAATCGGCCTGATAGGAAACTCTATCAATACGACGGAGACCGCCAAGCTCTCCTGCTTCAATCGCGTTCGCATCACGGAACACCGCCATTATTCCTAAACTGCAACGTCTGGTACGCGCTGGCCTCGAGCAGCGTGAATCCGAGAAGTCGTTCGAATGGGGCCAGGATTCGAGCCAAGCGCGTTTCACACCGCACGAACTTATCGGATTGGACGAACAAGCGATCGCCGGGCATTAGCTGATAGTTCGTGTCACTGCGCCCGCGAGCGGTGATTGCCGCCCAATCGACCGGCAGGATCTGTTCCTGCTGCCTGCCGCACGATGAACGAGCCACCCAAATCTTTTTCATGTCGGCAACCGAGCTGAGCCCATTGAGCTGACTGACGGCGTCCAAAACTGTTTCGTTGCCGGTGATGGGAAGTCTGTAAATCTGCTGACCGGCACCGCCGCCATCGTAGACGACATAGAAGACTTTGCTGTTGTATGCGGCCACGTCAACGGTCACCTCCGGATTTTGGAGGAACTGGCTTAGGTAGGCCTCGAGGGTTTGTTTTACGGCGCTCAGAGTCAGACCCGTGACCTCGACAGAGCCGTAACTGCCAAGGCTGATGGTGCCGTCCGGCCGGACCAAGTGTTGGCCGCGGATCTGCTGCAAGCCGCGAGTCTCCGCCACGGCGACCTCGGCGCGGGGATCCTTGACGATTCCCGAAAGGTGCTTCTCGATTGCCGTCTTCGCTTCCACCAACGTCAATCCCACGACGCGCACCGTACCATAGGACAATCCGAGATTAATGCTCCCATCCGGATCGACTGGATAGATGGCCGAAATCGGTTCGCCTTCAATTGCTTTGGGGACTCGGACAAGTAGTGCGTCCAGCGACTTGATGCGATACGGTGGCAATGGAACGGCGTATAGCACGTCGATTAGCAGAATATCCGGGGGCTCGACGACATACTCGGGAAGAATTTCCTTGCACCCCTCTCGCGGCCCATCGCGCGAGGGAACCGACGGCGTCAGCTGATGGCCGACGCAGCCCGCTCCCGCAATGCAAGTCAATGTCAAGGCGGCGAATAATACGACTGCACGGCTAGTGTAGCGGGTCGTCATTCCGCGACTCCTTGATCGGGGTCTGGCAGCGCCGTGGCACCAGGGTATTCTGCCAGACCACGGCAATATTCGTATTATCGGCAGAATTGATAGGTGAGGTTCAATCTACCTGACTGGATTAAGTGCAGTGGATAAACCTGAATCTTACGGCAACAGTGGCAAACTGAGTAATGTAGCGGTTTCTACTGAGCCGACGGCCATTTCATCGCACGGCACCTCAGGAACAATTCCATCGACCAGTGCGGTTCAGCGGCGTTTCAATTCGGCTTCCAGCTTATGAACTCCGTCACGCTCGAGGGGATGCAAGTCCGTAGGCTTGAAGTTTAGTTTCTGTGCCTGCCGCCAAGCGTCCAGTGCATCAATCCGTTTTTCGTCCGCGAGATACGCTTGAGCGAGATGATAGTAGAAACTTGCCTTCTGCGCTTGGGCGACCGCGTCGGTCAGACGACGAATGGCCTCGGCTGGCATCCCCTTTGCAAGATAGACTTGAGCTTCGGTATCGAGGAGCGTCGGAAGGGGACCAATGGCTCGCTTGGCCTGCTCCAATTCGACTAGTGCCTCGTCATGCTTTCCTTCACTCGCCGAAAGCAGAAAAGCTAGATTATTGTGAGCAACAGCGTTCTTTACGTCTTTTTCGACTATCTGACGGTACACGACAATTGCACGCGCGAATTCTCCTTGGAGGTTTCTAAGGGCTGCCATGTCATGCAGGAAACTGACCGAATTCGGCTTATTCTTCAACGCATCCTCAATCCATCGGACAACCTTATCAATCTGTTCCGGACGTGGATTCCTGGCAGCGTACAGCGCGGCAACACATACGCCACCTACCGATTCGGGAGTGGCAGTTTTCCAAGCTCGTTCGCAGACATCGAGCGCTTCGGCCAACCGGTCCTGTCGCCCGTAATACTCTGCCAGGGCGAGGACGGCGTCGGGCTTCTTGCTGGCCACGACGAACCGCTTGTACAGTAATTCGGCCGCGTCGCCTGCCCCGATTTTCTCCAGCATGGTTGCCAGTGCGCCGACCGGAGCATCCGGCTCGTCTGCTCGTTTCAGAATAAGGTCGCGTGCCTTGGCCACGTTGTCTCCAGCGGCCAGGAGGCGAGCGCGCAATTCAATTGTTCTTAGCGAATTACGCTGGCTCTCTTCAAGTGTCTTGACCCACTTGCCAGCTTCCTCCAAATCCGGCTCGCGGATGAGTCCAAGGACGAAATACGCGACATAGGTCGGGTCAGGATTCTCTGTCCGGACCAAAGTTGCCAAGACGAGTCGTGCCTTGGGCCATTCGCCGGCTGCAACATGCAACTGCGCCAGAAGGAATTGATCCTCGTCGCCGAGCACCCTGCGCGCGGCAATCTCCTCGAGGTATGAGATTGCCAGGCGTTTACTCGTCAGGTCCCGTTGCAAGGCAAGAACCAGGGCTCGATCGCGGATCTCCTCTGTCGTCTCGTTTCCGGTCAGCGGCTGAGGGTTGAGTAGGTCCAATTGGACCAAGGTTTTTCGCGATGTTTCATAATCCGGGTCGAGCGCCCAGGTGATCGCGAGCAATCGCCGGGCAAAACGCACGTCCTCATCCGATTTTTTGTTACTCGCAAGAATCTTGTTGAGCAGCCTCTTCGTTTCATCTGGCCGATTTCCTTCCCGCAACCGGAGACTGGCCGCGTTTTTCAGGACCTGAATGTCGTCGGGCCTTTCTTTCAGGATTTCGTCATATAGACTCCCAGCCAAGTCCAATTTGCCCACAATCTCGTAGCACTGCGCGACCGCGAGTTGTAAATCCGGCTTGCCGATTCTCGCCTTGGCGTCGTCAATCGTTTTCTCGGCATCTCTTGGACGCTCTGTTTTCACGTAGTATTGCGCGAGAGCGATCCAAGCGTCGGGCTTCTCCGGGGCTAGGTCTCGAGCGGCAAGCAGAGATCGCTCTGCCTCAACTGGCCTGTTGGCCAGCCATCGGACTCTGCCAAGCCACAATTGTTTACGATAATCCTTGGAATCGTCATGAACCGCCTTCTCGGCGAGCGCGAGGGCTTTGTTGATTTTTCCTGATTGCAATGACACCTCCGCGGCGACCTGCTGCCAACTCTCGGGAATCTCGATCCCTTCA
>Ga0206945_1211_pt1 | contig 10623 bp, 13 predicted proteins | sample Alteio_BWOrgHeat_5_FD_152982 | JGI IMG/M metagenome (GOLD analysis project Ga0206945, IMG submission 152982) | Enriched cells from forest soil in Barre Woods Harvard Forest LTER site, Petersham, Massachusetts, United States -... | ecosystem: Environmental > Terrestrial > Soil > Temperate forest > O... | reverse complement strand
AATCGGACCACATTTGGGTCCATTCACCCGTTGCCCAAGCGATGGCTGCCCTCGTCGGCAAAAGAGGCGAGAAAACGCTTAAGAGTTTTCATGAGAAGTTTTCTATAACTTACTGTTTTTCTATCTTTTTCATGCCTATTAAGTGGCCCTCCAAGGGAATAAATTTGAGCCATTCCATGCTTTATAAATCGACTACGGTGCCGGTTCCTCTCCCGGCCCCAATTCTCCCTTAAGCTCATCAGAGCTTCCGCTGATATTTTGCTGATATCGCGTCGTGGAAAAGTACCAAATCTGGCTTCTTCTAGAATAGGCCGGGCCGCGGCGTTTTCGATTAGAAAGAGGCAATTGCTCGCTAGACTGTCGAAATCTTCAAACCGCACGCAGAATTTCATGCCCTTATCGACAGCCGTATTTTTGTCACGTCACCGGACTTTTTCAAATGAGGTTGGGCATCCGCTTGGGGTCAGTGATTAATATGGATGTTATTTAAAGATCCCATTAATCCGAAAGCCTGCAACAGCCATATAACAATAACGATAACAACGACAGCGTTGAGAATACGCTTAATTTTCCCGTCCATCGGGATATAGGTATTGATAAGCCAAAGGAGAACGCCGACAACAATAAGAACGATAACGACATTGAGAAGAGACATCTAAAACCCCGGGTTCATATATTGTGTCCTCATCCAGCAGTAGATGAGGGGCTGTAAGCAAGCTATAGAAAGAAGACCGTTTTCCTATAAGGAATTAATAAAAAGATGGAAAAATATTGCTTTTACATGAAAAAACATTGCACATTCTTCCGAAGAGCCATCGAAAGGATCCCCCATGTTTAAAAAGCCGCTCGTGTTTGCATTCTGCTTTGCGCTTCTGGCCTGCGCATCGTCGAATAAACCACAGGTGATCCAGGCTTCGGCGGATATGCCAGAAATCCGTCTGACCGAAGGCATGGCGACGCAGATCGAAATGCCGGAATCTGGCCATGTGCAGTCGGTGGTAACCGGCAATCCAGCGCTGGTTACGGCGGAGCGGTCCTATAATGTCGTCAATCTGACGCCGAAGGCCGGCACCGGCGAAACCAACCTGATTATCCGCTTCCTTGATGATAGCGGCGACACCAAGGTTTATCAGTACAGGGTTGTGGTCCAGGAGCGCTGATTAGGCAGCTTCGGCATTCGTGTTGAACAGGCGCAGGACCGGCTGCCATTCCCGTTTCGGGATGCGGTGTAATTCAAATAAGGCTGGTTCGTAAAGCGACGCCATCAGCAACAAGGTCTGATCGTCGTCGATCATATTGTCTTTTAGAAGTTCATTCATGGCGATTTGTGTCAAACCGAGAAGTTTTTGCCATAGATCGCGTCCCGTGATGATGGCGGCGCCGGAAATGAAAGTCAGATTGTTCTCGACGATATAGGAAATCGGAACGCCAGCGTAATCCGGGCTCGAAACGAACAGATGAATTTTATCCGGTGCAAACGGATATTGCCATTGTGTGTTTCCATCGAGGGTTTCGGCACTGCGGCAATATCCAAAATCGAGCCATGCGACTAAAGGGCTGCGCAATAGATTGTACTGCACGGCGTGTGTAGCAAAAACGGACTTCAAGCTGTTAACCAGCACATAATCGGCTGACCAGTATTCCGGGTTTTGAATTTGCTTGGGATTGATGCGGCGGCGAAAATCCTCATCATTCTGAACGCGGCGAATGGCTTCGCGTTTTTCGGTAAAAGATTCTGCATAAGGCACCGGTATGATGTGCGTCCGGTCTTCTTTGCCTTTGCGCAATGCGCGGATTTTTGGGACAAAATCTTCTGATGTGTAAATGACCATCTCGTTGTCCAGCGTGGCGAGATGGGCAAAGCGTTCGAAATAGATGTCCGTCGGACGGTGCAAATGCGGTGCCGATGTCCATTCACTGCGGCCAATATCAAAGAAAGCCGTGACAATGCCAATAGTGTCGGGGAGATGGCTGGGCATCGTTACCTGCGGGTTACTGGGTGATTTTCAGGTGCCTTCTTCACATATAGGTCGTCAATATATATATCCACATCACACCCAAAGACAACCAATGGGCTCATGAGGGAATATTCATATGAAAATCGCCGTTGTTTATCACAGTGGCTACGGCCACACCGCTGAACAAGCCAAAGCCGTCGTCAAGGGCATTCAAGCTATTGCCGGAGCCGAACCGGTGCTGATTTCCACAAATGACATCGATAAGCATTGGCAGGATCTTGAACAATCCGCCGCGATTATTTTTGGCGCGCCAACTTATATGGGCAGTGTCAGTGCCGAATTTAAAAAATTTATGGATGCCAGCTCGAAAATCTGGGGTGAACAGAAATGGGCAAATAAACTCGCTGCCGGGTTCACCAATTCCGCCAGCCAAAGCGGTGACAAGCTAAATACGCTGGTAACGCTGGCCATCTTTGCTGCCCAACATAGCATGCTCTGGATCGGGCTTGGACTTATGCCTGGGAATAACAACAGCAAGGGGTCGGTCGAAGATCTCAATCGCCTCGGCTGTTTTCTCGGCGCCATGGCGCAATCCAACGCTGACCAGGGTCCTGAACATGGCCCAACCAAAAGCGATCTGAAAACCGCCGAGCATCTCGGCAAGAGAGTCGCAGAATTCGCTAAAAAGTTGGCTTAATTAACCGGCCTTCTTCACGCGTGGCTTTTTTGCGGCCTTCGGCGCCTTTTCTTCATCCTCGCCTTCGGCGGCTTCAGCGGCCTTAGAAGCTTTTGCCTTGCGGGCTGGCTTCTTGGCGCTGGCTTCTTTGCCTTCAGCTGATGTGGCGGCTACTTCTTCGGCCACGGCTTCGGCGTTACCGGTTACCGCTGCACCCTTTTTGGCCTGTACGTCGGCTTCTTCGGGTGAACGGGCTACATTGATGGTCACTTTGATTGTAACTTCAGGATGTAGTTTCACTTTGATCGGGAACAGGCCGAGCGTCTTGACCGGCGTATCAATCTGCACCTGGGCGCGGATAAAGCTGAAGCCGGATTCCTTGCCGGCGTCGGCGATGTCACGCGCGCTGACGGAACCATACAGCTGGCCGCTTTCGCTGGCTTGGCGGATGAGTGTAAGAACAGCACCATCGACCTTGCCGGCAGTGGCTTGTGCCGCGGCGCGTTCCTTGGCATTGGTGGCCTCGAGATTGGCTCGCTGCTTCTCGAATAAATCGAGATTGGACTTCGTGGCGCGCAGAGCTTTCTTTTGCGGCAACAGGAAGTTGCGTGCAAAGCCAGGGCGGACCTTGACCACCTGGCCCATTTGGCCGAGGCGTTCGATGCGTTCCAATAAAATGACTTCGATCATGGTTACTCTCCTCTCAATTCACGTTGCGTTGGGTTTCTGGATAAAGCGTTGGCGAAAATTCGCCCATTGATCGATGACGCCGAGCAGGGCGACCAGCAATACGGCCAAAGGAATGATCGACAAGAAAATGTAGAAGGCGATCAGAATTGCGATCGTAGCTTTATGTGTCGCTGCCCAGCCATGCACCACAGCGAGGCCGTTGAAGAAAAAAGGTAACCCGAGAATGATGCTAAGATTGGCACCAATGTAATTGTAAGGCGCTGGGGCGCTAGTGCCGGCAAGGCCAGTGACCGCGACAGCGTAAATCAGCCAACTGGGGATGTGAAGATCTTTCAACGTAAACCCGCTGCGCAAATTCCAACCATGTCGTTCGTTGGTGTTCTGCGCGATGACGACGCTGATCAGCGTGACGAATATCCAGGAAAGGCCCGTCAGTGAGGGCAAAAAAACCGCGAGTTTTTGCATCATCGCCGTGACCTGAACGGCGGCATCGGCGGGCATCTGGGTTTTCATCGGCTCCGTCGCCTCATTGACGAATTGCGTTGTTAGAGCCAAAAGACCGCCTTCATGTCCCGAAGCAGCCATGGCAATGGCAGCGAACAGGATGCAGGGATAGAGTGCCATGGCCGTCAGAAGCAGGCCTTCCGGATACCAATAGATCTTCCGATCTTCACCGACCCGATAACGTAGCGCCAGAAGGATCAGAGCAACGGCGGGAACAGCGTCGATGAAAGCGTAGATCACACCGTAATTCGACGGTGCTGTCGCAAAAAGACCGGCAAGCCCCACCGCTGCTGCCACCAACGCCGTCAGAGGACCTCCGCTAAGACCGGAGACAAACAATGGAATTGATGCCAGGTAGATGATGAAGAAAAGAAAAGAGTCGGCATGGTTTAAAGCCACAGCGAACAGGGCCGCGCTGACTCCCCCGGCCAAAACGGCGCCGGCGAAACCGAGTGTTCCGCGGGGTGCAATGGGCGTGGTCATAGTTTTATCCGGTTAGCCGGCCTTCTTGTCGACGTAAGGCAACAAAGCCAGGAAGCGGGCACGTTTGATGGCCTGGGCCAGTTGACGCTGCTTCTTTGCCGAAACGGCGGTGATGCGGCTCGGCATGATCTTGCCACGCTCGGACACATAACGGCGCAGCAGGTTCACATCCTTATAGTCGATTTTCGGCGAGTATTTGGTGCTGAAGGGGCAATTCTTTGCACGGCCGCGAAAGCCACCGAAATTGCGACGTGGACCACCGCCGGCCGAACCACCGCGCTCACCGCCGCGTTCGCCACGATCACCACCACTGCGTCCTCCGCTGCGTTCATGACGTTCGTTCATGCTACGACTCCTTCGCTGCTGGGTTCATCAGATTCCCGGCGCGGGCCACGGCGTTGACGATCACCGCGGTCGCCAAAACGGTCATCACCAAAGCCGCGTTCGGATCGTTCTTCCTTGCGCAAAATAGCCGAGGGACCGGCTTCCAGCTCTTCGACGCGCACGGTCAGGAAACGCAGGACGTCTTCATGCAGGCCCAGATTGCGCTCCAGCTCAGTAATTGCCGACGGCGGCGCATCGAGATTGAAGAGCACATAATGGCCCTTTTTGTTCTTGTTGATGCGATAGGCGAGACTGCGCAGGCCCCATTGCTCGATCTTTTCGACCTTGCCGCCGTTTTTGGTGATGATTTCGGCGAAACCGGTTGTCAGGGTTTCGACCTGTGTCGCAGGAATATCCTGCCGGATAATAAAGACGCACTCGTAGAGCGGCATGTGCCGTTCCTCCCTCTGGTTTAAACGACCGGAAACTGGGCCGGGGTCATCCCGACACATCAGTCGCTCCGGTCTAAGCCCACTCTCTGTGGAGTGAGCAAGGAGCTATAAAGCGCGGGCACTATAGCCGGAAAAGCCCGGAAGGCAAGGGGGAATAGTCATAAAAGCATGATTTTATGGGTCGTTGGGCGCAGGCCTTTCCGTGTCCGTGCGTCCTGCGTTCAATAAGGCTTGAATTGGTTACCTTATTTGAGAAGTGCTGCTCTCTGTCTTCATCTTCTCAAACATTTTAAACCCCTACAGTTAAAGGGCTGATCCATAATGGATGATGGAAGAAGATCCCCTTCACGTAAGGAAAAGCCTCTACGACAATGTCGATCCGGAGATGACATAAGGGAAACAAGGACATCTGGATATGTTGAGACAGGTTTTTTGGTTGTCGTTGACAAGGAAGGGTTGGATTTTGCCCAGAGATCTATTAAGCACTGAGAGTGTGGTGCTACCGGCAGTGCCTGTGATGCATTCGCATCGCTCACCTTGGCATGGCGGTCGCCACGCACGGCGTCAGGGCAACCTGTAGGCTACCGTAGAGAGTTTCCACCTTCTGGTATAAAATATGTCCAATTCCCCCACCCTCCTTCCTTATCGCGGCAAGATGCCGAAAATAGATCCGAGCGCTTTTGTGGCACCGGGCGCGGTGATCATTGGTGATGTCGAGATCGGCGCCGAAAGTTCGATCTGGTTCGGCTGCGTGTTGCGCGGGGATGTGAACTACATCCGCATCGGCAAGCGCACGAATATTCAAGACGGCTGCGTCATTCATGTGGCGAGCGGTTTGCAGCCGGCACGCATGGGCAAGGGGGCGGAAGCGACTCCCGAGAAAGGTTATCCGACCATCATCGGCGATAATGTCACCGTCGGCCATATGACGTTGCTGCATGCCTGCACGGTCGAGGACTTTGGTTTTGTTGGTATGCATGCTGCGGTGATGGACGGTGCAAAAATCGAAGGCTACGGCATGCTTGCGGCCGGCGCGATGCTGACACCCAACAAGGTAATCAAGCGTGGTGAATTATGGACCGGCCGCCCAGCAAAATTCTGGCGCAGTCTGACGGATGACGATCTTGCCCAGTTCGACATGCGTGCGCAGCAATATGCGGAATTGGCGGCCGAGTATAAATAAGCGTTAGACTGCCCTCACCAATACGTAACTCCCAGGTGCAGCTTCAATACCGGCTTTAACTTCGCGCGCTGGAACCTGTTCACCGGCGTAACTCTCTAGCCATTTAATCCATTCCGGCCACCAGGAGCCTTGGTGTTCTTCGGCACCCTTCATCCAATCTTCTGGGTTTTCTGGGCAGGTATCGTTTGTCCAATAGCCATATTTGTTTGCGGTCGGCGGGTTGATGACACCGGCGATATGGCCGGAGCCTGACAGCACAAATTTCACTGGTCCTTTATACAATTGCGTCGAAACATAGGTGGATTTCCACGGTGCTATGTGATCCTCGCGTGTGGAAAGCAGGAAGCTCGGCGTTGTAATCTTCGTCAGATCAATCGGTACATCTTTCATGGTGAGGCCGTTTGGCACACACAACAGATTATCCATATACATCTTACGCAGGTAAAAACTGTGCATTGCTGCCGGCAGATTGGTTGAGTCGCTGTTCCAGTAAAGAATATCGAAGGGGAAAGGTTCTTTGCCCAGCAGGTAATTATTGACAACAAAAGACCAGATGAGGTCATTGGAGCGCAGCATATTGAACGTTACGGCAAGGCTGGCAGCATCGAGATAGCCCTGCTTTGCCATGCGCGCCTCAAGCGTCTTAATCTGATCATCATCAATGAAGACGCTGAGGTCACCAGCCTCAGCAAAATCGATCATCGTCACGAGATAGGTTGCACTGTTAATCTTCGGTAGATCCGGTGGCGCCGGCGCGGCTTCCAGATAACCAAGCGTAGAGGCCAACAGCGTGCCGCCGATGCAATAGCCGAGAACATTAATATCTTTTTCGCCGATTGCCTTTTTGATCTCGCGCATCGCGGCAAAGGCGCCGTCGACCATATAATCGTCGAAATTGACATTGACAAAACTGGCATCTGGATTCGCCCAGGAGATGCAGAAAACTGTATGACCTTGCGACACGAGGTAACGAATGAAAGAATTTTTCTCGCGCAGATCGAGGATATAGAATTTGTTGATCCATGGCGGAATGATCAGCAGCGGCACGCGATGCACCTGCGGAGTCAATGGCTCATACTGCATAAGTTCTATCATCTTGTTGCGGTAGATCACTTTGCCCGGCGTGATCCCGATATTGCCACCGACCTTGAAGGCGCTCGCATCCGTCATGCTGATGCGCAATTGACCCTGGCCGCGCTCAAGGTCACCAAGCAGGTTCTCAAGCCCCTTCACTAGGTTTTCGCCGCCGGTTTCGAGGGTGGTGCGCAGCACTTGCGGATTAGTCAACCAGAAATTGCTGGGCGACATGGCATCCAGAATCTGGTCGATGTAAAAATCAACCTTATGCGCCAGTTTGGGATCCAGTTTTTTAGCTTCCTGCTTCACGAACTCGTTCGTCCATTGTGCGGTCAGCAAGTAGGATTGTTTGATGAAATCAAAGATCCAATTGTTCTGCCAATCCTTATCAAGAAACCTTTTGTCAGAAGCTGCTGGAGTCACGAGTGGTTCGGCTATCTGACCCTGCATGCGTGCCAGAGCCTGTTGCCATAATTTGAAATAACCCTGCCAAAGGGCGATCTGTGCATTGGCGAAGTTTTCAGGGTCATTCAGAATGCGGCGTGTCAGCTCCAGGAGAGCGTCTGAAATATGCGTCGGATCGAAGGCTTGAAACTCCACGGCGTTGCCTTTTTGGCGCTCTATATAATCGCGGATGAGTCTCTGGCTGCGTTCGGCAATGCGGAACATATTCTGCGAGAATTCGACGGGGTCATAAAACCTGAACTCTTTCATTGATTCTTTGGACGGGTCGTCCTTGCCGGCTGAAGATTCGGGTTTTTGCATGCGAGGTTGCTCTGTTTCGGGTTTCAGATTTTCGCTCGGGGTGGGTTGCTTTGGAGCCGATTCTTCCGGCTTCGTTTCGGCCAATCTTTGTTCCATGGCGTTACGTAGGGCGGAGATGGCGTCCAGTGATTTTGCCAGCTTTTTGCCGGGCCTTGGATTTTGATCATCGTCTGCTATGGTCATGAGGATGCCTGAAATCCGGTGGGGATAGAGTTATAGCATGAAATTTTTCTGTAAGAAGTCTATAGGACTTGGCTGGCTTTTTTTGACCCTCGCTGGCTGTGAAAGCATGGATTTGCCACATGTTTTTGGTGACAATGAGGTCCCGGCGGATGTGAAGAGCCAACCCCGCCTTGTCACATCCGTTTCCCCCGATGTCGTGAATAGTATGAGCTGGCAGCGGCTGGGGGATGTGCCCAACGCGCCCAAGGATTTTACCTCTCAGGCTCTGATCAGCCAGACCATGCAACAGATGCGTGACGAGCGCGACGAAGCGAAAAAAATTCAGCAAGCAGTCGATGCTCCACCGCCTGAAACATCGCCGTGATCGTGAGGACATGCTAAACATCGCTATCGCAAGATTAGGAAGGGTCGGTGCGGGTGTGAACTCCTGCAGGCTATGGACGAACCTTAGTGTCGTACGAATTGGAGACTAGGAGATATCATGCGCATCGAAGACGCCTATATGGATCGAAATCTGGCGATGGAAGTCGTTCGTGTCACCGAAGCTGCGGCCTTGTCCGCTTCGCTTCTTGTTGGCCGCGGTAATGAAAAAGAAGCTGATCAGGTGGCCGTGGATGCCATGCGTCGCGCTTTGAATGCGCTTGATATCGAAGGCACCGTCGTCATTGGCGAAGGCGAACGTGATGAGGCGCCGATGCTTTATATCGGTGAGAAAGTCGGCACCGGCAAGGGACCGAAGGTTGATATCGCGCTCGATCCACTTGAAGGGACATCCATCACCGCGCGTGGTGGTCCGAACGCGTTGGCGGTCGTTGCTGTGGCGCAAGCCGGCGGCTTTCTTCACGCGCCGGATGTTTATATGGACAAGATCGCCATCGGCGGCGGCTTACCAGATCATCTTGTCGATCTTGATGCGCCGGTCGGCGAAAATCTTAAAAACCTTGCGAAAGCCAAAAAGGCAGAACCGTCTGATCTACAGGTCTGCATTCTCGAACGCCCACGGCATGTCGAGCTTATCGCCAAAGTGCGTGAAACCGGCGCGCGTATTACGCTGATTGGCGATGGTGATGTGTCGGGAGTGATTGCAACTTCGCAACCCGAAAGCGGTATCGATATGTATATCGGCAGCGGTGGCGCGCCCGAAGGGGTGCTGGCGGCTGCGGCGTTGCAATGCATCGGCGGCCAGATGCAGGGGAGGTTGCTGTTCCGCAACGATGATGAAATGCAACGTGCAACACGCATCGGTATTAAGGATTTTAGCCGTAAATACAGCACCGATGAACTGGCGCATGGCGATGTCATGTTCGCTGCCACCGGCGTGACGACCGGTGCTATGTTGAAGGGTGTGCGACGTTTCGCTGGCGGCGCTATCACCCATTCGGTCGTTATGCGATCAAAAAGCGGCACCGTTCGCATGATTGAGGCACACCACAATTTCCGCCGCAAACCGTTGGCGGATGGTTAATGGCACATTCTACAAGGCGCGGTTGCGCTGGACGGATGAGCCGGCTATAAAACCCGCTTCACGGCGTCGGGGAATAGCTCAGCCTGGTAGAGCACTGCCTTCGGGAGGCAGGGGCCGGAGGTTCGAATCCTCTTTCCCCGACCATATATTGCTATTAGCAATATCATACTTGACATATAATGCTATTAGCATTATAATGCTAGGTAATGAAAATCGTTATCACCCGCAGTGCAGAAAAAGACATGGACAAAATCAGCGCGGCGGATCGCGCACGGATCATTGGCAAGCTTGAGGTGTATGCCGCCAATCCGGAGGCGTTGGCCAATCAAGTGAAACGATTGCAAGGCGATCCGTTGTTGCGACTGCGTGTCGGGAACTACCGGGTTTTGTTTACGGAAGATGGCATTGTCATAACGGTTATCCAGGTCGGACACCGCAAAGATGTGTATAGATAAATGGAGGCGATTATGGATAGAATACAAACTTTCAAAACGCCGAGCGGCGATGAAATGGTCATCATGCCCAAGGCAGATTATGACCAACTTCTCGCGGAACATGATGGCGAAAGCAAAGATAATGGTACGCGTGATGCACGCAAGGTGCTGTGTCGCGTACAGGCTGGAACGGAGCCACTTATTCCGGTCGAAGTGTATAAGATGAACAAGATTGAGGGCTTGTCGCGCATCCGCGCCTGGCGCAGCTATCGCGGCTTGTCGATCGCTGCTCTGGCTCATAAAATTAAAAAAAGTCAGCCCTATTTGACCCAGATTGAAAACGGCACACGCAAAGGTACACTTGCGACAATGGCGAAACTAGCAACAGCGCTTGGCACCACCGTTGATTGCATCATGGATTGATGCCCG
>Ga0206945_1210_pt1 | contig 10668 bp, 8 predicted proteins | sample Alteio_BWOrgHeat_5_FD_152982 | JGI IMG/M metagenome (GOLD analysis project Ga0206945, IMG submission 152982) | Enriched cells from forest soil in Barre Woods Harvard Forest LTER site, Petersham, Massachusetts, United States -... | ecosystem: Environmental > Terrestrial > Soil > Temperate forest > O... | reverse complement strand
AATCGGGACATAGACTTGGGGGGTCCCGTTGATCAAGACGACGTTGGTCTGTATCGCATTCGCGTCCTCGGCATGGCCGACGTCTTTGACTTGGACGCCCACGCCGTTTTGGGCGCGCAGATAGAAATTGTTGATATCGTCCAGGTTCTCGACGAGGCCGTTGCTGACGATTTGGCGGTCAAAGTGGCCGATTTTGATGTCTCCCGCGGGGATAAAGGTGTTCATCGCGTTCAATTTGGCCATGACTTGGACCGGGGACAAATTATAGGCGGCGAGCTTTTTGGGGTCCAAATAAACGATCGCTTCCCGCGTTTTTCCGCCCATCACTGTGGGGGCCATGGCCCCCGGCACGCTTTGGACCGCGTTTTGCACCCAATAGCGCCCGATGTCTTGGAGCTCCGTCTGTTTTTTATTTTCGCCGCTGACGGCGCACATGGCCAATGGAACGGAGGCCATGGGATCGAACGGAAGAATGAGCGGAGGCTGGGTCCCCGGAGGGAGCTTGCGGAGCACGGACATGACCAAGGACCCGGTTTGGGCGATGGCGTTGCTCAAATCGATCCCCGAATTAAAATAATTTTTTACGATGCTCACGCCGACCAAAGAACGGGACTCCTGCGATTCAAGTCCGACCGCCTGGCCGGTGTAGCGCTCGATCAAATAGGTCAAGTCCTGCTCGACGTGGTCCACCGGCATTCCGGCATAAAAAGTGAGGATCTGCACCGCCGGCATATTGGCCGACGGCAACAGGTCCTTCGGCAACAGCATGAGACTGAGCAGTCCAAAGATCATCGTCATGAGGCAGGCGACGATCGTGAAATGGGGATGATTTATCGCGAAGGCGGCGATTCCGCCTGGGCGTTGATGATTGTCTTCCATAGAAAAGACTCCAAATGGGATAGGTGCAGCCGGTGCCGGGTTTTGGTGCTGAAGGAGAAAGACGAGGAAGGAAGTTTAAGCTGGCGGGTGCGTCAGAGGAGGGCGGGCATCAAAACGGGGAAAGGTTCCGCTGGGAATACGAAAATAAGTCAAATTCTGAGATTGAAAAAGGCCGTTCCGTTCTGAAATGACGCGGGACGAGGGCCGCCGGTGCTTGGTTTGATCCATGTGGGAATTTGAGTTTTGTTCCTGCCGGCATCGGGTCGGGGTCCCGGCCCAATTTTTAAGATGGGGATTTTGGGACGAGAGCCGGAACGCAACCGGAACCGAGACCGCGGGCGAACAAGCATAGAAACCAGGGTTGGTCGGTAAAACGATGGCCAGCGCGATCAAAACCTGCAAGATAATGCCGAATTTCTTCATAGTGAGTTGGGGTTCAATATCTATTACGGATAATAATCCATTCTCTTCGAATTTTCCATTATTCATTCCAAGACCGCCCCATGAATCGTTCCTTACCGCCAGACAAAACATGGATTGCTCGCTGAACATTTCGAGCCTGCGCTTCGGGTGTTTTCAACCAGGACAAATAACGCAAAATCTCTTTCTGTCGACTCGGAATCAACTTACCCCATGCTTGCTTGGCATTTCGATTCCGGTCGAGCGCACCACTGAACCACGCGGGCATCGGAAGTGTAGGACCGCTCCTGTATTCGTCATCGAACTCCAATTCTACAATGACGGTCTCTCCCACTTTCGTGCTCGACGCCTTGCGGACATCGCCATGCAGATAAAGATAGAAGCTGCCATCGCCAACGGGCATCAGATTGATGCACCACGGTTTTTCTGGCTTGCCATTCACTCTGACGCGCACTGGAAGTGGCTTGCGCCAGCCTTTTCGCAAACGTGCTGCACGCGGCACATTGACCAGCACATAAGGATTAATGTTATTGATCTTAATCACTGCGCGAAATCGCAAGTTGCTCATTGTGGACGCCGCTTAACGGAGAAGGCTCAGCCGCTGGTTATGTCTCGTCATTATCGCAGTTCCAAGATCCGTGAAATGTCTGGCGGAAAATCTGATTCGTCCGAATGTAACTGACTTATTTCATCTTTAGCGTCGGGTTTCGAAGTGTTGATAAATCTCATTACGATATGAATCGAGCCGGTGTATTCCCTCACGATCACGTCAACCCACTCAAATCCGCCGTCGTCACCATGACGAGTCTTTGTACTGAACCGGGCGAGATAATATCCGGATACATAATCGATCGGCGTTTGACGATATTCCTTGAGTGACGCCAATTTTTCCTTCCCTATTAACTTCACAATTTTGGCCTTTATTTCCGGCTCGCTTAAGAAATAACGATCATTGCTTGTTGGATATTGCCCCACCCAAACGCATCGAAGGTGGTCTAGTTTTCCTGCTTTAGACGTACCGCCGAATACTGCGGCGGTGCTCGATAGTACGATGAAGGCCATTAAAGTTTGAGCTCTGCAAAACTGGTTAACTTTCGCTGGCATTTGAGTCTCCGAACGAGGCATAACGTATTGAATTCAGCCGCGGCGCTCGGAGGGCGACGTCGGCTGCAATGATTGGTTATGCGGATTCGCCACCATGAATTTCATTTCTCAGAGGTTGCTATATGTTCTGATCTTCCCATTGTTTCAACCGTTCCTGCCATCCGAAACCGCGTTTTATCGATCGTGTTCGGGTCGTGCGGTTCCACCAACAAAATTAACTGTCCCCTCCGTTCTTCTCCACCGCCGCCACGAACGCTTCCACCACGCGCGGATCGAATTGGGTGCCGGCGCCTTTGCGGATTTCTTTGAGGGCTTCTTCTTTTGTCAACGCGGGGCGCCAAGGGCGTTCGGAGGTCATCGCGCCCCACGCGTCCAGGATTCCCACGATGCGCGCGCCGAGCGGAATTTCCTCGCCGCTCAGGCCTTCGGGGTATCCTTTGCCGTTGAACCATTCCTGATGATAGAGCACCATCGGCGCCACGGGCGCGAGCATCGTGACGGGCGCCAAGATCTTATAGCCGATCTCCGGATGTTTCTTCACAATTTCAAATTCCTGCGGCGTTAGCTTGCCGGGTTTCCGCAGAACGCTCTCATCGATCGCGATCTTGCCGATGTCGTGCAAGAGCGCGGCGAATTCCAAGTAATAAATGAACTGCTCCGGCATATCGAGTTCATGCGCCATGCCGCGCGCGAGGCGGCGCGCGCGCTTGGTCTGGCCCTGCGTCGAAGCGTCGCGCGAATCGAGGATTTCAGCCAGCGTCTGCACGAGCTCCAGATAAAACTTCTCACGGTTCGTGACCATTTCGCGGTTCTCGATCACGAGCGCCAATTGCCGCACGAACATCGAGACCAAATCCAATTCGCGCGGGCTGAGCGGGTCGTCCCCTTTGCGGATGAAGCGGAACACGCCCCACATCCGTCCCGATACCACCAACGGCACCGCCAGCGTGCTTTGAGGTTCGGACACGATTTCATTGTTGACGAGCAGGACCGGTACCCGCGTTTTGGCGGCCTGAGACAAGGCTTCGGCCTGTTCCTTATCGATGGGAATGCGGTTTTCTTTGATGGTTGTTTCCAAGCCACGCGAAACCTGAAGCTCGAGCTCGCGCGGGGTCTCGTGAAACCGCCAATAGCTCGCTCCGTCCGCCCACAGCAGCGCGCGCGCCTCATCGAGGGCCAGCGTCTGCCAGCTGTCGGAGTTCAAATCACCCACGACGCTTTGAATGTTGGGCAGCGCTCGGGAAAGGATATTGATCCGGGAGGTTTGCAAGTCGAGCTTTTTTTGATTGTTCTCCAACGCCGTTTTATAGGCGCGGTCCCGTTTGTGCGCGTTCTGCGCCCCGACCCAGAAAATCACGGTCATAAGGATGATAAGGAGCAGCAAAAATATGGCCAATAGGTTGATGAACATAGATTCAGCTCTAAATTTAGAGGCAAACTCTCCTTCTTTCAACCCCCTTTACAAATCCCCTAAAAGGCTTGAAAGACCCGGCCGCAAGCCGCATCCTAGTCAAAGCGCTATGGAAGTCACCGTCGATAAATCAACGCGAATTGCTCTCGGGTTTGCCACGCATCCCGACGCGTTTCAATGCGGAAGGGAAGCCGCTCAGGAAGCCAAGAACCAGTTGACCGACGGGCCGGTGCCGCTGGTCTTGATTGTCGGCCCCGGGAATGTCCATTTCAAGGATTTTATCGAAGGAGCGCGATTGGTCCTTGGAGAAGAGGGTTTGGTGGCGATTCCGACGGACCGCGCTTTTTCAAACGAAACCACCTTGACCGGCGCCTGCTTCGTGGCCGCCCTGCAAACTTCCGGCATACGCGTGTCGATCGCGGCCGATGACGTCTACAACAACAATATTCTCCGCAGCACGACGGCGCTCGTTTCCCAATTCCGGCGGATGCGCGGGAACGCGGCGCGCGAATTCGGACATCGCGGCTGCCTGGTCTTTTCACATCAACTTGCGGAGGAGAACCGGGAATTGCCTTCGACGCTGGCGGCGGACATGGGACTGGAGTCATGGATGGTCGGGGCCGCCACCGCGGCCGAACGCGGGTCGGGACTGGTTTGCTCCAACAAAACGATTCAACATGGCCTGGTCGGCGTCGAATTTCTCTCCTCGGTCCCATGGGGCGTGGGGTCGGTCGCCATCGATTCGTTCATGACCCAAGCGGAGGTCTACCGCGAGGCGCTCAAGACCGCGGTCCGCGACGCGCTTGGGCAATTGCAGTCGAACCCCGCGTGTTTCGGATTGGTGCTGTTCGATTTATCAAATGAATCACAGCCCCCGCTCCCCTACGATATCTTGAACAGCGCTTCGACCATTCTTCCGCATGTTCCGCTGTTGGGCCTCTCCACGACGCATAACTTTGTCCGGCGGCCGCAGCGCGCGGTCCCAAAAGAAAATGATTCCATTTTGGTCCTGTTGGTCCCCGCATGAAATCAAACCTCGAATTGGTCGGCGAAATCGCCCCCGTCGTGATGTTCCACCCGGAAGTCATGGGCCGGTTCCGGCGCGAATTGTTTTGGACATTGGGCGAGTCCCGCGCGAATGGCGTGCTCGCGCGCGTCGGACTCTCCTGCGGTCAATCTTCCTCCGTTGAGGACGCCGACAATCCGGCCTTGTTCCAAGGTTTGGGCGAGTTCCGGCAGATCTCCGCCGATGCGGCGGAGCAAGTCATCTATGAAGTCAAAAACTCGGTCAAGGCGAAGGAATACCTAAGTTTCTTCCATGAAGCGAACGTCTCCTGTCAATGCTGGTTCCTCGCGGGTTATTTGACGGGCGTGATCAGCCGCAAACGAGGGTCCCCGATTTATTTCCTTGAAACGCAATGCCTCGCGAAGGGAAATTCCACCTGCAAGTTCATCGGCCAATCCCGCGCGGCGTGGAACGCGGAAGGCTCCGTGGATTTGAGCGTCTATGAAGAAGACAACATGATGCTGGAACTCCAGAACACGCAGCGCCAACTGCACTTGACGAAGGACCGCTATCAAAACCTTTTCGAACAATCGAGCGTGGCCATCTTCATCATCGATCCCCAGTCCGGCGCGCTCTTGAACGCCAACCAGGCGGCCGTCGACTTGACCGGACGCGCCAAAGACCAACTGCTCGGCATGACGCTGTTTGACCTCTGCCACCCGCAAGAACACCATCGCGTCATGAACGACATGAAGGCGCTTCTGAACGGCGCCGCGCTGGTCGACAAGGAAATTTCCATCGTCCGGGAGGATGGGCTGATCCGGATCATCGCCCACTCGAGCAAGGCGCTGACCTATGGCGGCCAGCGCGTGGCCCAATCCGTGATGCGAGACGTCACCGACTTGAAGCTCTCCGGCCAAAAAGAAAAGGACCTGCAGCATCAACTGCTGCGCAGCGAACGGCTCTCCAGCATCGGCCGGTTGGCCGCCGGCGTGGCGCACGAATTGAAGAATCCCTTGGGCGCCATCCGGAACGCCATCTACTACGTCCGAAACGCGCTGGCGAACAACCCGATCTTGGAGACCGACCCGAATTTAAAAATGATCCTTAAATTGGCCGAGGGAGAAGTGGACGCGTCGGTCGTGATCATCGGCGACTTGCTTGATTTTTCGCGCGTGGTCCAACTGGCCCCGCGCCACACGCGGTTGAACGAGGTCCTGGAAAAACTTCCGAACATCATCCTCGTCCCCGAAAATGTCGAGTTGACCTGGGACTTGGATGTGACGCTCCCTTCGGCCACCGTCGATCCCGACCGGCTCACGCAGGTCTTCAACAACATCATGACCAACGCCATCCAAGCGATGCCGCAGGGAGGCAAGCTCAAAATCAAATCGGGGTTCGTTGTGGAGACGGCCGGTGAAGAAGGCGTCAGCGAGGAATTTATCGTGATCACCATCGAAGACTCCGGCACCGGCATCGAGCCGGCGCATCTCGCCAAAATTTTTGAGCCGCTTTTCACGACCAAAGCGCGCGGCACGGGACTGGGCCTCGCGATCAGCCGGAACATCGTCGAAAAACACGGGGGGCAAATCCTCGTCGCCAGCCAGGTCGGCAAGGGCACCAGTTTTACCGTGAAACTTCCGCTTCGCGTTCCCATAGACAAGGAGGACAAGTTATGAGCAGCGATCGAATACTTCTCGTGGACGACAACAAAGGCCAGCGGGTCACGCTGGAAACCATTTTAAAAAGCTGCGGCTTCGCGGTCACCAGCGCCGACTGCGGCAACGCCGCCTTGGCCGCCGCGGAAAATGAAGACTTCGCGGCCGCGCTGCTCGACATCAAGATGCCGGATTTGACCGGCATCGACGTGCTCAAGGTCCTCAAAGGAAACCGTCCCGATATGACCATCATCATGATGACCGGCTACGCCGAGACCGATTACGCCATCGACGCGTTGAACAGCGGCGCCACCGCTTACCTGCTCAAGCCCGCCAATATCGAGCAGATCAAAACGCTGCTCAAACAGGCGATCGAACACCAGCGCTTGCTCGAAGAGAACAAGGCCATGAGCGCCGCGCTCCAGGAATGGAACTCCAATCTGGAAGGAAAAGTGAAGGAGCGGACCAAACAAGTGGAGGAAGCCCACAAGATCACGCTGGGCTTTTACGAAGAGCTCAAGAAAAATTTTGAGTCGACGCTCGAGGTCTTGTCGATCGCCATCGACCAGCGCGACCCGCTGACGGCCAGCCATTCATTCCGCGTCACCGAATACGCCATCGAAATCGGAAAAATCATGGGCCTCGACAACACCCATATCGACAAGTTGCGCTATGCCGGACTCATGCATGACCTGGGGAAAATTGAAATCAAGGAGCACATTCTTCGCAAAGAAGGTTCTCTCACAACCGAAGAATATCAGGAAATTCAAACCCACGCGCGTGGCACGTATACGCTGCTCTCCAAGTTTAAATTCCGGCGCGCGCTCGCGGACGTCCCGGCCATCGCCTCGGGGCATCACGAGCGTTTCGATGGGAACGGCTACCCGCAAGGGCTGAAAGGAACCGACATCCCGCGCGGAGCGCGCATCCTGGCCGTGGCGGACGTGTTGGACGCGATCACCTCCAAACGCCATTACCGCAGCGCCATGTCCATCCAAAATGCGCTCGCGATCATGCGGCGGGAAGCGGGCGGGCATTTTGATCCGGAGTGCGCCGCGGCGCTCATGAAAATGAGCGCGGGAAATTTCATCAAAATTCATTTGGTCGAACATTTGGAAAAATTGGAAGCGTCGGACTTGATGACGCTGCAACCGGTGACGCTCGAGCAGCTTTTCACCATATGCGAATCGGGATCCACGTCCTCCGTGGACCTCGACATTCTTCAACGGTTCCACCGGTATTATCAGGGTCCGGTTCCGGCCGCCTTCGAGGGGAAAGTCACGCCCGCCCCGCGCTTTGATCCCGACGTTCCCGCCTCCGAAGACAAGTCCTCAAACTGCTAGTCTCGTCGTCGCCCCGGCAATTTTTTAGCCGGGGCCCAGGTTCTCAATTAAAACCTGGATCCCGGATAGAGAATTTCCGGGATGACGAATTATCAGAAAAATAAATTCTGGAGGGATTCAAATGTCCGTTCAAGAAACACTTGTTCTTATTAAACCCGACGCGGTGAAGCGCAATCTCATCGGCCCCGTTTTGGCGAAACTCGAAGAGGCGAAACTCGCTCTCGCGGCCGGCAAATTGATGGTCGTCAGCGAAAAACTGGCCAATGACCATTATGTCGACCACGTGGGAAAACCTTTTTTTCCGCAATTGATTGAGTACATCACGGGCAAATTGCATGGCGGGGGCGTTCCGGTGATGGCCTTGGTCTACAAAGGCGAGGACGCCATTTTGAAGATCCGCGCGCTCGCGGGCGAAACGAACCCCGAGAAAGCGAAAACGGACACGATCCGCGGCATGTTTGGACGAATCACCACGGCGGGAGTGTTTGAGAACGTGGTCCATGCGTCGGCCAACCCATTGGAAGCGGAACGGGAAGTGAAGTTGTGGTTTAAGCGGGAGGAGATGGTCCGTTAGGCAAAAAAAAGGGGGTCGGACCCCTAACCAAATCCGACCCCCGAAATAGTGGCGTTGCCGCCGATGTTGTGTTTCCTTCTAGTTGTAATTCTGGCACAGAGGAGATTAAGATCTCCTTAAGATTCGGTTAAGATTCGATTAAGGATTTGAAGACGCGGACAGTGGCCGGATGCAAAATCCCATTGGTCGCGAGTGTCCTGCGCGGACGGTCGATGTCGAGCGGTCCTCCGAGAAAATCGGTCACCCGGCCGCCGGCCTCCTCCACCAACAGCAATCCAGCCGCCACGTCCCAGGGGCTCAAGTCAAACTCCCAATAGGCGTCCACCCGGCCGCAGGCAATCCAGGAAAGGTCTATCGCGGCCGCTCCGAACCGCCTCAAATCAGCGAACTTCGCCAAAAAAGGCTGGATGAACCGGGCATGCTTGGCGGCATTTTTTTGGTGGTCATAGGGAAAACCGGTCACCATCAGCGCCCGAATCATTCGCCGTTCGCTCGACACGCGGATCCGCTTGCCATTCATCGTCGCGCCGCGGCCGCGGACCGCGAGGAACAATTCATCCCTGAACGGATCATAAACGCCCCCCGTCAGGACCTTTCCATCGCACTCAACGCCCACCGACACGCAGGAGTGCGGGATCCGATGCATGAAATTCACAGTCCCATCCAAGGGGTCGATGATCCAACGGTAGCGCCCGGGGCGGCTTTTCCCCAAGTCCCCCTTTTTTAAGAACGAAGACTCTTCTCCCAAAAACGTGTGCTCCGGAAAAGTATTCCGGATGATCCGGATAATCTCCTTTTCCGACGCGACATCCACTTGCGTCACCGGGCTATACGTTGATTTGTACGTGACATGCCGGACACCGGCAAACCCGCTTCGAATAATAGCGCCCCCCGCCAGCAGCGTTTTTTTGACGGTTTGACTTAATTTGTCCAAGGATTCTTCTTTCATAAATGGATGGCCTCGATGAGATCAGGGATGCTCGAATTTTTGGCTTGGTCGATATGCTGCAGCCCCAGCGCGCGGAGGGCCGCCGTGGTTTGCGGTCCCATGGAAACGGCCCGGGCCCGCTTGAATATTTTTTTCCGCTGAAGAGCGGAAAAATTGCCGAGGAAATCGCGCGCCGTCGAGGCCGACGTGAACGTGACCGCATCGACGCCCCGCAGAATTTCTCGTTTGACCGCGTTGGAAAAGCGGGCCGGCAGTGTTTTGTAGGTGGTCACTTCTTCCACGCGGGCGCCGCGCGCGCGCAGCGCCGCCGCCAGACCCTTCGGCGCGTTCTGCACGCGGGGAATCAAAATCGATTTCCCGCGGACGGGACCCAAAGCGGCCATGACCCCCCGCGAGGTAAATTGCCCGGGAATTTTTCGAACCCTCCAGCCCAGAGATTCCGCCGCCCGCTTGGTTTCCGGGCCCACGGCCACGACGGGGATATCTTTCCTTCCTTGAAAGGTGCGCGCGGCATTGGCGCTCAAAAAAACAATCCAATCATAGGGTCCGCTGCTCCGATTCCAGCGCAAAGGCTCAATGCGGATCGACGGGGCCGGCACGACTTCCGCTCCTTTGTCTTGGAGCCGAGCGATCAGCTCCGCGTTTTGTCCGGAGGGGCGCGTCACCACAATTCGTTTTCCGCCCCGTCCCAAACGCGCCACGTCGCCCACGACAATAACGGCGGGCGCCACGAGTTTTCGTTGTTCAAATTCGTCGGCGGATTTTTCCAACGAGGTGCGGATCACGCGTTGGTCTGCATTGGTCCCCGATTCCACCGCCGCCACCGGCTTGGAACCCGGCCAACCCGCCGCCAACAATTTCCGCCGGATATTCTTCCAACTCGCCACGCCCATGAGAATAACCAGCGTTCCTTCCCGTGGAATTTTTTTCCAATCAACCTTGGGAGCCACCGGATCCGCTCCGCGCGTTTCCGCTTGACCATGTCCAGTGACGATCGTCACCTGAGACGACCAACGACGGTCGGTGACCGGGATTCCAACGCATGCCGGAACGCCAAGGGCAGATGTCACTCCCGGCACAACCTCATAAGAAATACCGGCGGAACGCAACGCTTGTAACTCCTCGCTTCCTCGCCCAAATACAAATGGATCTCCGCCTTTGAGACGCACCACTCGCTTCCCCTGCTTGCCCAAACGAACCAATAATTTGTTAATCGTCTCCTGCGAAATGTGCGCCGCACCGGGCTTGCCCCCCGAAGCCTTGGCGTAGGGGGGTCCGCGCTTCCCCGCGTAAATCACCCGCGCCTTTATTTTTCGCACCAGCA
>Ga0206945_1208_pt1 | contig 10701 bp, 8 predicted proteins | sample Alteio_BWOrgHeat_5_FD_152982 | JGI IMG/M metagenome (GOLD analysis project Ga0206945, IMG submission 152982) | Enriched cells from forest soil in Barre Woods Harvard Forest LTER site, Petersham, Massachusetts, United States -... | ecosystem: Environmental > Terrestrial > Soil > Temperate forest > O... | reverse complement strand
TCGACCGTTACTTTCGGCCTGTCCATCGAAAATCCGCAGCAGTTCATTGGCAGCGCCGTTACCTTTCCCACCGTCGCTACTGCCGGCTCTCCCATCACCTTCACCAACACCCAGGTGGACACCAACGTAAGCCTGAACAGCGCCACCCCTCCCCCCAACCCGCTCGCTATTCCTAACCTGCATCCTGACTTCATCGCCAAGCTGGCCTTTGATCCGAAAGTCACCGGCCATGGCATCCACATCGAAGTTGCGGGTCTTTACCGCACGTTCAAGATCAATAGCGCCAACGGGGCGGTCAACCTCGGAGATAGCACTTTGAAAGCGGGGGGCGGCTCGATCAATAGCAACTTCGAAATCTTCAAGAATTTCCGTCTCATTGAGACCGCTTACTTCAGCAGCGGCGGCGGCCGGGACATCGGAAGCAGTAACGTTCCGGATTTCATCGTGCAGCCGGCGGCAAGCGCTTCGAGCCCGTTAACTCTATCGCCTATCCATTCGTCCGCCGGCATTCTCGGTTTTGAATGGCAGGCCACGCCAAAAGTCATGCTCTACGGCTACGAGGGACTGGTTTACGTCGGCCGCAACTTCACGGCAACGGGTTGCGGCGCCGCCGGAGCGACACCCTGCGGATACGGCTTCACGGGTTCGACGAACAGCAATAACCGAACCATACAAGAGCCGACCATCGGCTGGGTTCAGACCTTCTGGAGAAGTCCCAACTACGGAGCTCTTCAGCTTATGTTCCAGGCCTCCTATCTGACGCGCAGTGCTTGGGTGGCTCCCGTGAACACGCCCAGGGACGCGCATTTGGGCATGGGGTACGTCAACCTCCGCTATCTGTTGCCCTAATTGAGGGCGGCGGGGAGGCTAAGTTAGGCACTGAAAAGAAGGCCCGGCAGGGGCGGCAGTTCAAGCCGTTACAAACGGCGGCGTCATACAGAATTCACGTCGCGTTGAACTTGGATTGGCCGCCCCGGTCTATCTTGTTGGGTGTCAAAAGGGAACCGAATTCACGCTTCCGTAACACGGTTGTAACAGGTCTGTAACACGGTGAGAGACAACATTCCTGAAAGGACGAGCTATGAAAATGCGCAAGGTTCTTTGGTTTGCTCTGCTGGCAACGCTAGCCGCTACGCCAGCCTGGGCCCAGAATATCAATGCTGCGGGCGCTACGTTTCCCTACCCGATCTATTCGAAATGGTTTGACGAGTATCACAAGCTCCACCCCAATGTGCAGATTAACTACCAGTCCATTGGGTCCGGCGGCGGAATCCGCCAGCTTTTGGATAAGACCGTTGATTTCGGCGCCTCCGACGGCCCGATGAGCGACGATCAGCTCAAGCAGGCGGGCTTCAGAGTCCTGCACTTCCCCACAGTGCTTGGGGGAGCGGTGCCTAGCTACAACCTCCCAGGCGTCACCGGTGAGCTGAAGTTCACCCCGGAAGCGCTAGCGGGAATCTTCCTTGGCAAGGTCACCAAGTGGAATGATCCCGCGATCGCAGGAGTTAACGCCGGTATCAAGCTGCCGGCTGAAGATATCGTCGTCGTACATCGCTCCGACGGCAGCGGCACAACTTATATCTGGACAGACTATCTCTCGAAAGTAAGCGACGAGTGGCGCACTAAGGTTGGCAAGGATACCTCCGTCAACTGGCCCGTCGGCTTGGGCGGCAAGGGCAACGAAGGTGTCGCCGGTCTCGTTAAACAGACGCCATATGCGATCGGTTACGTCGAATTGATTTACGCGGTACAGAACAGTATTTCCTACGGTTTGGTAAAGAACGCTTCCGGTGATTTCGTCAAGGCGAGTCTGGCCGGCGTTTCCGCGGCAGCAGCTGGCGCGGCCACCTCAATGCCAGACGATTTCCGTGTTTCCATCACCAACGCTCCGGGAAAGGCTGCCTACCCGATTTCAAGTTTCACCTGGCTCCTGATCCCCGCGCAAATCCAGGATGCGGCAAAGAAGGCCGCAATCAAGGATTTCCTGGGCTGGATGATGACCAGCGGCCAGCAGCTCTGCGAAGGCCTCGCCTACGCCAAGCTGCCAAAGGAAGTCATTGCCAAGGAGCAAAAGGCGATCGCCCTGATTCAGTAGGGCCATAAATGGCTACCGCACATACTACCGTCGACGCCGCGGGCCTCTCTTGGGGCCCGCGCGCGCTTTTACGCCGGCTGCGCACGGGCGACGAAATTGCCCGTCTGGTCACCCTGGTCTTTGCGCTTTCGACGGTGTTATTGACGGTGGTGCTCGTCGAGCAGCTCTGGGTGAATTCAGCGCTGGCCAGGCATCGCTTTGGCCTCGCCTTTTTGTGGAGCAGGGTCTGGGACCCGGTATTCAATCAGTTCGGGGCGCTCCCCTTCGTTTATGGCACGCTGGTTACGTCCGCACTTGGACTGGCGATTGCCGTTCCCCTCGGGCTTGGCGCGGCAATTTTTCTCGCGGAGTTAGCCCCTCGGCGTCTTTCCGATAATTTCACGTTTCTGATCGATTTGCTGGCCGCCGTGCCCAGCGTGATCTATGGCTTGCTCGGAGTTTTCGTGCTGGTGCCCCTGATGCGTACGGAGATTCAGCCGGCATTAAAACGCACTTTGGGATTCATCCCTCTTTTTCAAGGCCCCGCATATGGCATCGGGCTGTTAACCGCCGGCCTGGTGCTTGCCGTAATGATCGTGCCGTTTATTATTTCAGTTTCCCGGGAGGTTTTGTTGGCGGTGCCTCGTGATCAGCGCGAAGCGGCTCTGGCACTGGGGGCCACGCGTTGGGAAGCTACGTGGAAAGCTGTGGTGCCCTACGCGCGCACCGGAATCATGGGCTCTGTATTTCTAGCACTGGCGCGCGCTCTGGGTGAAACCATGGCCGTGACCATGGTCATCGGGAATAATCCGCGGATCGCCGCATCGCTCTTTGCGCCGGGCTATTCCATTGCTTCCGTTCTCGCCAATGAATTCAGCGAAGCCACCGGCAATCTTTACCTGAGCGCCCTGATCGAGCTGGGTCTCGTGCTCTTTTTGCTGACGTTTGTGCTCAATGGCTTGGCCCGCCTGCTCATCGTGCTCACGACCAGCCGCGGGAGCGGAGTCGCGCAAGCATGAGCGCTCGGATGATTTGGCGCAAGTCGGTGAATGTTTTGATGCTCAGCCTGACGGGCCTTTGCGCACTCATTGCTGTCTCCGTGCTGTTTTTTATTCTTGGTTATCTCGTTTACCACGGCGGGAAAGATGTGAGCTGGGATTTCTTTACCAAACTGCCGAAGCCGGTGGGCGAGGCTGGCGGCGGCATGGCCAATGCGATCGTAGGTTCGGGCAAACTATTGCTCCTCGCTGCGCTGATTGGAATTCCCGTCGGCTTGCTCGGCGGCATCTATCTGGCCGAATTCGGTGGCCGTGCCGTGCCGTTTGTGGTGCGCTACACCGCAGACCTGCTGAATGGAGTGCCCTCCATTGTGATTGGCATTTTTGCCTACGCCGTGGCGGTCATGCCGGTGCATCATTTCTCCGCCGTAGCCGGGGGTTTTGCCCTCGGCGTGATGATGATTCCCATCGTACTGCGCAGCACGGAGCAGTTCCTGAACGCGGTACCGCGCGCCATGCGGGAGGGCGCCATGGCTTTGGGCGCCAGCAAATGGCGCACCATCTCCAGCGTGGTATTGCCTGCCGCGTCGCGCGGGATCCTTACGGCCGCGCTGCTAGCGCTGGCCCGTGTGGCCGGTGAAACCGCGCCTCTGCTCTTTACCGCCTTCGGTAACCGCTTTTGGAGCCCCGGCTGGGGCCAGCCGATCGCGTCCTTGCCGGTAATGATCTTTACCTATGCGGTCGGGCCCTATGATGACTGGCACGAGCAGGCGTGGGCCGCGGGCCTGGTCTTGCTCGGGTTGGTACTCCTCACGAACATCATTGTCAGGACAGTGCTGTCGCGCGGGGCTTCTGCGCAGAGGTCATAGATATGCCGCAGCTTTCAGCTAAACCTGCTTACAATAGAATAGAGTCCTCAGAGAGTTCGGTGACGGGAGCTATGGAAACCGTTCTGAAACCGCCTGTGCCGAGTGGTTCGCAGACTGCCGTCGAGGCTCCGCTGCGAATGCAGGTTCGCAATCTGAATTTTTACTACGGCAAGCTGCAGGCCTTGCACTGCATCAACTTGCAGGTTGCCGCCAATCGCGTGACCGCGCTGATCGGCCCTTCTGGCTGCGGCAAATCCACCCTGATCCGCACGTTTAATCGCATGTACGAAACCGTGCGTGGCACGCGTCTCGAAGGCGAGATCCTGCTGGATGGGGAAAACGTCTTCGCGCAAGATGTTACCCGTTTGCGCAGCCGCATAGGCATGGTCTTCCAGAGGCCCAATCCTTTCCCCAAATCGATCTTTGAAAACGTGGCCTACGGCTTGCGCATCAACGGCCTTCCCGCCAGCCAGCGCGGGCGGCTCTCCGACGCCGTGGAACATAGCCTGCGCCGTGCGGCTCTGTGGGAAGAGGTCAAGGATCAGTTGCACAAATCGGCCTACGCCCTCTCCGGCGGACAGCAGCAGCGCCTGTGTATCGCACGCGCTCTGGCGGTCGATCCCGAAGTGCTCTTGCTCGATGAGCCTTGCTCCGCCCTCGATCCGGTCAATACCGCCAAGATCGAGGAGTTGCTGTTTCACTTGAAGCAGAATTGCACCCTGGTGATCGTGACCCACAATATGCAGCAGGCCGCGCGGGTGAGTGATACCACGGCGTTCATGCTCAATGGCGAGCTGATCGAGTTCAGTCCCACGCCGCAGCTCTTCACCACGCCCTCGGACCCACGCACCGAGGCTTACATCACCGGCCGTTTCGGATGAGCGAATACTCTCGCCGCTGCGACAGAGTTGGCATGTCTTAGGGAGCACAAAAGATGGAACGACATTTTGAGATTGAGTTGAATGGCCTCAAGGAGAGGCTTCTCTGGATGGGCAGCCTGGCTGAGCGCGCCGTCCATCAGGCCATCCATTCCGTGCTGGATAGCGATGCCGCCCTGGCCGAAGCCGTTCTCGAAGAAGAGCCGGCCATAAACGAGCTCCAGATGGAAATCGACGACCGGGTCATGCAGTTGCTCGCCCTGCACCAGCTCATGGCCGCCGACCTGCGCTTTGTGATCGCCATTTCGCGAATCAACAACGATTTGGAGCGCATCGGCGATCAAGCCGTCAATGTTGCGCAGTCGTCCCAGCGGATTTTGCGGCACCCGCGAGTCAAGCCTTACGTCGATCTCCCGCGCATGAGCGAACTGGCCGAGGGTATGGTTCGCGACAGCTTGAATGCCGTGGTCCGGCGCGATCTCGTCCTCGCCCGCTCCGTGCTGGTGCGCGATGACCAGGTGGATAATCTCCGCGATCAGATCTTTCGCGAGCTCTTGAGCTATATGATGGGCGACTCGGCGGTCGTGTTTCAGGCCTTCGAGCTGATCCTGGTGGCCAAGAATTTGGAGCGCGTCGCCGATCACGCCACCAACATCGCCGAGGACGTCATCTACATGGTTGAGGGCCATGACGTCCGCCATGCCACCGCGGACCGGCGCTAAAGCCCAGGGAAGATCGAGAAGCAGAGAACCCGGCGGCCTTCTTGTGCCCGAGCCACCTGCCGCGGAAATCTCGAGCCTCTGTTCCCCCGAGATTCGCGCTTGATCCCCCGCCTTAAGCTCTTTTCCGTCTAACTTTGGTTGTCCTCCTGCCATGGGTGGGCGGTCGCCTATGGGGCCGCAAGGGGGCAATCCCGGCGCCCCGCCGGGCAAATCCGCGTAGTGGCCCAAGAGCCCGGAGTAGGGTCGGCCGCTCAGGAATCTATTCCGCAGAAACGCAACTTGGTGTACATTGACGCGCTGCCTGGATGGCTTAAACTGATAGTGAGAACATGAATCCAGTAGAACCAGCAGCGCAATCGACCGTTCGAGAGGCCAATCGCATGAGCCGGGACTCGCTCACCATTACTGACAACCGCAACGGCAAGACCTATGAAGTGCCCATTACGAATGACACGATTCGGGCCCTTGACCTTCGCCAGATCAAGGTCAATTCGAGCGATTTCGGCATGATGAGTTACGACCCGGCATTCAACAATACGGCCCTGTGCAAGAGCAAAGTCACCTTCATCGACGGCGACACCGGTATCCTGCGATATCGTGGATATCCCATCGAGGAATTGGCGGAGCGCAGCACGTACCTCGAAACCGCGTACTTGATTGTGTTTGGCGAACTGCCCAGCCGCAAGCAATTGGAGGAGTGGACCTACCACATCACGCATCACACCTTCATTCACGAGAGTATCAAAAAATTTCTCGACGGCTTTCACTATGATGCCCACCCCATGGGCATGCTCATCTCCACGATGGCTGCGCTTTCCACTTTCTACCCGGACGCGAAGAATATCTTCGACTCGGAGTCGCGCCGCAAGCAGACATATCGGTTGATCGGCAAGATGCCCACGCTGGCCGCCTTCGCCTACCGCCATAGTTTGGGCATGCCTTACGCTTACCCGGACAATGAGTTGAGTTACCCCGGCAACTTCCTGAACATGCTTTTCAAGACCACCGAGCTGAAGTATCGGCCCAATCCCACGCTCGAGCGCGCCCTCGACATCCTTTTCATCCTGCACGCCGATCATGAACAGAACTGCTCGGCCAACGCCATGCGCAATGTGGGCAGCTCACACGTCGATCCTTATTCCGCCACGGCTGCGGCCACCGCCGCTCTTTATGGCCCCTTGCATGGCGGCGCCAATGAAGAGGTTCTTCGCATGCTGATGGACATCGGCTCCATCGCCAATGTCCCCGCGTATATCAAGCGCGTCAAATCAGGCGAGAAGCGCCTGATGGGCTTCGGTCATCGCATCTACAAAAACTACGATCCCCGCGCGCGCATCATCAAGCACATCGCGGACGAGGTCTTCGACGTCATGGGGCGCAACCCGCTGCTGGATATCGCCCTTGAGGTCGAGCGGATCGCGTTGCAGGACGAATACTTCGTGACCCGCAAGCTTTACCCCAACGTGGATTTCTATACCGGCTTGATTTACCAATCCATGGGGTTCCCCGTCACCATGTTCCCGGTGCTCTTTGCCATTCCGCGCACCAGCGGTTGGATTGCGCAATGGGAAGAGATGCTCCTCGATTCCGAACAGAAGATTGCGCGTCCCCGCCAAATTTACATGGGATACGATAAGCGCTCTTACGTCGCGATGGAGCAGCGCTCCTGAGTCTTTGAGGGCGAACCGCGACTTCCTTCTGCCTCGGCGCAGGTACCTCGGGCTACGCATCCGCCAAAGCGGCCCGTTAGATATCCACGGCAAGGCAAAACTGGGCGCTTGACCCGTCTCGCGGTCACGTTAGAATCGTAGCGTATTCGCTTTTTTGCTGTTTTCGTTGGCGCGCAGGAACCCCCTTCCTCCCGCTAGCCATAGGCCCTTTCAACCCGCGTTCGTGAAATCAATTCGCTTCGGCGGGTTTGAAAATAAGGAGCGCAATGGCGAGCGAACCAATTCAAATTCTTCTGGTGGGAAGTAGCGCAGCTGACGCTCGTCGTGTGGCGCAAATGTTGCGGACCGGCGCGACGAAGTTTCGGCTGCGGCGGGCACAGAAGCTTCGCCAGGCCAAGCGCCATCTTCGCGATGGTAGCCCGGACGTGGCCATCCTGGATCTATCGCTGCCGGAAGCGGAGAAGTTGGAGACGCTCGCCGAAGCGCTGCGCACGGCCCCGAGCGTGCCGCTGGTGGCGCTCAGCGTGGCGGCCGATGACTCGCTTGCCGCTCAGGCCTTGCAACTCGGTGCCCAGGACTTCCTGGTGAAATCCGAGCTCAACGGGGGCCAACTGGCGCGATCGCTGTGCTACGCCATTGCGCGTCAGCAGGCGCAGTCGAGCTTCCGCAGCCTTTCGCTCATGGATGAACTCACCGCCTTGCACAATCGCCGCGGCTTTATCAGCTCGGCGGAGCAGCGCTTGAAGTTGACCTGGCGCCAAGGCGTACGTTCTACGCTGGTTTTCATCGATGTGGACAACCTGAAGTACATCAACGATAACTTTGGCCACCGCGAAGGCGATTACGCACTGCAGCAAATCGCCGGCCTGCTTCGGGAATGCTTCCGGGAATCGGATCTGATAGGCAGGCTGGGCGGCGATGAATTCTGCGTGCTGCTTTCCGATACCGCCGAAGCCAGCGACAGTCAGGTGCGTAAACGCTTGTTTGAGCTGATCGACAAAAATAATGTGAGATCGAGGCGTTGTTACGCACTCTCGGTAAGCCTGGGAATCGTCGAGGTTGGCGGGCCCTATGAGCTTGAGCGGCAAATCGGCCGCGCCGATGCCCTGATGTATGAGCACAAGCGTGCCAAGCAGGTTTCCGTTCAGCGCTTGACGCAGTTCCGCGAGTTGGTCTAGAACGTTTTTCCCCACGTCGTTACCACCAGCCATTGGTGTGCCCCAGGCGGCCCTAGGCCCACGGTCGGGAGCCTGCGGTTTCCCGGCTTCCGCTGGGGCCATATTCGTTGTGCCGAGCGCACGAGAAGCGTAGGATTTGGGTGTGGAGATTCAATCGAAAATTTCGGATAAACGGGCGAGGATGACTGTTTCTTGCAATATCGACAGGGCCTGGCCTCTCGGCAGGCGGATTCTGGCTTCTCTGGCCGCTCTTTGCCTTATGCCCGCCGCCAGCCTGTCCGCCCAAACCCCTCAGGGCGCGGGTGCCGCCGACGTCTTGCATCAACTCAACAAATCGATTGAGGCGCTCGTTCGTCGTGTCTCCCCGAGCGTGGTCCAAATCGTGGTCACCGGTTACCGGTCCACGGAACAAAACAATCGGGGACAAGCGGATGTCGTGATCGGCAGGGAGCGAGCCATCGGCTCCGGCGTCATCGTGGATCCCAAGGGCTATATCGTCACGAACGCGCACGTGCTCACCGGTGCGCAACAGATCGAGGTGATCGTGCCGTCGCCCGGTACGGCCTCCGCTCCTCCCGATGCCGATGCTCGCGGTAAGAGTTATCAGGCCCGCGTGATTGGAATCACCCGCGAGATCGATCTTGCGGTACTGAAGATTGATGCCAATGGATTGCCTGCCATCCCGATTCGCGCCTCCGTCCTGCCCAGCCAGGGCGAGATGGTCTTCGCTTTTGGGAGTCCCGAGGGCTTGCGGAATACGGTGACGATGGGAGTGATCAGCTCGGTCGCGCGGCAGCCCGATCCGGATAGCCCGCTCGTCTACGTCCAGACCGATACGCCCATTAACCCCGGCAATAGCGGCGGTCCTTTGGTGGACGCCGACGGCGGACTCCTGGGAATCAACACCTTTATCTTGTCCACATCGGGTGGCAATCAGGGGCTGGGCTTCGCGATTCCGGCCGGCGAACTCTCCTTCGCGTATCCACAACTGCTGAAATACGGCCACATCCACCAGCCGGAAATAGGAGCGATCATTCAGACCATCACACCCGAGTTGGCGGCCGGGCTGCGACTGCAAAAAGATGCTGGCGTGATTGTGTTGGACGTCGTGCCGGGCGGCCCAGCGGATACTGCGGGCCTGAGAATTCAAGACATCATCCTGAGCGTGGACGGCACGCCAGCCGGAAACCTCCCGATGTTCACCCATAGCCTTTACCTTCATGGCAGCGGCGAACGTGCCCAGATTGAGGTGTTGCGCGGAGCGAACCGCCTGCAATTGAACGTCCCCCTCGTGGAGCGGCCTCACAAAGCCGATAGTCTCGTCGATACCGCCGACCCGGTAAAAAATCTGGTCGGTCCGCTGGGCGTTCTGGGCATCGAACTAAATCTCGACCTGGCCCGGGATCTGCCCGACCTGCGGATTCCCACGGGTGTAATTGTCGCTGCGAAGACCTTGGGGGCGGAGGATGGAGACGTCCCGCTCGAAACGGGAGACGTGATCCACGCATTGAACGGAACCTCGATCACGACGCTGGCCGGACTGCGGGACGGCTTGGCGGCGTTGAAGCCAGGCGACGCCGTAGCTCTGCTGGTCGAGCGGTTCGGGCAACTGATCTACGTTTCGTTCCTGCGTTAGAGTGCCAGGGTCCGGCCTGGCATGCTTCACGCTCGCATGTGGCCGGTGGTTGAGATCCGTGTGCGTTCCATCTTAACCAAGCGATCTCTTTACTCATGGGGTAAAATAGAACATGCTTGGATTTGGCGTAAGGCCGCTTCGAATTGGGCGTTGTGTTCCTCTCCTCCACCCGTGCCGATTGTGCCCTCTGCCCTTTGCCAGTTCGGCTGAGCGTTCATCGGATTTTTTATAAGCCCTTTAGAATTAACGACTGAACAAAAACGCTGGCAACTCGCGCACAATGAACACTTACGAAATTGCACGACTTAAAGTACTTGTAGAATCAACACTTGCAAAAAAATATAGGGGGGTGGGGTCGCATCTGTAGCTAGGGTGTTTTTCCACTATGTATGAATAACAGCATTCGCAATATCGCCATCATCGCTCACGTCGACCACGGCAAAACCACCCTCGTGGACGCCATGCTGCGACAGAGTGGCATCTTTCGCAGTAATGAGGCGCTGGTCGAGCGCGTCATGGACTCCAACGACCTCGAGCGCGAGCGCGGGATCACCATCCTGGCGAAGAACACCGCGCTCTTCTATCACGACACGCGCATCAATATCGTGGATACGCCCGGGCACAGCGATTTTGGCGGCGAGGTCGAGCGCGCCCTGCGCATGGTGGACGGCGTCCT
>Ga0206945_1207_pt1 | contig 10749 bp, 11 predicted proteins | sample Alteio_BWOrgHeat_5_FD_152982 | JGI IMG/M metagenome (GOLD analysis project Ga0206945, IMG submission 152982) | Enriched cells from forest soil in Barre Woods Harvard Forest LTER site, Petersham, Massachusetts, United States -... | ecosystem: Environmental > Terrestrial > Soil > Temperate forest > O... | reverse complement strand
AATTTTGGTAGCAGAGCCCGTGCCTAACGATCCTTGCGGAGCCTTTCTGCATCCACCAATCGCCCGAGGCCAAAGCTTAGCTAACACACATCGCCAGTGCCGGGTAATGATTGCTTTTTTGTGCGATCAGGAGAACATGGCAAGCGAAAAAAGATGCAATTGACCACCGCTTTTTCACGAGCGCAGACCGTTCCGACGGTAGCCGTGCGCGCGCCGGGCAAGAGCCTGTGGATCCTGGATAGCTGGCGGGACCTCCTCCTTTATGTCGGCACCCCGCTCCTGTTGATCCCGCTCTTCGCCCTCGCGCAGATGCGCTGGAGTGCACAGGACATTTATCTCTTTGTCGCCGCTTTCGGCGCAATGGGACATCACCTGCCGGGGATGATCCGCGCCTATGGGGATCGGGCTTTGTTCGAGCGCTTCCGATGGCGCTTTATATTTGCGCCGATTTTTTTGCTCGTAGTCTGTGTGGCCTTTAGCTGGTGGGACTTGAAGGGGATCGTGCTAATCGTCTTTTTCTGGGGGGTCTGGCACGGAATGATGCAGACCTACGGCTTTTGCCGAATCTATGATGCAAAGACGGGTTCCTTTGCGGTGCTTACTCGCCGGTTGGACTTTGCGACCTGCGCGATCTGGTTTGCCGCCGCAGTGTTGCTCTCTTCTTCCCGAATGACAGATACCCTCAAAAGCTACTATGCAAGTGGGGGTCCCTACCTTGCTCCCGGGTTATTCCAAGCGGTGCAGCGCGTGACTTTCGTGGCGGCGATTTTGATTTCGATCCTTTTCCTGGCCCATTTTGGCTGGATGTGGGTGCGGGGGAACCGGCCCAATCCGGTGAAGCTGGCGCTCTTGGGGACGAGCATCAGCTTTTGGTGGTTTTGTAATAACGGGGTGACCAACATTCTGGCCGGGATTGCGCTCTTTGAGGTCTTCCACGACGTGCAGTACCTCTCGTTGGTCTGGATCTACAACCGTAACCGGGTGGAGAAGGACAATTCCATTGGGGGCTTTATGCGCTTCGTTTTTCGGCGTAGCGGTTCGTTAGTCGGACTCTACATCGGGCTGGTCGTGGCCTACGGTTCGCTCGGTTTTCTCAAAGACCACATCGACATCGACACCTTGAAACGGGTGCTTACTGGCGTCGTCGCTGCCTCGGGTCTGCTGCACTTCTATTATGATGGTTTTATCTGGAAGGTGCGGGAGCGTTCCACTCGTGAGTCACTTGGACTGAGCGGAGGAACAACCGCGACCGCCAGCAATGCGCTCATTCCCCGCTGGGCGATCCATGGGCTGAAGTGGGCGGTTATTTTCGTCATTCCGTTAGGCGCGTTCTGGGCTGGGCAAATGCGCGGAGCTCCACCGGCGCTGGAGCGGGCGCGCTGGATTGTCAACGATTTGCCGGTTGGGCCGATGCCGCGTTACGATTACGGAGCGAGTTTAAAAGAAAGCGGAAGGGTCAATGAGGCGGCCGAGCAGTTTCGGATCGGGTTGAGCTTTAATCCGAAGGAAGACAAAGGTCATTTCAATCTTGCCAGCGTTCTTCTCCGCACTTCGAAAACTGAAGAGGCGACCCGCCATCTGACTGAGGCGCTTCGGCTCAATCCATCCGTAGGCGATTATCACGCCGAGTACGGCTACGCTTTGGAGTTGAGTGGCCGCAAAGACGAGGCGCTCGCTCAATATCGCGAGGGGTTGCGACTCGCTCCCAAGTCCGCCCTCGTTCACTACGATTATGGCATGTTTCTCTGGCGCGACCGAAGAGTCCCTGCGGCTACCGGCGAGTTCGAACGGGCGTTGACGCTTGATCCGAATTATGTCGACGTCCATTTCGATTTCGGAAACCTCCTTTTCGAGAAGGGCGATCTCGAAGGCGCAAAGACGCATTATCTGACTGCGGCCCGGCTTACTCCGAAACGAGCGCAGGTCCACAACATGCTCGGGATCGTGCTCGCGCGTCAGGGGTTCAATTCGCAAGCCATCCTGCAATTCGCCGAGGCGCTTGAACTTCAGCCTGACGACGTCTATGCAGCGGAAAACCTTCGCCGAGCGCAGGCGGCAGACGCGCGTTTTCAATCGAACGCCGACATTCCTCGTTGAACTGCGGGATTCGCGCTCTTTTCGCCTAACGACTGTCGGCCGCGCCCTGCTCGGTTTGAACTTATTCCAGCAATGTTTACCGGACTGATCGAGGAAGTCGGCTGTGTCCGTTGGATCCGCGCCACGGAACGAAGCACAGAACTGCGGGTTTCTGCGCCGCAGATCAGCAGCGACCTTCGGGTTGGCGACAGCGTGGCGGTAAGTGGCTGTTGCCTGACCGCCACCTCTATTCACAACGGCGAACTCAGCTTCGATTTGCTTGCCGAAACGATGGACCGAACCAATCTGCGCACGCTCGAAACAGACAGACCGGTGAATCTGGAACGCGCGTTGGCTGCGACCGGGAGGATCGGCGGTCACTTTGTCCAGGGACATATCGATTGCACGGCACGCGTGATCAGCTTTGACCCATGGGGGACCGATTACCGCCTGGAAGTAGAACTGCCAGAAAACTTCGCCCGTTACGCGGTCGAAAAAGGGTCGATTGCGCTGGATGGAATCAGCCTGACAATCGCCGAACTCAAGCAATCGAGCTTTGTCGTCTGGATCATCCCGCACACTCGATGGAAAACCAATCTCAATCGCCTTCAGGCCGAAAGCCTGCTCAATATCGAATTCGACCTCCTGGCCAAATATGTCGAACGGCTGCTTCCCAAAACCAAATAGGCGGACCGGCCAAGCTCATGTTCCTTTTGAGCAGATTTGGCCAACGCCCGTTCGCGGCAGCCGACGACCGTGAATGAGGGGCGAAAATGCCGCTGCCAGCCGAAGAGACTCAATCACTGGTGGAACTGGGTGTTTAATTCATGTTCGCGGCCTAACATCTGCAGTGGATCGCCTGACCCGCATGTTCGATGCAGTTGCCCGCCCGAATGAAAAATGAACAGCGCCGATTCGATCAAACGAAACCGCACTGCGGCTCAATTGGTGGGGGTGATTGCGTCCGTCGCCGCGCTTGCTTGCGCGCGCCGGTTGCGCCGGACGCCGGATTTTTTTGAACTCCGGCTCGATGCTTTGCACAAATCGTTAGGCCAAATCGAAGCGAAGATTTGCAGTCTGCAGGCCCCGATCATTCTCACTGCGCGTCATCCGAAAGAAGGGGGCGAGGGAAATCTTTCCCTGGCCAAGAGAGTGAAGCTGCTCCAGCGCTTTCTGGATTGCGCGAGCCTGGTTGATCTCGAACTGCGCTCGGCAGGACAAATGAGCGGGTTGCTCGCGGATCTCCGGCGCCGAAAAATTGGACTTCTCCTCTCCTGCCATTGTCTCAAAGCTACGCCGGCGATTGCCGAGTTACATCGCCTAACGAATCGCGCCGCAGCGTTTCATCCCGCCGTTTTTAAGCTCGCGACTCGAACCGATTACCCGGCACAACTGGAGCGGCTGACAGTCTTTCTTTCCGAAGCGGGCCGCTATTCGTTCCCGATTGCTGTGATGGGAATCGGAAAACTCGGTTTTTTGTCCCGCCGCCGTTTTGATCGAGCAGGCTGCGCTCTAACTTATGCTTCCCTGGGGCCCGCAAGGATCGAAGGTCAGCCTTCTCTCAACCAGCTTCGCCGTGCCCGGCATGCGTATCACTAATTAGAATCTGCCGCTTCATGCCCGAACCCGTCGCGCTACCCGAAACCGTTCCGGTGATGCCACTCAGCGGTATCCTCCTTTTCCCCAACGCGCTTCTGCCGCTGCATATTTTCGAACCACGCTTCCGAGAGATGCTGGCCCATGCGCTCGACGATCAACGGATGCTGTGCATCGCGCTCGTTCGTTCGCAAAGGGAAAGCTGGCAGAGCAGCGACGACTTCTTTCCCGTGAGCACTGTCGGACTTATTCGGGCCTGCGTCGGCCGGAGCGACGGAACGTCCGACCTGATTTTGCAAGGTATCTGTCGAGTGAAATTCAGTGATTTTAAACAGGAGCAACCCTTCCCGATTGCGCGGATCCAGCCGCTCAAGACACACACGACTCTCTCCGTCGAAACCGACGCGCTCGCGGCCAAAGTATTGGAATTTTATTCCCGACTGAAAAAGGAGGGCCGGGAACTCCCAGAAAAAGTCGACCGCTATTTGAACGAAATGTCCGACCCGGAAATGCTCGCCGATCTGGTCGCGGCCACCTTCGTCAACGAACCGGCAAGGCGGCAAAAGTTGCTCGAAGAACTGGACTTGAACCAGCGGCTTCGCCTGCTGATTCAGTATCTTCGGGAGGAAAATGGCTAACGAATTGGCACCGTTGCGAAATCGTTAGGGAGAAAGCAGGCGGGCGTGCTCTTCGAGCAGATACCGGTCAGTCATTCCCGCGATGTAGTCGCAAACCGTCCGATATAGCCCTTCGCTTTCGATTCGGCGCAGCGCGGCATCCCCCAGCTTGTCGGGCTCGCGCAGATAGGCGGCAAAAACCGAGCGCAGCATCTCACAGGCGCGCCGGTTCACTTCCACAACCCGGGGATGGTAATAAACGTTTGCATAAAGAAACTCACGCAACGCGCGATTAGCCGCGGCCAGCTCTTCGCTGTAACGAATCAACCGTCCGAAGTCCCGCCGAGCATCCTCCGCGCTGGCCGGTTTGCTCTCGGAAATCGCCAGAGCACTGCTGGCGACGACGTCGCGTACCTGGAGATCAATGATGTCGCGAATCACGTTCTTTTGCAGTTCCGGACCTAGCAATTCGGGGTGACGGGACGCAACTCGCTGGTGGCTCCGTTGCCAAATCGCGCTCTGGTCCAGTTGATCGCTGTCGAGAAGAGCGAAATCGAGAGCGTCATCCAGATCATGGCTGTAATAGGTAATCTCGTCGGCCAGATCCGCGATTTGCGCCTCCAATGAAGGGGCCTTGTCTTCTTCGTGTTTTCGTAATCCTTCCAAGACTTCGAAGCTAAGGTTGAGTCCTGGGAAATCGGGATAGGGATGTTCGAGCAACTCGAGCACGCGCAAGCTCTGGCGATTGTGCTCGAAGCCACCCTGCTCGCGCATGCATTCCGCCAGCATTTCCTCGCCGGAATGGCCAAAGGGCGAATGCCCCAGGTCGTGCGCGAGGGCGATTGCTTCGGCGAGATCCTCGTTCAAGCCCAGCGCCCGGGCGATGGTGCGGCTGATCGACGCGACCTCGCAGGTGTGAGTGAGTCGAGTCCGCAAATGGTCCGCCGTTCCGTTGAGAAAAACCTGAGTCTTGTATTCGAGCCGGCGAAAAGCGCGCGAGTGAATGATCCGTGCCCGGTCGCGTTGAAATTCGGTTCGGTAATCGTGTCGTGGCTCCGGAAAGTTGCGCCCGCGCGAATCGCCCGATTTGTTGGCATAGGGTGCGAGTACCTGGCGTTCATCCGACTCCAGTTGTTGGCGCGTTTTCCAGCCGGCGGTTGGCAAACCCATTGGGCCGTCGAATTCGTTAGTCTGCATCGTTAGGCAAATCCCGCTTGGTCAGCTTTTCACCTAGGGCTCGACGCTGTTGACGCGCCTGCCTTCGAACCAGGAGCAGATCAAAAATCGCCAGAAGAATCACGGTCACGGTCAACCAGGCGCAGGCGAGCCAGTAAAGAATGAACCAGCTCGGATGCAGGCGTGGATCGAGTATCGACGAGAGTAGCGTCGCGCCCAGGAAAAGCATAAGCAACGCTGCGATCACGGTCCAAAACATTGCCTTTCGACGCAGGGTCTGGTCGCGGACCAATCCGCGCGCAGCGTGGAGGGAAAAGGAAAGAATGCGCAAGCCCCGCGGCGGAGGCGATTGCTCGTCGTCGTTAGGGGGCAAAGGCATATTCTTGGCCTAACAAATCGGCTCGCGCGAACACGAACGCAACCGGAGGGGCTCGGCGGCCAGGCGATTAAAAAAGCAGCCGCGCTGGATTTTCGAGCAATTCGCGCAGGGCCTTCAGATATGCGGCGCCAATCGCGCCGTCAACCACCCGATGATCGCAACTCATTCCTACTTTCATACGGTAACCGGGGACGACTTCGCCGGACGGGTTCACGACCGCCTGCCTAACGACTGCGCCGACGGAAAGAATGATCGCCTGCGGAGGATTAATCACCGCCGAAAAATAATCGATTCCATAGCTGCCGAGGTTGGAAACGGTCAGAGTACCGCCCTGAAATTCCTCCGGTTTCATGCGCTTGTGCCGCGCGCGATAAGCCAGGTCTTTGACTGCAGTACTAATCTCGCGAAGGGATTTATTTTGCGCCCCGCGGATCACCGGCGTGACTAGCCCTTCCTCGATTGCCACCGCCACCGCGAGGTTGATATCACCATACTGGACAATTGCCTCGCCCTCAAAGGAAGCGTTGACTTTCGGCTCACGCAGCGCCGCGACCACTGCGGCTTTGAGAATAAAATCATTGACCGTAATCTTTCGCGCCTCGTCATTTTCATCGGCGGTTTTCAATTCTGCGCGAACTCGCATCAACGGATCGGCATCGACTTCAATGTTGAGATAAAAATGCGGGATCGGGCCGAGACTGGAGGCGAGGCGCTCGGCGATCACTTTGCGCATGCCGGTAAGGTTGATTCGCGCAGTTTCGCCAGCCGCGACCGCCGGCGCGGTTGCTTTCGTTGACTCGCTCGAACCCTCGACCGAGACCGCGCCAGCCAGATCTTTCTGCACAATTCGACCGCCTGGCCCGCTGCCCTGGATTTTCTTCAGGTCGAGATTTTTCTCCGCCGCGACTTTTCGGGCGAGCGGCGAGGCCTTTACTCGATCGCCACTTGATTCTTCGGCTGGGGCCGACGCCGTCGCGGCTTTGGCGGCCGGTTTGGACTTCACGCTCGGCTGGGGAGGCGCGGTTTCTGGCGCCTTGGCTGCGGCCGGTGAAGGCTTTCCGGTTTCGCTTTTGCTTTCGTTAGGCGCTTCTCCATTGCCAATGAACGCGATCGGTTCGCCCACGTTCACTTTTCCGCCTTCCTGGACATAAATTTCCTTAAGCACGCCGTCGTCGACCGCCTCCCACTCCATGGTCGCCTTGTCGGTCTCGATTTCTGCCAGGACTTCTCCGGCGTTCACCTGATCGCCCACTTTTTTCTTCCAGCTGACGACCGTGCCCTCGGTCATCGTGTCGCTCAATTTGGGCATTTGAATTTCTGGCATGGAGCGAAGGGTAAAGAGCTACCTGATGATCGGGGCCAGCAGTCTAACGACTCCAGCGCTTGTAGCATGATGAGCGTTTAAACACAGATTTTTTTCACCGCGGCGATGATCTTCTCCGCATTCGGCAGGACTGCTTTCTCGAGCGTCTCGTTGTAGGGCATCGGCACCTCCTCCTGTGCAACGCGCAGCACGGGAGCGTCGAGCTCATCGAAAATCTCGCTTTGAATCCGAAAGGAAATCTCCGCGCCAAGCCCACAGAACGGCCGATCCTGTTCCGCGATTACGACCCGATGGGTCTTGGACACAGAGTTGAGGACGGCCGGCAGATCGAGCGGCTTAATCGACCGCAAGTCGAGGACCTCGGCGTCAATCTTGTCCCGGGCTAGCTGTTCCGCCGCGGTCAGCGCCATCGGCAGGGTTTGCGCGTAGCAAACGATGGTGACGTCTTTACCCTCGCGTTTGATCTCCGCCTGGCCTAACGGAATCAGCAACTCCTGCTCCGGCGGCTCGACCAAGCCCTTGTGGCTGTAAAACAGCTCCGTCTCCAGCACCAGGACTGGATTGTTGTCGCGCACCGCAGTCTTGAGCAGGCCTTTGGCATCGCGTGGAGTGGCAGGGGTGCAGATCTTCAGCCCCGGAACATTCGCGTAGAGGCATTCGGTAGCGTGGGAATGGGTCGCGCCGAGCTGGTGCGCCGGTCCATTGGGTCCACGGAAGGTAATCGGAATATTGAACTGCCCTCCAGACATGGTGAGCATGTTCGGGGCATTGTTCACGATTTGGTCGAATGCGACTAACGAAAAGCTAAAGGTCATGAACTCCACGATCGGCCGCAAGCCGACCATCGCGGCGCCAATCCCAAGCCCGGCAAAGCCATTTTCGCTGATCGGTGTATCGATGATCCGGGTTGGCCCAAACCGATCGAGTAAACCCTGGCTCACTTTGTAAGCACCGTTGTATTCCGCCACTTCTTCACCCATCAAAAAAACATTCGGGTCCCGCTCGATCTCTTCGGCGAGCGCCTCATTCAATGCCTGGCGATAAGTGATTTCCCTCATTCTTCTTCTCCGTTGGTCGAAGCAGAGCGGCTTGCGAGGCGCCGCGGGCTGCGTGCCGGCTTCTTCGCTCGGCCGGCCTGCGATTCTGCAGGTTCGAGCAAATTCCCAGACTCACCCGGACCATCGCCTTGAACAAAGGTGAAATCGTAGAGCTCATCGATTGGCGGTTCCGGACTTTGCTCGGCAAACTTAACGCTCGCCAAGGCCTGCTCTTTCGCCTTTTTGTCGAGCTCGTCGAATTGCTCGTTAGTCAATTTTCCTTCGCGGGTAAGCTGGGCGCGTAACCGCGTGATCGGGTCTTCCAACCGATATTTCTCCAGCTCTTCCTTAGTCCGATAACTCGCAGGATCAGACATGGAGTGGCCACGATAACGGTAGGTGCGCGCTTCGACGAAAGCGGGATGCGGGTCCTTCCGGATTGAGGCCACGATTTCGGCCAACTTGTCGCGCACCTCGCGAAAATTCATTCCATCGATAATTTCACTCGGCATGTCATAGCCTTCGGCCCGGTCCGCGATCTGTTCGAGCGAAGTCGATCTTTTCACCGACGTGCCCATGGCGAAAAAGTTGTTTTCGCAAATGAAGATCACCGGGAGCTTGAACAGCCCCGCGAGATTGAGCGCCTCGTGAAAGCTTCCCTGATTAATCGCGCCGTCACCAAAAAAGCAGAGGGTAACCCGATCTTCCTTGCGGTACTTTGCGGCAAAAGCCATTCCAGCGGCGAGCGGCACGTGGGCACCGACGATCGCGTGACCGCCATACATATGGTTGGTCTTGTCAAAATAGTGCATCGAGCCGCCGAGACCTCGGGAACAACCGGTCGCCTTGCCGAATAGTTCCGCCATGCAGGCATCCGCACTCGTCCCGCGAGCCAGCGCATGCGCGTGATCACGGTAGGCGGTAATCAGATAATCATCATGACGAGTCGCTGCGACCGCCCCGGCGACCACGGCTTCCTGTCCGATGTAAAGGTGGCAAAAGCCGCCGATCTTCTGCGCCTGATACTGCTGGCTCGCCCGTTCTTCGAAACGCCGAATCAAGAGCATCAACGCGAGCATCTCGACTTCGTCGCGTTGCTCGGGCGAAGCCATCGGAATTAGTTTGCGACCGGGCGAGGCACGGGCGCGGGAAAAGCAGTTCTGCCCCGGCGGAAGTTCATGCAGGCGACAAAGAGCAGCGTGAAGAACAGGTCGCTGACCACCGAATTGCGGAAGAACAACCAGGTAGGGGTCGCGCCGTACTGAGGAAGTCCCACGGTCAAGGCCTGAATCATGCCCGCGAAATTTTTCGCGTAGCCAGGGTCACTGATCCAGGAAAACGCATTCGTCACGAGATAAAAAAGGACGGACGCAAAGAGCGAGACCGGCAGCAATCGACCGAGTGTCGCGCGTCCGCTAAGCCACAGACCAACCAACCCGACCAAGCCAAAAGCCAGATAACGCGAAAGAACGATCGGATCGAAAAGTGACGCATGATAATAGGCGTCAAGAATGAGATCCGACACCAGAAGGGAAGCGAAGGGCACGGTGAACTTAAATCTTCGCGGGAAATAAACCGCGCTGCAGAGCGCGATCGCCGCCAGCGGGGCAAAGTTTGATAGCCAGGCGCTGCCGCCATGATTAACAACAATGGCCGAGGCGACGCGATAGGTGGCGGTCAGAATGACGAGAAGAATCGCAGCAAACATGGGTCCAAACTGAACCTTTCTGAAAGAGATAGCAACGCGCTTTTCACCTCGTTGCCCGCCCTAAGTCGTCGAGGTTTTAAGCGGCGGCACTTCGGCCGGCCAGCTTGATCAGACGCGCCTTGCGACGATTGGCAACGTTGCGATGGATGATTCCCCGTTTCGCAGCCTTGTCGAGCGCGGAAATCAGCGCCCGATGGTCCCCTGCAGTCGAAGCCTTTGGTTTCTTTGCCAGCGAACGCAGGTTGGTTAGAACCATGCGATTGCGTAGAGTGCGGCGCGAGGCTTGACGGGCACGTTTGGCGGCGGACTTGGAATTGGCCATAAGTTTTGCGGAGGCGCAGGCTCGTGGAAGGGAGGATTCTTGTCAAGATAGCGAGTGATTTCGCGAGCCCGCGTCAGTTCAAGTCGGTTGTTCGTCGCCAGCGAGCTCACGGCTCCCTTATACTTCAAACGTGGAACTCTTTTGGTGGCTTGTGACCTTGGTGTTGATGGCGATTGGTTTGATCGGGACCGTCCTCCCGGTTTTTCCCGGGCCACTCCTAATACTCGGCGCTGCCATAATTCACCGGCTCATGCTCGGACCGGAAAAGGGACTTAGCTGGCCGAGCCTGGTCGTTCTGCTTCTTCTCAGCGTAACGACGATTGCAATTGATTTCCTCGGTGGGTGGCTCGGCGCGAAACGTTTCGGCGCAACGCGCTGGGGGACTTGGGGCGCGGCTCTGAGCGCATTGGTGGGCGTGTTTTTCGGTTTTCCATGCCTGCTCGTTGGACCCCTGATCGGCGCTTTCAGCGGTGAGCTGATCGGCGGGAAACAGCTGGTCGACGCCGGCCTTGCC
>Ga0206945_1206_pt1 | contig 10812 bp, 11 predicted proteins | sample Alteio_BWOrgHeat_5_FD_152982 | JGI IMG/M metagenome (GOLD analysis project Ga0206945, IMG submission 152982) | Enriched cells from forest soil in Barre Woods Harvard Forest LTER site, Petersham, Massachusetts, United States -... | ecosystem: Environmental > Terrestrial > Soil > Temperate forest > O... | reverse complement strand
CACACCATGATTGCCATGTTGCCCCCGCTGGTCGTGGCCGATCTCGGGGCCGGCGAAGGGACGCTTTCGCAATTGCTGGCCAAAAAGGCAAAGAAAGTGATCGCGATCGATAACGCGCCGAAGATGGTTGAATTCGGTTCGCGCCTGGCGAAGAAGCATGGTTTTCGCAATCTGGAATATCGGCTTGGCGATATTGAAGACCCGCCGATCGACGGCGGTAGTGTTGACCTTGCGGTTTTCAGTCAAGCGTTGCACCACGCAATCCATCCGGAGCGCGCGATCGCCGCGGGCCATCGGATTCTAAAAAAAGGTGGACGCATAGTTATCCTCGACCTGCTCAGTCACCGCTTTGAAAAGGCGCGCGAACTCTATGCGGATCATTGGCTCGGGTTCAGCGAAGTGCAGTTACAACAATGGCTGGAAAAAGCTGGTTTTGGCGACGTCGAAGTGAACGTGGTCTCCCGGGAAAAGGAAAGTCCGCACTTTCAAACCATCTTCGCCTCTGGTATCAAGTAAGCCACGGCGAACGGCGACGGCTCTTGGGGAAGGATTTTCAACCCAATATGTCTTTGCGGGTTGCGAATTGCAGCCCGATTCCACCTGCGATCGCCTCTATGCAATGCGCCAAGTTTCCGGCAAGGACTTTGTTCCGCAGGACGAGCAGATCGAACAGATTCAACGGACTGGACTTGCGTTTAAGACCATCAGGGAACTGAATTAGGTGCCCATGAGTTCATTCTTTACCGAATTGAAGCGACGAAAAGTCTACCGCGTCGCGGTCGGTTACCTCGTTGCCGGGTGGCTGCTTATCCAGGTGGCGGCGACAGTCTTTCCGATTCTCGGATTGCCCGAATCGATCGAGCGATTGGTCGTTTCCCTCGTCCTTGTTGGCTTTCCGCTGGCCCTTTTTCTCGCCTGGGCTTTCGACGTGACGCCCGAAGGGATTCAAGCCACTCCCTCACTTCCCCCGGCCTCCGGCAATGCGATGCTGCATCGCCGGCGAAACATGAGTCTGCTCATTGGATCAGGTGTGCTCATTTCCGCGGTCGCGGGCTTTTTTTTACTTCCCCGGGCTGGCGCGACCAAAATGGAAAAATCGATTGCCGTTCTGCCCTTTGAAAATTTCAGCGGCAAACCGGAGAACGCCTATTTTGCCGATGGGATTCAGGACGACATCCTGACCAATCTTTCCAAGATCGGTGATTTGAAGGTGATTTCGCGGACTTCAGTCATGGCCTACCGGGGCAAACAAAAAAGCGTTCGGCAAATTGGAAAAGAACTGGGCGTCTCGGCGATTCTCGAAGGGAGCGTTCGGCGCGAGGGCGATCGAGTCCGGGTGAATGTGCAGTTGATCAATGCGACCAACGACCACCATATCTGGGCGGAAGATTATGATCGGGAGCTTACCGATGTCTTCGCTATTCAAACCGATCTCGCCCAAAACATCGCGCGCCAATTGCAGGCCGAGCTTTCCCCGAGCGAAAAGGATGAGATCACCCGCAAGCCGACCGAAAACGGAGAGGCCTATCTCGCCTTTGTCGAGGCGCACAATCTGCAGCATGCGGCCGATGACTCCGCGAAACTGCATCGGGCGGTGGAACTCTACCAGCGGGCGATTGAACTGGATCCGAACTTTGTCCAGGCGATGGCCAATCTTTCCATCACCTACAGCTGGATCTACCACACATTTGAACCGACAGAAAAACAGCGCGATCTCGCGCGGCAATACGCTGATCGGGCACTGACCATCGCCCCAAATTCGCCCGAGGCGCATCTGGCCCGTGGCTTTTGTTACTACTATGGCGAGCGCGATTTTAACGCTGCCCTGCGCGAGTTCGATATCGCAAAGGAGGGTTTGCCTAACGACAACGAAGTTTATCTGGTGATTGGCGCGATCCAGCGTCGGCAGGACAAATGGAAGGAGTCGACCGCGAACCTCGAGAAAGCAGTGAATTTGAACCCGAACTCCAGCTGGCCGCTCCAGAATCTTTATTTCAATTATCAGATGCAACGGCAGTTCGATGCCGCCTCGGCCACCATCGACCGCGCCCTGGCGATTGATCCAAAGTCGCTCACTCTCTGGGGACTAAAGATCAGGCTGGCAATTGCGGCGCACGGGGATTTGAGTGTAGCCGATCAAGCGGTCGCAAAGTTTGAAAGCAGCGATCCGCAATGGAGGAAGAACCTGCCCCTGGAAGTCTTGACCGAAGCGACCTTGGGCAAAGCTAGCGTTTGTATGCTCCACCGACGTTATGCAGACGTTTTGCAGGCGTTGCAAGAGATACCGGAACAAACGAATCCAGCCAAACCAGATGCCAGGATTAACGCCCAAATCATGGAAGGGTTTGCCTACCAGCAGCTGGGCCAGGCTGCAGCAGCATATGACTCTTTTCTCAAGGCGAGGCAACTGGCAGAGGCAGCCGTGCGGGAGGAACCTAACGCGGAGTCTCGTCATGCTTTGCTTGCTCTGGCCTTGACCGGGCTGGGGGAGAAGGAGGCGGCAATCGCGGAAGCCCAAAAGGCGGTCGCCTTACGTCCGATTTCGGTTGATGCCTTTGAAGGGACCCTGCAGGAAATCAACCTCGCCCAGGTTTATGCTCTCACCGGAGAGAATGCCAAAGCCATCGGTAAACTTGATGAATTGCTCAACCGCCCGAGCGACCTGACCGTCGAACAGCTCAAGCTCGATCCGGTCTATGACGGCCTGCGAAACGATCCCGGGTTTCAAAATCTGCTCACCAAGTATCGCAGTCGCGCCTGAATCGGCTTTTTTCGCCTAACGATTCGCGAGCCCACCGCGGCCGCATAGATTGAGGTTGGGATGAGATACGATCTGATTGTCATTGGAGGTGGGCCGGCAGGCTATGTCGGTGCAATTCGAGCTGCCCAACTTGGAAGACGTGTCGCCTGCGTCGAGAAGGAGCGAGCTGGGGGAACCTGCCTCAATTGGGGATGTATCCCGACGAAGTCTCTTTTGCGCAACGCCGAGCTTTATCACCTGATGAAGCATCGGGCGGCCGACTTCGGTTTTAAGATTGAAGGTCTGTCCTATGACTGGAAAAAGGTCATCCAACGCTCGCGGGAAGTTTCGGATAAGAATGCTGCGGGCATCGAGTTCCTGTTCAAAAAGAACAAGGTCGATTATCTGCGCGGTGAAGGCTTCGTCGATCAGCCGGGCGAAGTGAGAGTGAAGTTCAACGATGGAAAGACGGAAACGCACGCTACCGCGAACATTCTTATTTCCACGGGAGTCGTTTCCCGTCCGCTCCCAGGTCTGCCTTTTAATGCAAAGACCGTCATTGGCAGCCGCGAAGCGATGGTCCTCGAGCCGCAGCCGAAGAGCATGGTGATTATCGGAGCAGGCGCGATTGGGGTGGAGTTTGCCTATTTCTACAACGCCTTTGGAACCCAGGTCACCCTCGTCGAGATGATGCCGAATCTTTTGCCGGTTGAAGACACCGAGGTTTCTCAGCTGCTGGAGCGCGCCCTAACGAAACAAGGAATCAAAGTCCTGACCGACACCAAGACGACAAAGGCGGAGACAATGAAAAAAGGCGTCCGGGTTTCACTGGAAGGAAAGGCCTCTGAGACCCTGGAGTTCGATGTCGCATTGGTGGCAATCGGAGTCGTTCCGCTTTTGCCGGGCGGAAAAACGAAGTTCGAGTTGACGGAACGAGGTTACATCGCGACTGACCAGCGCTATCAGACGAAGGTCAATGGAGTCTATGCCGCCGGCGATATCATCGGTCCTCCCTGGTTAGCTCATGTCGCGAGTTGGGAGGCAATTCAGGCGGTCGAGGGAATGTTTGGCAAGGCCGAACCGCGCAAAATCCGCGAATTTCCAGGATGCACTTATTGCCAGCCGCAGGTCGCCAGTATTGGCCTAACGGAGCGGGCGGCGAAGGAGTCAGGTAAGAAATTCCGCGTCGGCAGGTTTCCTTTTAGCGCCAGCGGGAAAGCGCGGGCGATCGGTGAGATCGAGGGTTTTGTGAAATTGATCATTGGCGAGCCGCATGGAGAAATTCTCGGGGCGCACATCATCGGACCGGAAGCGACCGAGATGATCGCGGAGCTTGGCCTGGCAATGACCCTGGAAGCAACTTACGAGGAGATTGAGGCGACCATCCATGCACATCCCACTTTGAGTGAGTCAGTGCACGAAGCGGCAGGGCAGGCTTTTGGCCATGCCATCCACATCTAGCTAAAGGGTAAAGGATCGCAGACTTCGGTCTGCTATTTTCGACTGCCCGCAATCACGAGCACAATTCCACCGACAATGGCCAGCCCGCCCAAAATCGGCGGAAAAGGCACGGTGTGCTCTTCGGTGTGGCCGATCTGGACCGGTCCAATGTCGACATCTTTTTTGTGCTCTTTGAAGCTGAATCCGCCATAGGCGAGCGCAATCAAGCCGATCGCGATGAGGACAACTCCAATGATTCCAGCAGGTCTCATCTCGCGTTAAACGCCGCGCCGGCCGGAAACGAGATTAATTACCAGCACGATAATCGCGAGAACGAGTAGGATATGAATGAATCCGCCGAGCGTGTAAGAGCTGACCAGGCCAAGCAACCACAGCACGAGCAGAATAACGAATATAGTCCACAACATAACTTTCCTCCGATTTCAGGTTTACAGTGCTTCGTGTTACACATTACATCCGCGCTTATATTTAGGAAAAAATATTCGTGTCGTCGTTTCCCCGCCCGGGACGTGAAAGTTGGCGCGTAGGGCCCGGCCGCTGGGCGAAGAGCCAGGGAGCATAAAGCAGGGCGAAGAAGAACAAGGCGAGGCCATTCAATTCCAGATAATAGAGCCAGCGAACATCAGAGAGATAATCCAGGAGCGAATGCACGACTGGTTTGTGGAGGAGGAACCCGTAGTTGACCCCGGTCATCGCGTCGACCAGCAGAGTGGAGAAAAAGTAGACTTCCGACCAGGCGAGCGTGCGCCAGACCGAGCCTAACGATGGACGAAAACGGCGCGCGATGAGCAGATAAATCACTTCGGCGACAATCCCTCCATGGGCGATGAAGAAACTGATCGCGCGGAAATCGGGAAAGTTGACCTGAAGATTTGGGGTCAGGATTGCCTGGAAAGTGCCTGCGATTCCCCAAAAGTAGGAAACCTCGGTCCATCTCTCACTGCGGGTCAGCAAAGCGACAATAATTGTCACCATGGCCCAGTCACAAAGCTGAAAGGGCAAAGCCTGTTTCCAAACCAAGAGCTGCTTTTGCCAAAGATAGGTGGCGAATCCGAAATAGTTGACGATCAGAAGGAGGCTCAGACAAATCGCCACCGACCGATCCAGCGCACCGGAGTTGGTTCGGCGGACCGCGATTCCCAAGCTGACCGGAACCGAAACGATCAGAAGAATGACGAAAAGATGCGCCGGGCCGAAAACTTGGAAGACAGGTGCCGGATTCATACCGCCGACGCCCGGAACTTTTCGGGTGCTCCGCGGCCAAGGTCAAGGTTCGTTAGTCGTTGGGCGAGATTGAGCCCGCTCCGGCAATCTGTTTCTGGACTGTTTTCGGATGCCCGCTGTAGGAAATCTTCCCCGCGCCGGTGATCGCTCCGCGGAGTAGATTCGTGGCGGAGACCTCGGCCTTGCCCGCTCCCGTGACCGATATTTCGACATCTTCCGCGGCCAGGTCCGACGCGCGCAACTTGCTCGCGCCGGTAAGGCTGGCGATTAAATGGGTCACTTTTCCGGCGAGAGTGACTTTGCTCGCGCCACTGGTCTCCAAGGCAAAGCGATCTCCATTCAATTGATTGGCGTCGAGCTTAAGCGCGCCGCTTAAATCGGCCCCGTTCAGCGTCGGACTGGTGATCGCGATTTTGACCCCGTGAGTTGGGGCAATCGACTCTTGCAGGTCAATCTTGAGCTGCTCCCCGTCGATTGAGGTCTTGACGTGCGAGACCAGGTTTTCGTCGGTTGTTAGGCTGAAGGAGGGCGAGCCGGGACGCCATTCGATCTCGAAGAAACCGCTGGCGACGACCCGGGTGAAGGCCGGAATCGGACGCGATTCAGTAGTGATATGACCATTGCCACGAATCCGTTTCCATTCGCACCCGGCGGAGAACAAAACCAAAAGCAAACTGACGATAACCAGACTTTTATTTTTCATGATCCAATCCTTCCTTGAGATGCATTGAGGTGGCCCTTCGGATTCAAGAGTGCGAGAATTTTTGCCTAACAAGAAGTGGGAACTCGTTGGGCGAGGGCCACTCCATGAGGGATCGCGCCCGCGACAAACTCGAGGCATTCCACCGCGCCACTCGGCTTGCCCGGCAGTGCGATGACCAGCGAACGCCCGACAACTGCAGCGAGATTCCGTGAGAGGATCGCGTTTGGAGTGATTTTCATTGATTGGGCGCGCATCACTTCGCCAAAGCCGGGAAGTTCCACCCGCATCAGCCCGCGGATCGCTTCCGGGGTGATGTCGCGCGCGGCAATTCCGGTGCCTCCGGTAGTCAGGATCAGGCCGCACCCCTGGTTCTCAAAGGAGCGGATGGTGTTTTGCACCGGCTCGAGCTCATCCGGGACAATGGCTTCGGCAAGCAGGTGCCAGCCGTTTTCCTCCGCGACTTTTCGAAGCGCTGGGCCGCCGAGATCCCGGTATTCGCCCTGGCTCGCGCGGTCGGAGACGGTAATGATGCCAACGGTGATCTGCATTCGTTAGGCAGGTCAATCAACGACTTCGGATTTGGTCTTGCGGACGAGCCGAATTCCTTCGAGCTGCATCTGTTTGTCAACCGCCTTGCACATGTCGTAAATGGTCAGGAGCGCCACCGTGACCCCGGTCAGCGCCTCCATTTCCACGCCGGTCTGAGCGGTCGTCCGTGCGCTGCAGGTGGCTTCGACAAAGCTTTCCCCGCTGCTCAGGTCGATTGCCAGGTGACTGACGCCTAACGGATGACAGAGCGGAATGAGTTGGCCGGTCTGTTTCGCAGCTTGAATTCCCGCTATTCTGGCGGTGGCGAAAACGTTGCCCTTGGCGATTCCGTCGGAAGCAATCAGTTCCAGCGTCGCGCTCTGTAATCTGATCCGGCCGGTGGCGATCGCTTCGCGGCGACTGAGCGGTTTGGCGGAAACATCGACCATTTTCGCGCTGCCGTCGGAGGCGATATGGGTCAGGCGCTCCATGGATTAGCCGCCGATCGCGACCATCTTTCGACCTGGCCGATAATTGGTTCGAAAATCATGCTGCTCCGGTTTGCGCTCGACCACCCCGAGGAAGAAGCGGCGCAATTCTTCGTCGCTCGCGCCGGCGCGGAGTGGACCCAGGATGTCGAATTCGAGATAACTGCCAAGGCATGGCCGAAGTTTTCCGTCGCAGGTCAGACGCAGTTTATTGCAGCTCTCGCAGAAATGGAGGTTGGTCATCGCGCCGATGAATCCGAGGCGCTGGTTCCGGCCGGCAATCTGATAATAGCTCGCCGGTCCATTGGTCCGGAACTCCGGCTCGGGAACGAGCGGCCCAAACTTGGTCTCGATCTTTCGCCTTGCTTCGGCCACCGGGAAAAAATTTTCATCAGTCAACACTTCAGTCGTACTCACCGGCATCAGCTCGATAAACCGGAGGAGAAGATTTCGCTCGGAGGCAAAATCGACCAGATTGGTCAGGCTCTGGTCGTTGTGTCCACGCATCAGGACGCAGTTGAGTTTCACCTGGGGAAATCCCGCGGTCAGGGCGGACTCGATTCCGGCAATTGCAGCGGGCAAAAGATCCCGTCCGGTGACCCGCGCATACTCGTCGCGATCGAGCGTATCGAGGGAAATATTGACCGAGGTAAAGCCGCAATCCCGGACCGCCTGAGCCATCGTTAGGCCGGGCGCCACCTCGCGCGAAAGGAGCGTGCCATTGGTCGAAAGACCGAGCTCGCGCATTCCGGTTTGCGCAAGCAGCCGAAAAAACTGAACCACATCACGCCGGGTCAGCGGCTCACCGCCGGTGATGCGGATTTTCGATACGCCGAGTGCAGTGGCGATCCGGATCAGACGCAGAGTTTCTTCGAAGCTCAGGATCTCTTCGCGCGGCAACCATTCCTGCAACTCCTGGGGCATGCAGTAAGTACACCGCTCGTTGCAACGGTCTGTGATCGAGACTCGCAAATAGGAAATGCGATGTCCGAATCGATCCTCCATGGTCGAGGCTAACGCGGACGGTTTTGCGAATCAAGATGACGAGACCTTCATGACATTGTCATGACCATAGCGATTGACGCTGCCGGGGCGCGGTTTACGGTTTTAGCATGAAGGGTCAAATTCTATCGCAGGCGCTGGGCATCGGACTGGCCGTCAGCGCCTTATTTCTTTTTGGATGCAGCACGGTGGGGACACGAATCGAAAAAAACCAGGCGGCCTACGACCAACTTTCCGCGAAAGACAAATCGCTCGTGAACCAGGGAAAGATCGGCACTGGGATGTCGGAAATGGGGGTTTACATGGCCTGGGGTCAGCCGCAACAGAAAGCTTCGGGGATCGTGCACAACACACCGACCGAGACCTGGGTCTACACTGTGACGACATCGGCCTATGGTCCTTACGGTTATGGTCCCTATTGGTATGGTGGTGGTTGGGGTTACGCCGGTCCGGTGCGTTTTGTCGGAATTCATGGTGGCCACCGCTTTTATGGCTCCTATCTCTATCCATGGTGGGACCCGTTCTATTATCCTTTCGCCGCTACCATCCAATATCCGGAAAAGATGGTCTCATTCCAAAATGGCCGGGTGGTTGCCTTCCAATTTCTGAGTCCGGGCTATTATTGACTTAGGCACTCTGGACCAGTCGCCTAACGAGATCTTCGATGGTGACGATCCCGGCCAGCTTGTCGCCAGCTCCTTTGACCGCAGCCAGAGTTAAGCGCGCTGTCCGGAGCTGCCGGATAATGCGGTAAGCGGATTCGTTTTCTCCGGCGAACAGGATCCGACGAGTGTAATGCCGAAGGTCGCTCGCTCCGCCCTGGTCGAGCAGGACCTCGAAAACGTTAACCAAACCGGTTGCTTCTTTCCGGGAGATAAGCGGGAAACGATCAATTCCGGTGCGGGCACTGAGTTTGAGTAAGTCGGGGATGCTGGTCTCGGGAGTGACGGAAACCACTTTGGGCAATGGCACCATGACGTCCGATACTTTCACGGTGCGAAAATCCACCACATTGTGAATCATCGCCCGCTCAGCGGAGGTCAATGCGCCCTGGCGCTCACTCTCCACGGTCAGTTGTTTGAGGTCTTCACGTGCGGCAAAGAGTCGCGGCGGCGCTTTGGTTCGGCGGAAGAGCAAACGCCCAATCTGCGCGCCGAGCTCAAGGATTGGCCAAAGAATGCGGGAGGTGAGCACCAGGAGCCCGGCCAAGGCCGCGAGTGCGCGATAGGGGAATCGCCGGAAAAGCGACTTCGGCAACACGCCCAGAAGAAAAAGGTAAATCGGGGCAGCGAGGAGCAGCGCGACCGGATAACCGGCGTGGCCTAACGACAATACCAGTCGCCGAGTGAGGAGCAGGAGCGCAGCGATGTCGGTGAAATTGGTCACGAGCAGGATGGTCGCGAGCAAGCGTTCCGGTTCTTTGACCAGGCGATCGAGCCAGATCGCCGAACGATTCTGCAATTTGACCTGATGCCTCAACCGCACTTGATCGAGCGAAAGCAAGCCGGCCTCGATCCCGGAGAAGACAAAGGAGGTGACCCAACAGCCGGCGATAATCACCCAGCTGATCATAGCGCCACCTCCGAGGAATCAGGCGCTTCATCAGAACCTGCGCCGGTTTTTTCGAGCAAGACCTCTTCGATCCGCTTGTGACTGACACGGCGAACCGTGATTGCGAGAAGCGGAATGGTGAGCGTGGCTCCAGCGTTTGGCAAATAGCCCAGCCGGTTAAAGATGAAACCGCCGATGGTGTCGATCCCATCAGCCGAGAGCTCGAACCCGAGATGTTCCCTCAGATCATCGAGACGGGCGTTACCACTAACCAGAAAGCGGCAGTTATCGAGCGGTTCGATGTAAAGATCCGCCTCTCCGAGCGGCGCGGCATCGCTGATGATTTCCTCGATAATGTCCTCCAGGGTAACGATTCCTTCGGTGCCGCCGAATTCATCGAGCACAATCGCCATCCCCTGGGAATGGGAAAGAAAGCCACGCAGAAGGTTAAGGGCCGGCATGGTTTCGGGAACGAACGAGGGCGCGATCAAACTCTCGGTGTAATGGTGCTTGGGATCGGTTAGGAACTGTTTCACGTCGACCAAACCGAGAATCTGGTCGGGCGTCTCGGCGTAGACCGGCACGCGGCGGTGCCGCCATAGTTTGAACCGGGCGATCGCCTCATCGTTAGGCAAATCATCTGGAATGGCAAAGGTGTCGACCCGCGGAGTCATACAATCTTTGGCTGTTTTGTCGCCCAGTTTGATGATTTCCTGAATCATCTCCCCTTCGGACTCTTGCAGAGTGCCTTCGGCTTCGCCCATCTCGACCAGCGTTTCGAGCTCCTCGTCGCTGATTCGCGGACGGACTCTTAATTTGGCCGGGGTCAGGCGATCGATCACAATCGTGCTCGTCGTTTCCAGGAAATCGCCGACCCGATCGAGGAGCGGCATCATGAGTTTGAGAGTGAAAACGCCAAGCGCGGAGATGCGATAAGCGGTGGAAATCGCGAGCAGTTTCGGGATCAGATCGCAAAGCACTACGACCACGGCGAATATGGCCAGGGCGGCGAGCCAGGACGGGAAATGAGTCACCATCTCGCCTTCCCAGATGAAAACCAGGCAGAGCATCACCAGCGGCACATTGACCATCGTGTCGCCGAGAAGCAGAACGTT
>Ga0206945_1168_pt2 | contig 10872 bp, 11 predicted proteins | sample Alteio_BWOrgHeat_5_FD_152982 | JGI IMG/M metagenome (GOLD analysis project Ga0206945, IMG submission 152982) | Enriched cells from forest soil in Barre Woods Harvard Forest LTER site, Petersham, Massachusetts, United States -... | ecosystem: Environmental > Terrestrial > Soil > Temperate forest > O... | reverse complement strand
CTCTATCAGAACCTTTTGGCGCGCCGCTTGGGTCATGCGCGCCCCTTGCCAGCTTTAGTTGCTGGCGGGACAGGAACACACCCGGACCATGCCATTAGCAGACATCACGGGTTGCCTTCCAGACCGCAGCCTGAGCCGTTATGATGATGCTTCCTGACCGGCGGTGTGCATAAGACGGAGAGAATTTTTCATGATGTCGCTTGTCGCATGGCATCGCCCTCTGATGTTGGCTTTGGCACTCGCTTGCAGCTGCAGCACGCGGGGCGACGCGCAGGATCGCTATCCCTCAAAGCCGATCCACCTTATTCTCGCTCAACCGGCAGGTGGCGCCGTCGATCTGATCTCGCGCGCGCTGGCGGCTCGGTTGACGGAGAGCTTGCACCAGTCGGTCGTCGTGGAGAATATGCCCGGCGGTAATGGCGGCCTTGCTGGCGGCACCGTGGCGCGTGCTGCCCCGGATGGCTACACGCTGTTCATGGCGGTCGACAACAATCTGACCATCAATCCGCACATCTATCCCAAGCTGCCTTACAGACCGCTCGTTGATTTTGCGCCGATCAGCATCGTAACCAGCGCTCCATTGGTGCTGACCGCGCGGCCTTCGCTCGAGGCTCAAACGATCCCCGAGCTGATCACGTTGGCTAAGGCCAACCCAGGAAAACTGAACTTTGCCTCGACCGGCATCGGCGGAACGCCGCATCTGGGCATGGAGCAGTTCAAGATGGTCACCAACACGCAGATGACTCACGTGCCTTACCGGGGAACGCCGCAGGCGATGACCGACCTGATCGCCGGCGTCGTCGATCTTTTCCTGATCGGACAATCGTCGGCCAAAGCGCAGGCCGGACATATGAAGATGTTGGCGATCACGTCGGCGAAGCGCTCGCCGGTGATGCCCGATCTGCCGACCATGCGGGAGGGCGGGGTCACAGATTACGAGCTGATCGGCTGGTTTGGCCTTCTTGCGCCAGCGAACACGCCTTCTTCGGTCATCGAAACGCTGTCGCGGGCGGTCAAGGATGCCGCCATCGATCCTAGGTTTGTCGCAGCAATGGTGCCTCAAGGAATGACGATCATCGCCAACGCGCCTGCGGAGATGGCCGAGGTGATGAAGGTGGACACCGAAAAATGGGGCAGGGTGGTCGCCGCGACCGGTGTCAAACTCGATCAGTGAAAGAGTTCAAATTAGAGGCGAGACAGCGCTGTGCGTTTACAAGTGTTCCGATGGCTCGGTGAGGAATTCGTTGCGTTGTCCTGGGAGGGCAACGGCGAGGGGACCATCGCAGACGAAATGCGTGAGCTGTTCGGACGCTTCAGCGATTGGCTCGGGCGGTTTGGGCTGACGCTCGACAACACCGTTCGCACGCGCATGTTCGTCCGCGACATCGACACATGGCACGTCGCCGCGGCCGAGCGCGCCAAATGTCTGATGGGCCGGGCGCGCTCGACAAGCTCAAGCCACGTGCGCCCTGAGCGGTTGGGCGCCAAGCCACGATTTTCCATCGATTTGCTCGCCATGCACGCGCCCGACACCGGCGAGCAAAAAAGTTTGCGGGAGTACGAGCCGCAGACCGTGGTGCTGCGCCGGATGACTTGGGGCAAGCTGGTGTTTTGCTCCGGCGTGACCGACATGACGACGCCGACGCTCGACGAGCAGTATCCGATTATCATCGGCCGTTTGACCGATACCCTTCGTGATGCCGGCGTGTCCTGGGAGCAGGTCCAGCGAGCGTCGTTTTTTCTGCACCGGGACGAGACGATCCCGGGGCTTCGCGACCGCCTCGCCAGGACTGTCGATTTGCGACGGGCGGAGCAGGACTTCACGTTTGTCGACACTCGCCAGGGCAAACGCTTGGAAATCGAGCTGACCGCCACATTGACGTGAGAGTGCGGCGAGCGCCTGGAAAGGCTACAGCCATTAGCGCCCCGCAGTTGCCGGCTGATCTGACACGTGGGCAGCCGCAATACGCCAGCCCTGGGGAGTGCGAATCCAGGTTTGGCTTTGCCGGCTGATGCCGCGTTCTCCAACTTTGGTTGTCTCGGTATTCGTCGCAGCAAAATCACGTCCGAACGTGGTGATGACGGTATTCTGAAGGATACGTTCAAAAGTTGATTTCGTTCGGTCTCGCCGGAACGACGCGATCGCCTCGTGGCCAATGAGGGTGCCATTTGGGCCAAAGCGAACCGTGTAAGGGCTCTGCCAAAATAACGTGTTCATGGTCTCGACGTCGTTCGAGTCAACGGCGCGCTGATAACGCAGGAAGGCGTCCTTCACTTCGGAAACGACGTCTGGGATGTTGATTTCCATCATGCTGTTCATGCTCAGGCAGGCGTTTGATGATGCGCTTTTATTTCCCATTTATTTTCGGTCGGCAATAGCGCGCCATCTCACCTCCCGGCAAATTATTCAGCCTTCGCACCAGCAAATTTGATGACCTTGGCCCACTTCTCAGTCTCATCGATGATGAGCCGTGCAGCGGCCTCCGGAGTGCCGCCCGTGATCATTCCTCCAAGGTCAGCAAGGCGCGCTTTGATCGCGGGATCATTCAACCACGCATTGGTCTCTTGGTTCAGCCTGGCGACAATTTCGGGTGGCGTATCCTTCGGGGCGGCGAGTCCATAGAAATCGCTGGCTTCGTATCCGGGGACAAACTCTCCCACTGTCGGCAAGTCTGGCAAAACGTCAGAGCGAGCCCGCGTGGTGACCCCAAGCGGGCGCAACGTTCCCGCCCTGACGTACTGGATCATCGATGGCATACCACCGAACATCACTTGGACCTGCCCGGCCACCAGATCGATAAGCGCGGGCCCACCACCGCGATACGGCACATGCACCATCTGCACGCCGGTTTGCATCTTGAATAGTTCACCGGCGACATGATTGCCCGTGCCGATCCCCGCCGACGCCATGTTGACCTTTCCAGGATTGGCGCTCACGTGTGCGATGAACTCCGGGATCGTCTTCGCCGGAACGGACGGATGCACCGACATCATGAACGGAGGACGACTGATCACCACGACTGGCGCAGCGTCACGCGGAAAATTGAAGCTCAGATTGTTGTACAGCGACGTGTTGATGACATTCCCGGCCTGAATCAGCAGCAGTGTGTAGCCATCTGGAGCGGCGCGCAGTGCCATCTCGGTACCAATGTTGCCACCGGCGCCTGGACGGTTTTCGACGACAAACGGTTGCCCCATGCGATCCGAAAGCCATTGAGCCAGCAAACGCCCGAGAATGTCGGTCGCGCCGCCGGCAGCGACTGGAACGATGATACGAACCGGCCGCGCAGGATAAGCCTGAGCGTTGGCCAACCGGTTTCCAATCGGAAGAGCAGCTGCAAATGCGGCTAGACGCAAAAACTGACGGCGGGAGAATTTCATGAAACCCCTCGGATGGCTCGCCAGAGGCTTCGCGTCGCGACGAAACCACAGGGGAGCTTGAAATGAACCGAGCAATCCGAAGTGTATAGTGGTTTATCAGTCACGTGGAAGTGCCGCGCATGCGCTTCATCGATGCAGAGGCTGAACGCTCTGGCACGTTACTTTGTCTGACATTCAAATGATCATGCCGGCGTAAAGGTCTTTGAAAGATCATGCTCAATAGGAAGCCAGAGTCTGATCCGATTCAACCTAATCGGATCAGACTCTCGGTCTTCTGACCTCCGGCGGACGTCGCAGTGTGGGCGGCGGTGTCAGTCCAGTTTTCCGATTTTTTGCACGGCCGCGATGAGCCGTTTGCTGTCTGTTTCGATATACGCGGCGAACTCGGTGGCGTCCAAGTAGGCTGGCGGGCTGCCCGCATTCTTGAATATCCCGATGGTTTGGGGATCGCCCATGACCGCGCCCACGGCTTGCCGAAGCCGCGTCACCACGCCGGCGGGCACCGCACGTGGCACGAAAAGGCCAGCCCACACGTAGAAGATCACGTCGTTGTATCCCGCCTCGAGGAACGTGGGCGCATCTGGAAATGCGGGATGGCGCTCTGTCCCGAAGGTGGCCAGCACTCGCAATTTGCCTTCGTCGGAATATCCTTTGAGAGGGCCTGCTCCCTGCGCGGTTGCTACAACCTGCCCGCCCAGCAGGCCCGCCAAAGCAGGGCCGCCGCCGCGATATGGAACGTGCAAGAGCTTGATATCAGCCGCGCTGCAGAACATTTCCATACAAAGGTGTGAGGCTCCGAAATTGCCGGCACTTGCATATGCGATCTGCCCGGGCCGCTGCTTTGCATCATCGACAAGATCCTTCACCGTCTTGTACGGCGATGTGGCGGACACAATGAGGAGGTTGGGATCACCGAGCACGCGGGCTATCGGCGTGAACTGTGACATCTCGTAGGTCGGCTTGCGCCCCGACACTCGCTCGGCTTCGGGCAGCACTGCGATGGCGGACAGCGCCATCAGCATGGTATGTCCATCAGGATCGGCCTTGAGTACAGCTGCCGCTCCAATAGCACCGCCAGCGCCGGCGCGATTGTCGACAACGACCGATTGTCCAAGAATCTTGGTGAGCCCCAACGCCAAAGGGCGCGCCGCCAAATCGGCTTGCCCGCCCGGCGCGAACGGCACGACGATCGTGACGCTCTGCGATGGCCACGCCGTCTGTGCCTGGGCGGAGAACTCCCCTGACACGGGACCAAGCGAGAGACCTGCGGCGACCTGTAGGAATGTGCGGCGATCCATCGGAATACCCCTTGCACGGAGCCCAAATGAGTGCCTCGCACGCAAGACCCATACCACAATCCGAAATCAGGAAAAGCGGACTGCCTTTCGAAGCTGCCATCAAGGCGCGGGTCAGTAAAGACTTGGGTCAGTTCAGAGCCCTATCGCAACGTCGCGCCTAAATCTGATCGCTGCCAGTGTCTGGCTTCCAAAAGACGATGCGCCGACGCAAGAATTGCGACAGGACGTTGAGAGCGATGCCCATAACACCTAAAAGCAGGAGAGCGGCGAATATTCCTGCAACGTCCAGATTGAAATTCATCTGGACAATGAGATAGCCGAGCCCCGCTTTTGCTCCGACGAACTCCCCAACGATGGCACCAAGTACTGCCAAAACCAGCCCAATATTCAATCCCGCGAAAATAAATGGAAGAGCCTCCGGCAATTGCACATAACGAAAGATCTTCCAGCGACTGGCTGACAGAGAGCGCATCAGGTCTATTTCATTTTGCGGAGCAGAGCGGAGGCCGACGATTGTGTTGACGAGCATCGGAAAGAAAGAAACGGTCGCCGCGATGAAGATCTTTCCTTCAATGCCGAGCCCGAGCCAAATCAGAATCAGTGGCGCAACCGCCACCTTCGGCAAGGTTTGGAAGGCGACGATGTACGGATAGATAACCGCCTCCAGCAGGCGGCTTTGGCTGATAAGTGTGCCGACGATAAAGGCCGAAACGGCCGCGAGAACAAAGCCAAAAATCACCTCTGCAAGCGTTATCAGTAAGCCGTCGACGAACCGGCCACTGCGGAATCCTTCGATCAAAGCCGCAACGATACCCGAAGGGGGGGGGAGAATGAGTTCGCTGATGGCAAGAGACCGGCACGCGTATTCCCAGCCACCAAAAAGCAAAATGGCAAACAACGGGCTCAGAACGAATTCGGGGCGGTGACGGATGTTTTCAAGAATGAGTGCGGCACGTCGGGCCGGCTTCAAGGCTGTGGCCGGCCCCGCGCCGCCCTCGGTGTGTGGTGCGGCGGTGCTCACTTTGCGACGTAACTCTTCGCCAGTGATGCGACCGCGGCAGCGTCGAAGTCGTTGATTTTCCCGATCAAGTCTTCCGTGTAGTAGGCGTCTACACCAACTTCTTTCGGGATGACTCCGGTTGTAACAAGGTAGTGTTGGAAGTCTTCCATGCGCTCTCTAGGCATGTCGCCAAACCGCCCAGTGCCCAAAGCATTGCGCACGATGAGCTTCGTGGAAGCTCTGTTGACTTCTACAGCCTTATCGACCTCTTCTTGAGTGACGCCGCCACGAGGCGCTGTGTTTGGATAGACTTTCCAGTGGATCCGAACAGCGGCTTCGGGATTCGCTTCTTGGAACGCTTGCCCCTTCGCTATGCCGCGTGCAAGTCCGGTCAGCATCGCTTGCCGGTTCGCGAACTCTTCGTTCTGCACAATGATCGATCCGGAGATGTAGTTTTTTGCTCGAGGATCACGGATGATCTTCGACATCGCCAAGCCTGCTTGTGCCAATTGAGCATACGCTTCGTCGTACATTGATAGCGCTTGCACTTGGTTGCTCTTCAGCGCCGCTGCAGCTCGAGCGCCGACGCCAATCTCCGCGAGAGTGTAGTCCTTCTCGGTCAGGCCGGCCTCACTCAAAAGGCCCTTGGCATAGATCGTGCCTCCGCTCGCAAAGCTTGTCACGCCGATAGTCTTTCCCTTCAAATCCTGAAGGGAGTTCAGTCCGCTACCTTCCGGCAATCCGATGCCAAAAATGTCGCCACGTTGCGCCGAGTAGTAGAACTTGATTGTGCTGCCTTTCTGCACCGCGATCATTTCGCTGCTGGGGTTCGCGATGGCGGCCGTGGCCCGGCCGCCTATGACCAGCTGTACTGCCGCCGCGGCTCCTCCTGGAGCGGGCAGAGCCTCGACGTCGAGACCTTCCTCTTTCCAGAAGCCCATTTCGATAGGGATTGAACTGCCAAAGGCAAACAGCGACGTGAGTTGTGGGACAGAGTGTATGAGGGTGATCTTTTCAGCTGCGTGGACAACGTTGTCGGTAATCAGGATGAGTAAGAGCGCTATGTAAGGGAGCGGCTTGGTCATTGAAACCTCCGGTATTTCCTAGCCTAGGGTGTGGGGGGAGAGACCCCGTCGAGGATTGAGCGAATTCGTCGGACGTGACGGGAAAACGCCTCCGACGTCGTCATGTCGAGAGTTCGCGGACGTGGCAGGTCGATTGTAAGTACCTCGATGATCGTACCCGGCCGCGCACTCATGATCGCGACGCGCGTTCCCAAAAAAACGGCTTCCGGGATAGAGTGAGTGATCAGTATGATCGTTTGGCCAGTGCTGCGCCAGATACTTTCAAGCTCGGCATTCATCGAATCGCGCGTTAGCGCATCGAGCGCGCCAAACGGTTCGTCCATCAACAGTAGTCGGGGCTGGTTTATCAGCGAGCGACAGATCGCAACTCGTTGCTGCATGCCGCCTGATAGCTCCCATGGATATTTTTGTTCGAACCCCGATAGCTTCGCCATCTCGATCAATTGCATGGCGCGTTTTTGGTAATCCTTCCGCGAAAGATCGAGGACGTCCACAGGGAGCAGGATGTTTTCGAGAACGTTCCGCCAAGCAAGCAGGGTTGCTGTCTGAAACACAACGCCAACGTCTTTACGTGGCCCATCGACGGAGTTTCCGCCGAGCTCGATCTCGCCCTGTGTCTTCTGGTCAAGGCCAGCCAGCAATCTCAAGAGCGTAGTTTTGCCGCATCCGCTCGGACCGACGATTGCCAAAAATTCACCAACCGGAATCTCGATGTTCAGATCCTTGAGGGCGGCTATAGGCGTTCCGACGCGGGCGCCGTATTCTTTGCTGAGACCTCGACATGAGATCAGCGGCCCAGGGATCGCGCTCGCGCCCACCGCGTCCGCCGTCGATCGACCCATCCCAGCCAGCATGACGCTATCCTAGCCAAAACTTAGCGTGCGCTTCGCAAGAACTGTGCCGCTAAACCTTGAATTCGATTGGCATGTTGGTTGAGTCTGCATGCGCTACATGCATGGATCAATAGGTGTATTCAGGGGAAGCTTGCTTTCGATGACTTGCGCGGCTGTCAGACACTGGCGAAGTCGATCCTAGGCTGTCCCCAAACGGAGCGGTTGAACGTGGAGATCAATATCCCTGCGATTGTAGCCGAAGTCACGGATGCTTTCATGGCTTATGAGAAAGCACTCGCGACAAATGATCTGGATGCGCTTGATTCGTTCTTCTGGAACAGCTCGCTCACTTTGCGTTACGGCCCGGACGGCACACTTTTGGGACACCATGCCATTTCGTCATTTCGGCGTGGCCGAAATATCAAAGGCATCAAGCGTGTACTCAAAAATACGATCATCACAACCTTCGGCTCTGACTGCGCCGTCGCTAACACGGAATCGGATCGAAGCGGCGTAACCAACCGGCAGAGCCAGACCTGGGTTCGTATGGCGGACGGTTGGAAAATTGTCTCAGCACATGTGTCGGACAGGCCAGAGAGTTGATACTGATGCCAGGAATACCCGGGGATATCGGAAGGGCCCACGAGGGCTTGCCTCGTGTTACAAGGGCGTGATCGCGCTGATTGGCAGACGGAGAATGCAATGGTCCAGATAAAGGGCATCGCTCATTTCAGTATCCCGGTTAGTGACGTTGATAGGAGCATCAAGTTTTATACGGAGGTGGTGGGCTGCAAGTTTCTGTCGTCGTTGCCGAACAAAAGCATTACGTTTTTGGATGCGGGCGGAATCTGTTTGCTCTTGATCAAGCGAGAGGCGCCAATTCAGAAAGGTGCGCCTGAGATGTCCGACGGAGTGCATCACGCTTTTATGATCGACGGCGATCAATATGACAGTGTAAAGGCCTCACTCAAGGCCAAGGGTGTCGACATTTTTTTCGAGGAAGACCGCCGTGGCGGTACGATCGATGGCCCGAGATTCTACTTCCGTGATCCAGATGGCACTCCGTTAGAGTTTATTCACCGGACACATTACCGAAACGGGTAGCCGCTCTCGCAGATCCACAAGTCGCTCATACCGCCGGCAGGAAATTGGCTGGCCATCTAAAGCTCCATCAGTCGAGGCTGCTTTGTTGGATTAAGGTTCACGTGAGTTTTAATAAGCACCACAGCGTTACGCTGCCTAAGCCGCAACGCATTTCGTTTATCGGCCCTGTGCAAATGCGGTCGTCGGACAAGGCGGCAATGTGGAATGCACCGTTTTGGAATGGTGCCGGATCCCGTCTTGTGAGATGCTTTGCGCGGCGTTGGTGCGAAGAAAGAGCGAGGCGCGGTCATGCTCAGTATGCGAAACTGGAAATGTCTCGCATTCAGCCTGTCGTTGCTTGTCGTGAGCAGCGGGCCGCTGTTCGCTCCAACGCAGGCCTCGACTGCGACCCGCGTCACGGTTGCGGTCACCGAGACGATCGCCAGCGTCAACCCGTACGCGGACAGCGTTCTGTTGATGTACAACGTCTGGTGCCAGACCTATGGCTGCATGACGCGCTACGAGCCGGCGACGCAGAGCTATACCTCCGATTTTTTCGAAAGCTGGAAGGTCGAGGACCCCAACACGTGGGTTTTCACCATGAAGCCGGGCCTCAAGCGCCACAACGGCGAGCCGGTGGTGCCGGAAGACTTCGTTCATTCCATCGACCGCATCAAGACCGATCCACAGTCGCGGCAGGCCTATCATGTGGCGGGCGTCAAGGAAGTTCAGATCCGCGACGCGCGCACGATTGTCATCAAGACCTCGAAGCCGGCGGCGCCGCTGCTCGACTATCTGATCTTCGTCATCGTGACTTCGAAGGCGCAGTGGGACGCGCACGGCCGCGACGCCGACCGTGATTTCCCCTACGGCATCGGCCCCTACAAACTGAAGAAGACCGTGATCGACAACTACATCGTTCTGGAGAAGGACCCCACCAACCCGTTGGTGTCGCCGGAGAATCCTGACGAACTTGTGTTCCAGATCATGCGCGAGCCGGAGCAGCGCGTCACCGCGCTGTTCAACGGCGAGGTGCAGATCGCCCAGTTCATCCCTCCGCATCTCGTGGCGCGCGTTCAGGAGAACCCGGCCACGAAGATCGCCATGAGCGATACGGTGGAAGCGATGTTCGTGGCGATGAGCCCGCTCTATCCGCCGTTCGACAAGAAAGAGGTGCGCCAGGCCGTCGCCTATGCGATCGACCGCGACACCATCATCAAGCGAATTCTGCAGGGCCAAGCCACCAAGCTCGATGCACCGGTCGGGCCTGGCCAGGTCGGCTACACACCGGACATCGAGCCGAAATACCCCTACGATCCCGCCAAGGCGCGCGAGCTTCTGAAGAAAGCCGGCTATCCAAACGGCGTCGCAGTCGATTTTTATGCCACCATCGGCCGCTACACGCTCGACAAGATACTGTGCGAAGCGATTGCCCAGATGCTGACCAAGGCCGGCTTTCAGGTTAACCTCAAGACACCGGAATGGTCGACATTGTGGGCCAACGTGCAAAAGGGCGGCGTACCGTTCTATTACATGGGACGCGGCACGATCATCGACCCGAGCGCCATGCTGCAGCAATACTTCGGCACGGGGGGCTCGCCGCGAATTGGCTACTCAAATCTGGAGTTCGACAAGCTCTTGGTCAAGGAGCGCGAGACCTTCGACCACGAGGCTCGGATGAAGGTGTTACAGCAGGCGATGTCGCTCATCAACGAAGAGGCGCCCGCCTTCTTCCTGTGGCGGCATCAATGGGCTTGGGGCCTCGCCAAGACCATCGACTTCCAGCCTGAGGTGACCGGAGATATGTGGGGCTGGATGATCAAGGTTCGCGCCGACCGATCAAAGTCTGGAGGTTAAGCGTGGCGTCGATCGACAAGTTCGAGGACCATTGCTGGAAGGGCGTTGTTCTGGACGCTGACGTGAAGCTCTATGCGCCATATGGCCGGGCGACGTACGTCGGCCGAAAGCCCGCGCTGCTCGCGGTGGATCTCTACAATCTCGTCTATCGCGGCGGCGCGGTGTCGCCAAACGACATTGCCGACCGCTATCCGAGTAGCCAGGGTTGGTTCGCGGATCGTGCCATCGCGCCGATCCAACGGCTGTTGGCGGCGGCGCGCAGGGTCGGTCTGCCGATCTTCTTTTCGACGGCGGACATCCGTCCAAATGCCAGGCCGCCTGGCGCGAACGCGACC
>Ga0206945_1204_pt1 | contig 10874 bp, 9 predicted proteins | sample Alteio_BWOrgHeat_5_FD_152982 | JGI IMG/M metagenome (GOLD analysis project Ga0206945, IMG submission 152982) | Enriched cells from forest soil in Barre Woods Harvard Forest LTER site, Petersham, Massachusetts, United States -... | ecosystem: Environmental > Terrestrial > Soil > Temperate forest > O... | reverse complement strand
CAACAACGAGCCGTGGGTGGCGTCGAGCCGAGAGATCACGGCGTGATGGCTGCCCGTAAGCCCCTTGATCGAGAGGGCCATCTGCTTCGACTGGCCGTGTTCCTCAGGCAAGAAGAGATTCCACAGGGCGATCACCAGGCTGCCGTCAATTCGCCGCGTGACGATCGCGCTATTCGAATCCACGGGAATTCGCTCGCTGCCGAGGTAATGAAGCAGCTTGAATGCGTTGAAGGCGGGCTTTGGCAAACCGCGTTCAGCGATTAGCCCAAATCCACCGTAAAAAGGCTCCTTCACCACGCCCTGCTCCTCAAACACGTCGGAAAAAGCCCAATAACTCATCATTTGTACGAGCCCGTCGCATTGGCGAATGGTATCGGCAAGCCAGGGCCCCATGAAAGTAGAGTCGGTAACGTCCGGCTCATTCTTATAGCTGGCGTTGTATTCGCTCCAAATAAGCGGCAGATTCGGCTGCGCCGAAGCGGCCACCTGATCGTGAACTTTGTGCACGGCGCGGCAAACCATTTGGGTGCGCGATACGTCCTCGTGCGTGCCCAGGACATCGCTGGCGGAGTCATTGCCGTAAACGTGGGTGGAAACAAAGTCCACGGGTATTTTGTTTTCAGTGGTGTGCTGAATAAAGCGGTCCACCCAGGCTGCCTGGGCCGTGGATGGCCCCCCGACACGCAAACGCGGATTTACGCCACGCAGCGCCTTGGCGGTGACGTCGTAGAGCCGGTAATAAGTCTCTTCTTTAGGCTCGCCCGCCCAAAAATCGAGATTGGGTTCGTTCCACACCTCGAAATACCATTGCGAGACTTCGTCGATCCCGTACCGATCCACCAGATGCTGGGCGAAGTGTGAGATCAGATCGCTCCATTTCGCCCAATCTTTCGGCGGCGAAACGATCGGCCGATACCAGAAAGATTGCAGCGCCTGCTCCGCCGCAAGCTTCTGCGGCATGAAGCTCAATTCCACGAATGGGCGAACGCCGCTCTGCAGCAGCCCGTCGTAGATCTGATCGGCGTAAGAAAAATTGTAAATGGGAGCGCCGTTGGCGTCTTCGCTGTAGATGCCGACTTCGTCGTGGAAAATCGCGTGGAAGCGGATGTATTCGAGCCCGGTGATCTGCTTCACGTCGTGCAGGTCCCGGCGGTAGCTTTCACGAAGACTCAGGATGGCGCGGCCCGATCCGAACATGCGCTCCCAGAAATGAGGGAAAGGATGCGTCGCCGCAGTCAAATCGACCTCGATCATTTCCGGAGCGGTTTGATTTTGCGATTGCGCCGGTTGCGGGACGGACAAACACGCAATCCATGCCGCGGCGAGCGCGAGGGACAGTAGTGGAGCTCGGGTCCGCGTAGACGCGAATGCCCTAGCGGGAGTTGTGCGAGTTGAGCCGAGCTTCGCCCGGCGTATTTGACGATGGAAATGCACTGTACTCTAGAGATGATTTCCAGCGTCAGTTGGGCTACTGGAAGCGAGAGATAGCCGGGCGCCCTAAGATTGTGCAACGAGCGCTAGGCGGGGAGAGGCTTGCCTTTGGTCTCTTCGCCGAGCGGCAAGAGCACCAAGCCCACCACAAAAGCAAAGGCCGTCAAAGCTACGGGCGTACCCAGCGTTTGGAAGTGGCGCACACCGGCGCCCACCAGAAAAGTGAAGCCCGCCGCGGCAAAGCGCCCGAAATTCGTGTTGAAGGCAAAGGCGCTCGCGCGGCATTCGGTCCCATACTGTTCGGGGAGCCAGAAGGAGTACACGATAAAGTTGGCGCCTCCCAAACCCAGCAGAAAAGAGCAAGCGATGAACCACCCGACCGCGTTCATCTGCATATAAAAGACGTGGCCGAAGGCGAGCCAGATGGCCGCTGCCATGAGGATGTAGAAAACGGCGAGGGTGAGGCGGCGGCCTAACCAGTCGGCCATGAAAGGAACAATCAAGGCTCCGATCACTGTGCCGATGCCCAGCAGGGCCGTCGAATACGAAGCCAGCCGCGCCGCTTCCATCTCCGTGCGGCCCGCCCGCTCCGCGATATAGGTCATGGCTGCCGGCGTGTACACCGAGCCGGCCCATAGACCGATCAGCGAGACAATCAGGTACAAGGAGTTCAGAATCGTGCGGCGGCGATATTGTGGCGAAAACAGCAAAAAGAAAGCGCGGCTCATCGACCACTTTTCTCCGAGTTGCTCGATCCTGTTTTCCCACCGAACGGGTTCGTGAACATTCTTTCGGATCCAGGCGATAAAGAGCGCCGGCACTCCGCCCACCGCGAACATGTAGCGCCACCCAAACCGGCTGCCAATAAAAAAATTCGCGGCAGCCGCCAGGAAAAAGCCGATGTAGTAGCCCGTGTGCATCAGGGCCGCGCCCATGGTTCGCCGTTCCTCTGGCCAATCTTCCGACACCAGCGCCGATCCGATGGACCACTCTCCGCCGATGCCGATGCCGGCCAAAAAGCGGAAGACCGCCAAAGTCCAAATGCCGGTAGCGAAGGCCGCCAGGAGGGTGAAGACCGAAAAAGAAAGAATGCTGAACATCATGGTTCGCACGCGCCCGAAGCGGTCGGCTATAGGGCCCCAAATCATGCCGGCTCCCCAGCCCACCATGAAAAGAGCGAACAGCAGACCTCCGTAAAACCCCACATTGGCGGTGGTATTCGCGATTCCGGACTTCGGCAGCAACTCGCTGAGGGCCGGCACCAGAACCAGCGAGTAAATGAACGAATCCATGCCGTCCATGGTCCAGCCGCCCCAGGCGGCCCAAAAGCTGCGGATCTGGTTAGGATTCAGCCGCGATTTTACGCGCGGCAATTCTACCGACGCCGTCGTCACCGGAGCCCTCTTTCGACTGGCAAGTGCGCTGCATTATATATTAGCCTGCGGTTTCGATTTTGCGTTAGTGCAGCGGCGAGAGCCAGGAACCGCTGGCTCGGCAGGGAGACGAAAAGAGATGGCCGAAGGGGTAATCATCTTGACGGGCGCTGCGAGCGGCATCGGCCGCGCTGCGGCGCAAGCACTGGCGGCCAAGCCGCAGGCTCTGGCATTGGTTGACGTTAATCCCAAAATGTTGGAGGAGACCGCGGCATCGTGTCAGAGGAGTTCGCCGCGGACGCGCAGTTTCACGTGCGATGTAACCGATCAGGTCGCTGTCACGCGAACCTACGAGCAAATCCGCAAGGAGCTGGGCGGCGCCGCGACGCTCATCAATTGCGCGGGCATCGGCCGATTCGCACCATTTCTGGAGATCGAGCCCCAAGAGTGGCTGCGGATGTTCAATGTCAATGTAATGGGAGCGGTCCACTTTACCCGCGCCGTTCTCCCGGACATGCTGGCGGCCCGCGAGGGGCTGATTATCAATATCAGCTCGCGGATGGCGCTCGACCCGCACGCGACAACCACGGCGTATGCCGCCAGCAAGGCAGCCGTGCATGGTTTCTCGAAAGCGTTGGCCATGGAAGTAAAGGATCGCGGGGTCAAAGTGACGTTTCTTGCGCCAGGCGGCACGAAAACGAATATCGCCACGCCCAAGTACGAAGGCTATCTCGAGCCTGCCGCGATCGCGGACGCAATCGTCTACATTACGGAGAGCAGCGCGAAGAATGTGTGGGTGCGCGATCTGGTGGTATTGCCGCTGGGATTTTGAGGCTTCGCGATCGGTCCGCAGATTCGACGGCGCGCCGCAAGCACACGCACGCAGCGCACCGTCACTTGAAGAACGGACGACAGGCTCTTAGTGCCGCGCCTTTGCCCGGCGCAGCTTCACGTGCAGTTCATGGATCGTGTAGGGAATGCCTTGCGGCCCAGCCAGGCTTTGCAGTGCGTCCCGCACCTGAATGTCGCACTGGGCTTTCTTTTCCGCAGGAATCTTCACGAAGTGACCCTCAACTCGCACCCACCACGACCAATGGCCTTCGAGCGTATCGTAGTAGGTCGTAAACGATTCATCGACGGAAAGGCGCTGCGGATCGAACTGCCTTGAAAATAACTGCAGGGCTGCTTCCTGGGTCAGTTGCTTGCGCAGGCGGGCCGAATCCAAAAGAAGAGCGGGCCCCATATGCTTCAAGAAGATCGCGCTGGTCTTCTGGATGAACTCGCGGCCATTGTCGCGTCCAATAAAAAACAGATCCATCTCCGCATCGGGCTTCAGTACGCGAGCGATCTCCGCGACCGCCGCGTCCAGATTGGTCACCCAATGGAAGGCCAGAATGCTGTACATATAATCGACCGAAGCGGTCTCCAGAGGGATTTTTTCAAACGAGCCCTGCCGGACCTGCACCGCCTGCCCACTGGTCTTCTGGGCGGCGATGTGGCACATGTTCTCCGCGGGGTCGATGGCGATAAATTCAGTGCCCGCCGGCGCGCCGGCAGCCAACGCGTGAACGGCCCTGCCGGTGCCGCAACCCATATCGACCACAAGCTTGTAGTCGTCGCGCAGGTGGATGGAGGACAGCGCCCGCTCCGATGCGCGGCACCAGCAGGACAGGAAATTGGCGTTCTCGTCGTATTCGCGGGCCAGCCGCGAATAGGTCTCAACGATCGGGTTTGCGCTCACGGACATGGCTGCGCCGCCTGGCTCTTGAGAGCTAGATTGCAGAGGCCGCGAACCACGGCGAATTCACCGGGATCGGCATCCGCGAGGTCGATCTGAAATCCCGTCTTGCTCTCAATGTGCATGATCAGGTCCAGGAAACCGAAGGAATCGAGCAGCCCCGATCCCAGGAGCTCCGTATCGGCTGAGATATCCACGGGGTTCGAGGTGCGTTGATTTGTCTTGATCCAGTCGATCAGTAACTGCTGCATCTGTTCTTGAGTCATCAGTTCATCCCGTTTGGAGTTGTATTGCGAATCTATTGAAGCCTAGAGCGAAATTCTTATCGTGGCGGCCCGATGTTCCTCGGCTCCGTGGCAATTTCTTCCCGCGCGTCTTCTTCTTGCCGCAGGCAAGAGAGCACCAGCTCCACGCGGTTGGAAACTCCCAGTTTGTCAAAGACCCGGAAGAGATAATTTTTCACGGTGTGCTCCGTGAGTCCGAGCTGCTGCCCGATCTCTCGGTTGGAGAGGCCTTCCACCGCCAGCCGAACCACTTCAGCCTCGCGCTTGGTCATGCGGCTCTCGACGGCCGAGTCCATCTTTCGCTGCTTCGAAGACTTGGCAAACGCGTTGAGCACGTAGCGCAGCTCGTCGTTACTGGCCCAGATCTGCCCCTGCGACACCGCCTCGACGGATTTGCACAACAAATCAAAGGGGCTGTTGCGGCAAAAGACTCCGTCCGCGCCGAACTTGAAAGCTTCGATCACCAGGTCGGGCTCCGGAGATTCCAGCGCCACGAGTGTGCGGGTCTCCGAATTGATACGGCGGATCTCGGGCAACAAACGAATGCCGGTGAGAGGTCCGTCCTGCAGATTCGCGCTGACAATCGCCACGTGCGGGCGCGCCTCTTCAATGCCGGTCAGAATTTCAGCCGCGGTTGAGGCGGAGGCAACCACTTGAAACCGGTTGCGTACCACGTAGAACGCCTTCCTCAGCAGATCGCAGTACATCTTGTTTGGTTCTGAGATCAGGATCGTTGTTTGCGTGCGCTTGCTCGGTTCCGGAACGCTCATTTGAGTCCGCTTGTCGGATTCTGTCAGCAAAAGCGCCGACTGACTTTGTTTCGGCTCGGGCACGATTACAGACGTCTGGTTTCGCATATAGGCTCGGTAAAGTCCATTGTAGGGAGATGGAGCGGTGGCACAATAACGTGTTCACCTGAGCTGTCTAGGGGGACTATGCTTTAAGGAGTTGCCGGTAATTCCCTTGGCGGATTCCCGTAGATTTCCGGCCCGGCCCGCGCGCTTTCCCGTTTTCTTCTGTCAAAGTCCTGTAGAACCGCTTCACGGATGCCTGAAGAAGCTTTGCACGCTAGGGACTTGTCTACCTGAAACGCAGAGTAGAGCGTCCCAGTCGCGGAAAGATGTCAAAAGGGGGGCGCCGAAGTCCTTCGTCGCAGTCCACTATCGTCATCTTTACAGGTTTGCGTACTCGCGTAGAGTTGGCGATGTCCAGAGATTTGAGGTTTGGGATTCCAGCAACCATGCAACCGTCATCCGAGGGCAGTGTTATGGAGCGCCGGGGAGCCACGCGTTTTCGTTTGCGACTCGCTGTGGTGTTTTCGTGGCGCGACGAGCAGGGGATCGTCCAGGGCAGCGAAGGCTGGAGCCGCGATCTCAGCAGCCGCGGGATCTACGTGCGCTCGGACATGGTGCCGCCGGTCGGGGCCGCGGTGGAAATGAACGTGTTTCTCCCCGAGCCTGGATATCAGATTCGCGCTGCCGAACTCCACGCAAAGGGACTGGTGGTGCGCATCGATCGGCGTGCCGGCACTCAATCCTCCGGTTTCGCGGCGATGAATCACACGGTCCTGCTTCGCGAGTCGAGCGAGCATGCAGCGAAAGACAAAAGTAGCCGGGAACAGAACCCCAGAATCGCGTCGCAAGGGGTGAGGGCGAAAAAAGCTGTCCGTCCTTCGGCAATTTTTCATCTAGATAAGTAACAGCCCTCGCCGTTGCCAGGTAGACGTGTCTGGCGAGGCCGATGCACCTGAGAAAGCGATTCGTGCGCGTGCGAAATTTACAAGCACGGAACTCTCTATTACCAGGTACTGGATATGTCGGAAGACGGCTTTGGGAGTGAAAGGGCGGTAGCTTGTCCATAAATTCAAATCCTGGTGGCCACGCAGGCGAGACCTCCCCGGAGCTGCAGTGGTTTGCGGTTCGGGTAAAGTCAAACTACGAAAAGCCAGTCTCGGCGGCTCTGCGGGGTAAAGGCTTCGACGAGTTTTTGCCCATCTACCGCAGCAAGCGCCGCTGGTCTGACCGGGTAAAAATCATGGACCTGCCTCTTTTCCCGGGATATCTGTTTTGCCGTTTGGATTTGAATAAGCGCCTCCCGCTTTTGACGACTCCTGGCTTCCTTTACCTTGTGGGTAAAGGGAAGACTCCGGAGCCGGTCGACGAGCGAGAAATCATGGCCATTCAATCGGTCGTGCACTCGGGGCTTCCGGCTTTGCCTTGGCCCTCCGTAGTCGTGGGCCAAAAGGTTCGCGTGGAGCGAGGCCCGCTGCGGGGTGTTGAAGGCGTCGTGGCTCGAATCGCGGATGAGCATCGTATTTATGTAAGTGTGACGCTCCTGCATCGATCCGTTTCTGTAGAAGTAGATCCCGGTTGGATTCGCAGTGCGGGTGGCCCCGGCTCCATCCTCGCCGCTTAAACGCTCTATCTCAAAGGATGTCGCACTTCACTTCAGCGCTTGGTCCAGCTCTAGAGCCCGGACCGGAAACTGGAAAACATGGTGGTGAGAAAAATGCAAAACGCGAAATTTGTATGGGTGGGAATACTCGCAGTCCTCTTGTTCCCCATCATCAAGGCGAGCGGTCAGACGCGGGTTCAGCCCGTTCCTCCCGCTATCGTCCAGCCGGTCCCGTCGGCGGAGGCCCCGAAGGACGCGGCGTCCGCAGCGGTCCCGTCCACTTACCTCCTGGGACCTGACGATCAGCTCATGATCCAGGGACCGGAAGTGGATGAGATCGTAGGCAAGCCCTACAGGATCGATCCCGAAGGGTATGTCAGCCTGCCCATGCTGGGCAAAATCAAGGCCGCCGGCATGACCCTCGGTGAGTTTGAGACCCAGTTGAACCGTACCGCCTCCAAATTCATCCGCGACCCCCAGCTGGTTGTAAGCGTCGGCGAGTTTCGCAGCCAACCCGTATCTGTGGTCGGAGCCGTGAATCAACCCGGCACACAACAGCTGCAGGGAAAGAAAACACTGATGCAAATGATCTCCATGGTCGGCGGATTTCGGCCAGATGCGGGAAACACGCTAAAGATCACGCGCGATCTACAGTGGGGACCTCTGCCGCTGCCGAACGCCACCACCGATTCGTCGGGAAAATTCAGCGTAGCCCAAATCGGCGTCCCCGACTTGCTGCAGGGCAAGAATCCTCAGCTCAATATTCTGGTCATGCCGAATGACGTCATCACCATTCCCTCATCGGAGACCGTCTACGTGGTCGGCGATGTCCACAAGGCCGGAGGGTTCCTGCTCGGCGAGCGTCAGAACATGTCCGTGCTGCAGGTGTTGGCAATGTCCGAGGGAATCTCGGGTACAGCTGATGCCAAGCACTCCCGCATTATCCACCGTCCTCAGGGCAGCACCGAGCAGACCGAAACCCCGGTTGACGTGAAACGCATTCTGCAGGGCAAGGCACAAGACATGCCCCTCGAGGGCGGCGACATCTTGTTTGTGCCTGGAAGCGTGAGCAAGAAGGTCGGACTCCGAACCGTCGAGGCCGCCATCCAGACAGCCAGCGGCATAGCCATCTGGCGTTTCTAGCGGGAATGAGATTGCAGGGTATTGGTCTTAAAAATCCAAAGAGATAGAGGATGTGCGCGATGAATTTATCTGATCCGAATAATGGCTCGGGCAAGACTGTCCCGTTGTTGCCGGCTGCAAGCCAACTCGCACCCTCGAGCTACGCGGCTCCGGCAAAATGGGTCCCGGCTGAAGTGACCGAAGAGAATCCGACGTTCAGCCTGATGGAATACTGGGACGCGATCTGCCGCTACAAGTTCGCCATTTTCGGCTTCGTTGTGGCAGGCGCTATGGGCGCGCTGATGCTGAGCTTCCTTCAGACGCCGTTGTATCGCGCGCATACGACCGTTGAAGTGGAAGACCTGAACGAGAACTTCCAGAACTTAAAGGACGCAGATCCGACGGCGCAAGTTCCTGCGGCGGAATCCTATTTCCAGACGCAGGTAAAGATCCTGCAGAGCCGCGAGATGATTGAGCTGGTGATCGACAAGCTCAATCTCATGCAGCGTCTGGCTCCTCATAGGCACTTCTGGTCCGGGTGGTTGCATCCCGGTTCCACTGCGAACCCCGCTCTCGAGAGAGAGCAAGTGGTCAACGGCATCCAACAGAATCTCACCGTGCAGGCTTGGGGCGAATCGCGCACCGCTGAGATTTTTTACGACTCTTCCGATCCCAAACTCGCTTCCGACGTCGCCAACACCCTCGTCCAGACGTTCATCGACGAGAGCCGCGAAATCCGTTGGAATTCCACACAGAACACCGCTGAATGGCTGACCGGCCATTTGAACGAACTCAAGAAGAATCTGGAGGACTCGCAGAACCAGCTCCAGCAATACGCGCGCTCCACGGGCATCATGATGACCACGGACAAGCAGAATGTGTCCGAGCAGAAGCTGCAGGAGATCCAGACAGAACTTTCGAAGGCTCAGGCCGACAGGACCGAAAAGCAGGCGACCTACGAAACCATTAAGACTGCCCCCATCGAAGCGCTCTCTCCGACGATGAACAATCCGGCACTGCAGAACTACATGGTAAAAATGACGGATCTGAAGACGCAGCTGGCCACTCTCTCTTCCCTCTATACTCCGGAACATTACAAAGTACGGCAGGTGCAGGCGGAGATTGCTGACTTGCAGCTGGCCATCAATGCGGAGCGCGGAAATATTCTGCGGCGCACCCAGGACGACTACAACGCGGCAAAACGGCGCGAAGAGATACTTACCGCAGCGTATACCGACCAGGCCAAGGGCGTCTCCGAAATGGCCGGCAAATCGATCCAGTACAATGATATGCAACACGACGTCGACACGAACCGGCAGCTTTACGACGCGCTGTTGTTGCGCATCAAGCAGGCTGGCTTGGCTGCCGCCATGCGCTCCAGCAATGTGGTCGTGGTCGACAAAGCCAAAGCGCCCGTGCTTCCTTATCGTCCGAATTTCCCGATGAACACGGCGCTGGGCCTTTTGACTGGGCTTTTCGTCGGCGTTGGATTTGTCCTGGTCCGCGATCGGTTCAATCGGAATATTGAGTCTCCCGGTCTTTCGCAGGCCTATCTCCGGCTTCCCGAGCTGGGAGTTATTCCAGCCGCAAGGCTGGCCTCTCGCCGGTTCGCATGGTTGCCTGCAACGGCCCGAGTGCCTCTACAGCTGGCCTCCGGCCCGAGCGGCGTTTCGCGCGAGCATGCCACGTTGGCCGAGGCTTACCGCGCCACGCTGACGTCCATACTTTTGCCGACAGTGAACGGCGAAGGCCCACGCGTTCTCGTTCTCACCAGTCCCGAGGCGGGCGCCGGCAAGACCACGGTGACCAGCAATCTGGGAATGGCCACGGCCGAAATCGGGCGCCGCGTTTTGCTGATCGATGCGGACTTGCGCCGGCCCCGGTTGCATCGCCTGTTCGAGATCCCCAATAGCTTCGGTCTGACCGATATCTTGAGGATCACCACGCCACTCGAAGATATTCCGGTAAACCAATTGGTTCGCCAGACCAAGATACCCGGGCTCTCCCTGGTACCCAGCGGACCCACGACCGACGGGCTCTCCAGTCTTCTCTATTCGCCGCGTCTGACTGAGTTCCTGCAGCGCGTGGCCAAGGAGTTTGATCTGGTGTTGATCGATGCTCCTCCCATGCTGCATTTCGCGGACGCGCGCGTACTGGGTCGGCACGCGGATGGGGTGATCCTGGTGCTTCGCTCGGGTCACACGAAGCGTGACGCCGCCATGCTGGCTCGCCAGCGCTTTGACGAGGACGGCACGTCGATTCTTGGCACCATCCTGAACAGTTGGGATCTGAAGAACTTCCGTTCACCGTACTCTTACGCGTACAGTGACGCCTACAAATACACTGCAGTGTAATGCGTATTACCGAACGCGTCCGATCCGATCAAGATGGTTGGTTCGGACGCGCGCAGGTTTTACGAGATGACGCCTTTATTTTTCTAAGCTGAACAATCCTCCGGGGACTAGATCAAAGAGATGGCCGAAACCTGCGCACCGAGTGTCATTTTGGCGGAATCTTCCGTCGTCCGCGGCC
>Ga0206945_1203_pt1 | contig 10900 bp, 8 predicted proteins | sample Alteio_BWOrgHeat_5_FD_152982 | JGI IMG/M metagenome (GOLD analysis project Ga0206945, IMG submission 152982) | Enriched cells from forest soil in Barre Woods Harvard Forest LTER site, Petersham, Massachusetts, United States -... | ecosystem: Environmental > Terrestrial > Soil > Temperate forest > O... | reverse complement strand
TACCGCGTGGAATGCGAATGCGTTGTTCATCTGCCTCAAGCTGGCCTCGGCTGTCGCCGCGGGCTGCACGGTCGTCGTCAAGCCCAGCGAGTTAAGCTCGCTGCAGACGCGAGTGTTGGTTGAGGCTCTACAGGAGGCCGAACTTCCGAAAGGCGTTTTCAACGTCGTTACCGGCCTCGGCAATGTCGTCGGGGCCGAACTCGTGCGCAATCCCGACGTTGCCAAGATTTCTTTCACAGGTTCGGTTGCCGTTGGTCAGACGATCATGCGTGATGGCGCCGCGACAATGAAGCGCGTCACGCTGGAATTGGGCGGCAAATCGCCGACGATCCTTCTCGATGATGCCGCTCTCGACCAGGCAATCCCGGCGGCTCTGACCATGGCTTTTCTAAACAGCGGCCAAGCCTGCGCCGCAGGCACAAGGCTTCTTGTGCCAAAGAGCAGACTCGACGCCGTAAAGCAGGCCATACGAAATGCGATGCGCGCTCTGGCGGTCGGCGATCCGGCCGATCCCAAAATCGCCATTGGACCGATGGTGTCGCAACGACAGTATGAGCGCGTGCAATCGTACATTCGCAAGGGCGTTGAAGAAGGCGCCGAGGTGCTGGTCGGAGGAGAGGGCCATCCGAAAGGATTCGAAGCGGGCTACTTCGTCAAGCCCACGGTATTCGTCAACGTGAAAAACGACATGACGATTGCTCAGGAAGAGATTTTCGGCCCCGTGCTCAGTGTGATCGCCTACGACTCCGAGGACGAGGCGATCCGGATTGCCAACGACTCCAGATACGGTCTTCACGCTGGCGTGATCGGAACCGACCTGTCGCGCGTACGCCGCGTGGCCGCTCAATTGCGGGCTGGTCGCGTGGTGATCAACAACATGACTGACGATCCCCAAGCGCCCTGGGGCGGATTCAAATTCTCCGGCATCGGCCGCGAATACGGCAGGTATGGAATCGGGGCATTTCTCGAACCGAGGGCCATCCTCGAATAACCGGCCTTCGGCTCCCGAACTAATCCAAGAAGGACACGCGGTCATGAGCAAACATGTTACTGTCTCGCCCGCTGAAGCCGCTGATCGACTCCACCGTATTCCTCCACCATGATGTCTGTCAGATCCTTGATTCGAGCCGAAGCGGCTTCATGCAGCCGGCGCAGAATCTTCGCGCGTTCCTGCACCGTTGACCGGCCAAAAGTTGCGAAAGCGCGCTTGGCCGCCGCAATGGCGCGCCGCGTGTCCTCTTCATCACCCAGAGAGACCCGACCAATTAGTTGACCGTCCGTCGGTCGAATGATGTCCAAAACTTGCTTGCCGTGAGATTCGACAAACGCTCCGTCGATGTAGTGCTTCGTGATTATTTTCATCGCGAATCCTTCAAGAGAGATAGAGACTAAAATGACGTAACGACGACGCGATTGAGCGAGCCTTCTTTGAGCGCGGCATATGCGTCATCGACTTCGCGCAACGGGATCCTTCTCGAAACCAGATCGTCCAGATTCATGCGACCTTGCAGGTACAGCGCCGCGTACATCGGAATGTCGTGCTTGAAGTTCGTAGAGCCGAAGTTCACTCCTTGGACGCGCTTCTGCCCACCGATCGCGTCAAAGATATTCAGTTCGAGGTTGACCTCGGGCTTGGATACTCCGACGAGATAGAGTCCGCCGCCGACGCGCAGCATCGCAAGCCCTTGCTCGGCCACCGCTTTGAGCCCGACGAAATCAAAGACGTGATCGGCTCCTCGCGACAGAAGACCGCGGACGGCCTCGACCGGGTTGGTCTTCGTGGAGTCAATGACATCGGTCGCGCCGAATTGTCTTGCAACCTCCAGTCGTTTCGGCTGGATGTCGATAACCACGATTCTTGATGCGCCGGCGATGCGTGCGCCGCTGATGGCATTAAGCCCGACGCCGCCGGCGCCGAAAATGACAACCGTATCGCCGGCGCTCACCTGTGCCGTATTCAAGATGGCGCCGGCGCCTGTCACGACGCCGCAGCCAAGCAGCGCGGCCTGCGCGAATGGAAGTTCTTTGGGGACGACGGCGAGCTGGTTTTCGTGGATTAGCGCGCGTTCAGCGAAGCCGCCCAGCCCCAAGCCTTGGAACAACCCCGCTCCACGACGGCTCAAGCGTGGCGGATCGCTCGCTTTCCGTAGAGTCGATTCAGGACTCAAGCACTGGAAGGAGCGGCCGGATAGACATCGAGCGCACGCCCCACAGCACTGAGCAAGAGATCCGACAACATGATCCCCGACACGGAATTGCCGAACGTCGGGGCCGATCTCTGCCACGATCCCTGCGACCTCATGGCCCAGCACGGCCGGCATCGGAACGATATCGTGCGTGGCGAACAGCAGATCGGTGTGACACAATCCAGAGGCTTGCACGTCGACCAGAACCTCGCGTCCGATCGGCGCGGCGATGTCGATGTCGTCGAGTTCAAATCCCCGGCCGAGTGCGTTGACGACAAGTGCCTTCACATCAATTCCTCTTTGGTCGGAAAGGGGGCAATATTCCCCGCCATCGGAAGATCGCCCGTCAAGAGTTGTCAGGGACCCCTCGCCAGGACGCCTGACCAGCGATGCTACGAATCAAGCAATCATTCCCACCAGCTTTTCGCTGAGTTCCCAAAGACGATTGGCGGACCCGGAGTCGACGGCGTAGGGCATGACCCCCTTGTCATCCTTCAAGTCGTTGATGGTCATTTTGCTTGGATCCTTCGAAGAGATCGTGGAGACATCCACGTTTTCGCAATAGACGCCACCTTTTCCTTCGAGCTGAGGGCTCGTGGCGCACCAAACAATCGTCGCCGCTCCCTGTTCGGGGGTCTTGAGGTCTCGGGATGGGTTGAGGACGGGCTTACCTTTTTCGTCGAGAGCGCCGGCCGCTTGCAACTCTTCTTGCGAAATGTATTTAGCCAAGCCCGTGGCCACGATGCCACCGGGATGAACCGCAAAGGCACGGATACCATCCTTGGCATAGCGCTTATCGAGTTCAACGGCGAAGAGAATGTTGGCGGTCTTTGATTGACCGTAACCGGCCCAACGATCATATTCGCGACGTTCGAAGTTTGGATCTTCGAAATGGAAAGATGAAAAGCGATGTCCCCAGGATGAAACAGAAACGACTCTCGCGCCTTTTGCCTGGCGGAGGGCAGGAAGTACTCTGACAGTCAGTTGAAAATGCCCCAGGTGATTGGCTGAGAGGTGGGATTCATAACCGCGCTTGTCTCGCTGAAGAGGCGCGGCCATGATGCCAGCGACATTGGCCAGAATGTGAAGCGGCCGGTCGGAGGCCAAGAATCGATTGGTAAAGGCGTTGATTGATTCGGGATCGCTGAGTTCTATCTCTTCAATTTCAACACCTCTTAGACCCTTCAGTGCCTTGGCGGCCTTCTCCTGGGTTCGGGCCGGTACAATGACCCTTGCACCTGCCAACGCCAATGCTTTTGTGGTTTCAAGCCCGAGACCGGAATATCCTCCAGTGACAATCGCGGTCTTGCCTTTCAGATCGACCCCGCGAATCACGTCGGCAGCGGTAGTCGCGGCTCCAAATCCAGAATGAATTGATGATTGTTGAGTCGCCATGGTCTTTTTCCCCTCTTGCGTATGTTCCCATGATGATCGGCACGCCACGTTTCGGGCGTCCGGACCCCTGTTGGCGCCATGAGAGCCGAGAGTATTTGACTCAAACACATCACTAGGATGTGTACTTTGGTTGACGTCATGATGCTGCCGCCAGAGCCCCCGACGGCTTGCCACGTTTGTACGGAGGATAACGGAAGTCAGGATCAACCCGCGCGCCGTTATAAACGACTCCACGAGCATTTGAGTAAGCGCGGAATCCCCACTCACCGTGGTACTTGCCCATCCCGGAATTGCCGACACCGCCGAATGGTAAGTCGTGAATGAGCGGTTGTAGAGCACAGTCGTTGACCGCTGCGTCTCCGGATGTCGTCGCGCCCAGGATTTGCTCAACGATGCACTGATCCTCAGCGAACACATACAGGCCAAGGGGACTCGGTCTGGCGTTGACGAAATCGATCGCCTGCCGAACATTTGCGACTTCGAGGACGGGGAGGATCGGGCCGAAGATCTCTTCCTGCATCACCGGCGAGTCCGGGGATACATCGACCATAATCGTCGGCGCAATGTAGCGGTCGTCGCGGTCGTGTTGCCCGCCATGGTAGACGTTCCCACTGCCGAGTAGCCTCTTCAGCCGATCGAAGTGACCGGTGCTGACGATTCGGCCAAAGTCCGGGCTCTTCTGTGGATCCTCTCCATAGAATTGAACCACCGTTTCTTTTAGCTGTTGCAAGAACCTTTGGGCAACATCCTTAAACACGAGGACGTAGTCAGCCGCAGTGCAGGTTTGGCCGGCGTTGTTCCAGCGCCCCTGAGCTATGCGCCTGGCGGCAACCTGCAGGTCGGCCGACGAGTGAACGATGGCAGGGCTCTTCCCGCCTAGTTCCAGGACGACGGGCGTCAATTGCTTTGCTGCGGCTGTCATCACAATCTTGGCGACGGTCGCGCCGCCGGTGAATAAGATGTGATCCCACTGCTGCTCCAGAAGCGCGGTGACCACCGGTGCTGCACCCTGGACCACGGTAAACGCTTCACGGTCGAGATAATCAGGAATGAGACGGGAGATCAATTCGGATGTGGCCGGTGCGATTTCCGAAGGCTTGATAACAGCCGCGTTTCCCGCGGATATTGCTCCGATCAGTGGAGACAGCGACAGCATCAACGGATAGTTCCAGGCGCCGATGATCAGGCCGACGCCGAGGGGCTCGAAGCGCACCACGACGTTGGATGGGGCCAGCCAATCCGGCGCCCTGGCCGCCACAGGCTTCATCCACTCCTGCAAATGGCCAAGTGCGTTGTCGGCCTCGTCGGCCAGGTACCTCACGTCCGATAGGTCTGCGTCCGTGCGATTCCGGCGCAAGTCAGTCCATAGCGCTTCGTAACACGCCTCGGCGTGCTCGGTCATCATTTCCCGCAGGGCGGTCAACTGACCTTCGCGCCACTTCATAGGACGCGTCGCGCCGCTAAGGAAGTAGTTGCGATGGCGTGCGACCAGTGCGGAAAAATCGAGGGTGCTCACGTGGTTCTCCCGAATTTGCGAATCACTTATTCTCGACAGCTTTTACGACGATGGTCCCGCTCATGTGCTTGCCGTGAACGATGCAGTGGTAATTGAACTTTCCCTCCTTGTCGAACTTGACGGGCATTGATGATTTGCCCGGTACAATCTCGCCGGTGTCAAAGGTCTTGGCGTCGTCATCGGAGGTTGCCGAGTGCGCCGTGCGCGACTCGTTGGTCCACGCGACTGAATCCCCGACGTGGACCTCTAGTTTCTTGGGGTCATAACTGAGCGACTTCATCGTGACAACAATTGGCTTGGCTTCGCTGGTCTTGTCGTCAGCGAAACAGAGCGGGACGCCGGACAAACCGAATAAGAAGGCGGCAAGCGGCAGATGTCGGTTCTTCATGATTGTCACCATTTGCGAAACGGATGAGGGACGAAAGGCTGATGGATGCACCCATTCCCCACCTGGGACCGTCACAAGTTTTTCATGTACTCGATGAGCGCTCGCTTATCCTCATCGCTGAGTTCGCGTCCGTAAGTGTGGCCGCGATCTTCTATGAAGTCGGGGCAAGTGTTGATTTCGACGAGTTTCTCCATCAACCGTTTTTGTCCCTGAGCGTGATTGTTTTTTCGCAGCTCTGCAAATCTCTCTCTCGGCTGGCCGTCTAAGACTCCATCTACGTAGGCCTGCAACACAGCCTTCACGTCGTTGGCGTGCACGTTCATGAGCAGGTTGATGGGTGTGCCCTTGGGGACGTTGATGAGGTCAAGATCGAGGCCGGGCAAATCCGAGAACTCCGGAAACACCTTCATCAGCATCGGGAAGAAATCAGGAAGTTTGCTGTCCTGCGGGGTAACCAGAATGGAGCGGACACCAAGGCGGCGCTCGGGCCAGAGCAGCTTGGTCATGCCGTCCTCGTATGCCGCCATGCGGCCGGCCACGGATGGATCGGCGTTGTACAAACCGACCGAATTGTTATGTAGGTAGGGCGCTGTTGCCCAAATACTCACCAAGGTTGGCGTACGGTAGAAGAGCTTCTTGGCGGTAAACTTGATATCGTGCTTGACGGTCAATGGGTTGTACAGCGGGATTGGCTTGCCGTCCTTGTCATGGTCGAAAACTTGCTCGGTGCCCTCTTGGTTTTGTTTGAAGCCAAGACTGGACATCTGACCGAAGCCGCCGCTCGCATCCCAATTGGGGCTGAGGGACCGCGCAATGTTGGTACCCAGCTCCGAACACGGGTAGCGTTCGTCGTCGGACAAGTAGTTGTCAGTGAGAAAGTCATCCCGGAGAACGAATTCGCGCCAGGCATTCTTTTGGGCCTCGGGGTCCGCTGGCAGGTTTTCGGGCTTCTTGCTGCTATGGCAGCGGGCGCACTGATCGGCGAAGGCGATCTTCCCTCTGCGAAGAACGCTCGCGTCTGTTGTGAGATAATCCTTGCCGTTTTTCCCCCCTTTCCCCGCTGTTTCAACCGCGTCTTTGAGTGGGAAGCCATCATGCGTGCTCAAGTAAAGCGCCATGTTCGGCATGCGCGCTTCTGTTTGCATCCAGGGGCTCTTCGGGTCCTTGCGTACCTTGCCGATGATGTCGAATTCGCTTTGCTTGAACCCACGTTTCATGCTTCCCTGCAGGTCGTACGGATTGACGGCCCAGGTTGGAAAGAAATCCTTGTAACCCGATCCTTCGTTGACGTAGACGCGGGTTGCCGCGATCACCAAGCCCAGTGAATCGGCTCCGGTAGACAGAACTTTCGGGGTACGGTAGGTCGGCTCGGCTTCGGTTCCGCCGATGCCGTCGTTCTCGGGCAAGCCGAGATGTTTATTGATCGATTGCATCATGAGTTTTTGCTCGGACGTGATCCGCTCCGCACGCGCCAGTTTGAGCCGATCGTTGAGTCGATAAATCGAGTTGATCAAAATCGGCCCGTTGATGAAGTCGGTCGGAAGGCGGGTTGTGTCGCTTGTGCCCGCCGGTTGGCTGTTCAGATAGTGCCAGACAAACGAATCCTTGGGCACTTCGGAACCGAATAGCATGCCCTCGCGGAAGTACTGACTCCCGATGTGAGAATCCAGGTTCTCCCACTTCGGTTCGGCCGGATTCTTCGGCGGCCGGTTGGGATTAAAGGCCGTGTGGCATACGGTGCAAGCCATCCCGACGAGGTATGGAGGCTCGACGCTGCCTGCATCCTCCATGTATTTATCGATGGACCATTTCTTGGCGTCGAACTTCTTGTTGACAAAGAGTTGCAGCCCAACGACGCCGCTGGAGAAGCCGAACACCTCGGGGTCCCAGGTGAGCGCGCCGTCCTTCATCCGGTCGATCATAAGGCCATACTTGTCGGGCTTCTCGGCGGGAACGCAGTCGGGATCGTTGATGAGCCCGATCTTTTCCCATCGCTCGGATCGCGGCACGGTGTGCAACATGCGGAGAAGGTCGACACGGGCATTGAGCACGTTTGCTTTGTTACTGGTGAACTTGGCCATGTCGCGCCAAAAACCTGGGTTGTCGAGGCCGCACCACCAGTGCCAAGTGTCCATACCCTCGCCGACGGCCTTCGGGTCCACGCCATAGCGTTTGGCGGCCCACTCGGCGTGCGTCTTCCGGTACCAGGCGTAAGTTTGCTCGCCGTCCTTCACCGGCCGGCCGAAGGTGTATTCGACGTCGTCACCCTCTGCGGCGCGCACCGCGGAGCGATTTCCGACAGTCAGAAGAGCCACAAGGGCCAATGCGGTTAGCGCGCCTGCCGCGAGGATACGCCGATTCGCTGAGTCCATATTTGCTCCTTATTCGAGTAGACAGCTTCGAGAGTGTCTGGAGATCGCCGGCCAATCTGACGCAGGACCAGCCGGCGAACGCCAAATCGATTCCAATGCACATTCCCATGAGGGCTCAATTGGTGCGTTTTCGCGTCAACTACCGGTCACATTTGCTAGTCCGTTGCGCACGCTAATGGCTAGGGCTAACCAGGTGAGGCCGTTGAAGATGAGGTCAATGCCAATAAACGTTCCGAGCACCCACAGGCCTGACGCTGGCCACTGCTGCCAGATGAGGATGCCCAGCAGCATGGTGATGACGCCGTTGACCAGGACCCACCCCCAGGAGGGGAATCGCTCGATTAGGGCAACGACGATGCGGTACACCCCACCGATGAGAAAGCCCGCCGCGAGCATGAGAGTCAGACTCTCCGCGGCAAACAACGGGTGCTGAACCATCAAGAATCCGGCGACTGCATAAAGGATGCTGAGAAGCAGGAATAAAAAGAAGCTGCTCCAGGCTCGTGCCCAGATCGCAACAGCCGCCTGGGCGCCCGCGGCGATGAGCAGGAGGATGCCGAGCGTCACAACCGAAGCGAGCGTAGCACTAAACGCGGAGCCAACCGCTAGCGCTCCCACGACGATCTGCACGATACCCAGGGCGAGGAACCAGCCCCAGTTCCTTCGAATGCTCGTCGTTGCTTCCGTCAACATGGCTCGGATTGGATCATCGGCGACAGTTGCCATTGCCAGTCTCCTGATGCGAGATGTTCTCCGAAAACGAAAGTCGGCAATAGAATCGTCCCAAAGCACTGCTCGTACCAAACAAGCGCATCGGAGATTTTTCGGCGAGTTCCGACCCAAAGAACTGGGGCCAAACCGCTGTGGACATGCAATTTGGTGCTGGGAAGACGCGCCGTAAGGGGCGCGACCATAAGGTGCCAAAATGTCTCGGAACCGCCTGGCGCAATCGGACGGTCACTTTTGTGGTAGCTTGTTTACCGGGTCAGATGGAACATCTGCCACGATAATCCAGTCAGGAGACGAGGTGGGGCCGCAGGTCCGTGAATCGGTTGGGTTTTAGACCGTGTCGTCTTCTTCCGCTTCGCTGACGCGCGTAATTGACAGGCCCAAATCCCGGAGCTTCAGGCGCAATGTTTGTCGTGCGATGCCAAGCACGAGAGCCGCCTGCTGGACGTTGCCGCGCGTCTGTTCTAGCACGCGCGGCAGTAAGATCCGGTCCACTTGGCGGTGCGTTTCCACGTACAGGTCGCGAACGTCAGACCCGATCCGTTGTCGGATCACGAAAACGTCTACACCGGGCTCTGAATTCGAAGGCAACGCCGGGGCTATACCTGTAGCCGCGCCGAGAGGTTCAGGCAAAAAATCCGGAAGCAGGATGGTGCCACTAGCCTGTAGCAGGGCCTGCTTGAGAACACTCTGTAACTCGCGGATGTTGCCAGGCCAGGAGTAGCCGCGCAACCGTGTCATGGCCTCCGGCGCCACCTGGCGCACCTCGCGCCCAAGCTCGCGGCTGAAGCGCCGCAGGTAGTGCTGCACCAGCACCGGCAGGTCGTCGCCGCGCTCGCGCAGAGGAGGCAAATGGATGGTGAAGACGCCAAGTCGGTAGAACAAATCCGGTCGGAATTTGCCTTCCGTGGACCACGCTTTCAGGTCACGGTGCGTCGCGGCGATCAGGCGCACGTCGGTGCGGATAGTCTGGTTGCCGCCGACGCGCTCGAAGGCCTGTTCCTGGAGCAGGCGCACGACTTTGGCCTGGAGGGCCAACGGCATGTCACCGATCTCGTCGAGGAAGAGCGTGCCGCCGCTGACCTGCTCGAACTTGCCGATGCGCCGGCGGTCGGCACTGGTGAAGGCGCCCTTCTCGTGGCCAAACAACTCGCTTTCGAGCAAGTTTTCGGGGATGGCAGCGCAGTTGAGTGCCAGGAATGTCGCCTTCGCCCTTGGGCCGTGCTGGTAGATGGCCCGCGCCACGAGTTCCTTGCCGGTGCCGCTCTCGCCGGTGATGAGCACCGGCACGTCCTGGGCGGCGACGCGGCCGATCGCCTTGTACACCTCACACATCGCTGGGCAGGCCCCCACGATGGCTTCGCCTTGTTGGTCCTCGTCCGGCGGCGTCTCCGCGACGACGGCAGGCTCGCGCATCAAGCGGGCAACCTTAATGGCCTCGCCGATCACGCGGTCCAGCTTTTGCAAGTCAAGCGGCTTGAGCAGGTAGTCGTAAGCTCCTTGTCTCATCGCTTCAATGGCGGAATCCGCTGACCGAGACAGCGTGACAAACACGATCGGAATGCGGGCGTCAATGGCGCGAATCTGATTCAAGACCTCCAGGCCCGACTGGTCCGGCAGGCGCAGGTCGAGGAGAATGACATCCGGGGGCGCGGCTGCAATGCAGCGGAGGCCCTCGCTACCGGTGTAGGCGATCTCGACTCGGTGCGCGGGGGCGGGAAACAGGTGGCGCACCTTCTCCGGGAGCAACTCGGGGTAATCATCGATGACCAACACGTGGGCCATTACGCGTTCCTATTCGGCGCTCCGTGCAGCGGCGGTCGACTCGCCACGCATTGTATTTGCTATTCTGAGAGTCGGCCCCATCTGGCGCGCGGGAGTAGCCCGCTTTGGCCTGTATCGGTTCCCGGGTCCAAGGGGCGGATTGGGCCGCTGAGTTCTACGAGAGATCATTATGGACGAACAGCAGGGTGTCCCTTTTGACATCGCGAAGCTCAGAAGCGCCGAAGAAGCCCTCCAAGATATCACGGAGCGCAAGCGCGTTGAAGAGGCTCTGCGTCACGCGAACGCACGACTCGACCTGGCGATACGCGGCACCAACATGTCCATATGGGAATTCGAAATGCCTGATGGCCGCATCGAGGGCGGCCATTCGACACTCATTAACGTGTTTGAACTGCTGGGCTACGACCCAAAGACGGTGCCCAGCGATTTCACCTCGGCTTTTGCCCTCCTGGTACATCCGGACGACCAGGAGCGACTGGGTCGCGAGCTTCAAGAGTTCTTTGCGAGCGAGAAGCAAGTGTACGAAACC
>Ga0206945_1202_pt1 | contig 10961 bp, 10 predicted proteins | sample Alteio_BWOrgHeat_5_FD_152982 | JGI IMG/M metagenome (GOLD analysis project Ga0206945, IMG submission 152982) | Enriched cells from forest soil in Barre Woods Harvard Forest LTER site, Petersham, Massachusetts, United States -... | ecosystem: Environmental > Terrestrial > Soil > Temperate forest > O... | reverse complement strand
CAATTCACGGAACAGAATCCGGCGCAGGACGCCCTCATCAAAAGCCAGTTCAACTCAATCTCACCGGAAAACGTACTGAAGTGGGAATCCGTACATCCCCTGCCGGGCAAATATGATTTCAGCGTGGCTGACCGCTATGTGGCATTTGGCGAGAAGAACAAAATGTTCATCATCGGCCATAACCTCGTGTGGCATAATCAAACCCCGTCCTGGGTTTTCCAGGATGATCAGGGCAAGCCGCTGGGTCGTGAGGCCTTGCTGGCCCGGATGCGCGATCATATCCATACCGTTGTTGGACGCTACAAGGGGCGCATCAATGGCTGGGACGTGGTGAACGAGGCGCTGAACGAAGACGGCTCCTTGCGCCAGTCCCCATGGATGAAAATCATCGGTGAAGATTACCTCGTCAAGGCCTATGAATACGCCCATGAAGCCGACCCGGCGGCGGAACTGTATTACAATGATTATTCGCTGGAGAACGAACCCAAGCGCAAGGGCGCGATTGCGTTGGTCAAGAAACTCCAGGCGGCCGGGGTGCCGGTCCATGCGATCGGCATCCAACAGCACATCAAGATGGACTGGCCCACGCCGGCCCAGGTGGATGACACCATCACGGCGTTCGGCCAATTGGGGGTCAAGGTGATGATCACCGAAATGGACCTCGATGTGCTGCCGGCAGCCACTCATTCGCAGGCCGCCGAAGTCTCGATGAATTTTGCGCTGCAGGCCAAGTTTGACCCTTATACCAACGGCCTGCCGGATTCGGTCCAGCAAGCCATGGCCAGACGCTACGCCGAACTGTTTTCAGTCTTCGTCCGCCACACCAACATCGTCAGCCGGGTGACTTTCTGGGGAGCGACAGACGGGGATTCCTGGTTGAACACCTGGCCGATCAAGGGGCGCACGTCTTATCCGCTGCTTTTCGACCGCCAATGCAAGCCCAAACCCGCATTTGACGCAGTCATACAGACGGCAACGAAAAACAAACCGTAACTCCCAATTTATTTCCCCATCGAATATCTAGAACCCGAGAAGCAACCGCCAAACGATTAACCATAAGATATGAACAAACCCGCGTTTAAAGACATCGGCAAAATCCGCTACGAAGGCCCGAAATCAAAAAATCCGCTCGCATTTAAGCACTACAACCCTGCTGAAAAGATCGCCGGCAAGACCATGCGCGAACACCTGCGGTTTGCCGTCTGCTACTGGCACACGTTTCGGGGCGTGGGTACGGACCCGTTCGGCGGCGGGACCATGGTCCGGCCTTGGGATGACAGCTCCGACACCGTGCAGAACGCCCAGAACCGCGTCCGCGTCGCCTTTGAATTCATCGAGAAACTCGGGGCGCCCTTCTACTGCTTTCATGACCGCGATGTCGCCCCCGAGGGCGCGACTTTGGCCGAGGGCCACCGCAACCTCGACAGCGTGGCAAAGATCCTCAAGGAAGAGCAAAAACGCACCGGTATCAAATTGCTTTGGGGCACAGCCAATCTGTTCTCCCATCCTCGCTATGTGCATGGCGCAGCCACGAGCTGCAACGCCGACGTGTTTGCCTTTGCCGCAGCCCAGGTGAAAAAAGCCATGGAAGTCACCCACTCGCTGGGCGGCCAAGGATACGTATTTTGGGGCGGGCGCGAAGGTTACTCCACCCTCCTGAACACCGACATGAAGCGCGAACAGGAACACCTTGCCAAGCTTTTGCACTTGGCGGTGGATTATAAAAGGGCCATTGGCTTCACCGGCGAGTTTTTTATCGAGCCCAAACCCAAGGAACCCACCAAGCATCAATACGACTCCGATGCCGCGGCCTGCTTGAACTTTCTCCGGGAATTCAATCTCCTCGACCATTTCAAACTGAACATCGAAACCAACCATGCCACCCTGGCCGGGCATACCATGCAGCACGAACTCCAGGTCTGCATCAATGCCGGCAAGCTTGGCTCCATCGACGCAAACGTCGGGGATGAATTGCTCGGGTGGGACACCGACCAGTTCCCGACGAACATTTATCTCACCGCTCAGGTCATGCTAGCGGTGCTCGGCATGGGCGGATTTGGGAAAGGCGGCCTCAATTTCGACGCTAAAGTCCGGCGGGAGAGCTTTGAACCCGTGGATCTCTTCCACGCACACGTGGGGGGTATGGATGCCTTTGCCCGCGGTTTGAAGATTGCCGCCGCAATCCGCAAGGACGGCCGGCTGGAACAATTCGTCCAACAACGCTACGCCTCGTGGAATTCGGGCATTGGCCGTGACATCGAAAAAGGCAAGGTTGGATTGAAACAACTCGAAGCTTACGCATTGGAAAAGGGTGTAACATCGCCAAACACCAGCGGACGGCAGGAAATGCTGGAAAATCTATTCAACGAATTCATCTGAAAATGATTCCCGGGAAAAGTTTTTGAACATCAACCCGTGACGCGGGCCAACCGGCGTCGCAACTCGTTTGCCTGCTCATATGGCTGTTTCCAGACGCAATTTGCTCATCGGCATTGACAGCGGCACGCAATCCACCAAGGCGCTCGTCGTGGATGCGCGCAATGGCAAAGTGCTTGGCGCTGCCTCGGCAGCTTATGGTTTGATTTCCAACCTCCCGCCGGGAGCAAAGGAACAACACCCGCGCGACTGGGTCGCCGCCACCCTCAAGACCATCCGAGCGGCTCTCAAACAAGCCAAGGCTGGCGCAGGTGAAGTCGTTGCCATCGGCGTAAGCGGGCAACAGCATGGCTTCGTGCCATTGGACAAGGCGGGTGCGGTCATCCGCCCCGCCAAATTGTGGTGCGATACCTCCACCGCCGCCGAGTGTATTGAAATTACAGAAAAACTTGGCGGCCCGAAGAAAGCCATTGCCGCGGTAGGGAACGCGATTTTGCCGGGTTTCACCGCGTCAAAAATCCTCTGGCTCAAAAAACACGAGCCAAAGAACTTTGCGAAGCTTGCCACCGTTTTGCTGCCACACGACTACCTGAACTTCTGGCTTACCGGTGAACGGGTAATGGAATATGGCGACGCCAGCGGCACAGCTCTGCTCGATGTCCGCAATCGACGGTGGAACACGGCGGTGCTAAGGACAATCGACACGGACCTGGCCGGCAAGTTGCCGCGCTTGATTTCGAGCGACCAGCCCGCCGGCCGCTTATCTGCTGCCACAGCCGGGGAACTTGGATTGAACCCGGGTGTGCTGGTGAGCGCAGGTGGTGGCGACAACATGATGAGCGCCATCGGCACGGGCAATACGCGGCCGGGCATCGTGACTGCCAGCTTTGGCACCAGCGGGACAATCTACGCCTGTTCAGACAAGCCGGTCGTGGATCCCGAGGGCGAGATCGCGGCGTTCTGCGATTCAACGAACCACTGGCTTCCCTTGCTGTGCACGATGAACGTGACGGTGGCTACCGAAATGGTACGGCGGGATTTCGGCTGCACGCACGAGGAATTTGAAAAACTAGCAACGAAGGTCCCGCCGGGGGCGGAAGGTTTGTTGTTGCTGCCGTATCTGGAAGGCGAACGCACGCCGAACGTGCCCAACGGCACAGGGGCAATGATCGGGATCAACCCCAAGACATTCCAGGCAAAGCATTACTGCCGGGCGGCGATGGAAGGAGTAACCCTGGGCATGAACTATGGCCTCCGCCGGCTCGCCAAACTCGGCGTGAAGGCGAAGCAGATCCGGGTGACAGGCGGCGGGGCGAAATCAAAATTGTGGCGTCAAATCATGGCGGACGTTTTTAATGCAGAGGTGGCAACGCTGAAGGTGGGCGAAGGCGCGGCTTATGGCGCGGCGTTGCAGGCACTCTGGTGCTGGAGCTTGCAGCGCGGTGACAAGGTGCGCATTGAGGAAATCACCGACACGTTTGTTACACTCAACTGTCCCCAGACCGCGACACCAAAGAGGGAAGCCGTGGCGGCATATTGCGAGTTGCAGGAATTACAGGATGATTTGTCCAAGTCACTGCGCGGCGTATTCGCAAAGCATCGAAAATTTATGGTAAGGCAGCCGTAAGGCATTTCATGAGTTCTTGCGCAAAGCGGCACCGTAGAACACGCCTCGAGCAGAATAGAAATTGGTAGGGGTGACAGGGATCGAACCTGCAACCTGACGGTTATATGCCGACGGCTCTACCATTGAGCTACACCCCCGACGAAGCAGAAACTTCGGCGGTCATATCAAGTGCGGCTTTTGGTAGAGCGCGGTCATTACTCGGATAAATTGTATCCGTTCTGCAGTGCCTTCAACAACATGAAAAAAATCTCATTTATTGAGACAGTGAATTACAGCAAACCGGCAAGCACCACGTCAAATTAGGTTGAATCAGCCGGCGCCTGCCAGCCTTTAACAAATCCTTTGGCATAATCGCCCAGCTTCTGCATGAGTAGCACATCTCGTTCTTGCAGTATTTTGCAATAGTCGCCAGATGACGGTTCCCCATACTTTGCATAAAGCGATTGGTGTTGAGCGATATCGGATCGAATACGATCAACCTCATAGTTTACAATTGCGAGTTCACGCGTAATTTCTGCACTTTTCATTTCAAGCGCTTCCTTCTTTTTTTTGTATGCTTTTTCTGCAGCCTCAAGCGTTAATCCGCCGATACTTCCGATGAGGAAGAAAATGGCCACAATTATAAGCACCCATCCAAATTCCCTATCCATGAAGCGCTCTGCTCTCTCCTCATCAAATACGAAAAACAGCACCATCCCTCCAACGAGTACAGCAAACATCCCACCACCCACCCCTGCCATTCCACGAGAAACCTTAACCCCGATAGTTTTTTTGGACGCTTCCTGCTCTACACGACTCCGTTCCCGTGCAATTTTGCTTTGAGCTTCGAGCAGAGGTGCTGCCTTCTCGGCTACGGTTGCTTTTATCCGTTCAAGCTTATCCCATTCCTTCTGTACTTCGATCAGCTCTACCAATTCCTTCCGGTCAAAAAGGTGGGTGATGCACAGGTTGCACTCTTCCAGTTCGCTCGGGTTTAATCGACCGGCGGTATCGCGGGTTACCCGGCTGTAAGCCCGCTGCATGTTTGCCAGCCGTTCCTTGTCCTCGAACGTCCGGAAGCCACTGGATTTGATTTGGGGCGTATTTTCATACAGGCGCTTAAGATGGCTGGCACGGATATAGGCGGCGGCAGGATTGGATGGAGCGATTTCCTCGACGTCACGCAACCCCTCCGTATAAAAGAATACCGCCTCGCGCAGTAGGTCTTCGCACCTTGCCAAGGCCGCCTCCTGCTGTTCGCGGTACTCTTTCTGCAACTCCAGTTGCCCCATCTCGCGCATCTTGCTGTTGATGCTGTCCAGTTGCGCGGTCTGCACCACATTGGCCGCCAGATTGGCATAACCTATCAAGTCTCGCTTTTCTGCCATAATTCAGCCTTTCACTACACCGGCATCATCTTTTGTGGTGGTTTGTTGGGCCATCTGGACGGGGGACACCTTTATCACGGCAGCAATCTGCTGGCCGGTGACGACTGCAACAGCGCAATCTATGTACCACCGGGCACGGGCCACAAGATCATCGATTGAGATTTTAACAAGCTGCTGCTCCACGACTACTTCAACAATCGGTTCATTGTCGTGTCGCATTGCGACCCTAAGCCGGTCTCTGCCACAGGGGGCAACTTTCACATCTGTATAATCCAATGTTTCCAGCGCGTCCGCGAGCAGGCCAATAGGAAAAAGGTCGTCAACGGGGTGCGGTGGCACTTCATCCACTTCATCGTGTCCATTTGGCATGTGTTCCTTTCCGGCTTATGGAATGGTGCATCGTTATTTTATTGCTATGAAAGCGTAGCAAATAAGAACTCTCCAAACGGTTATGGTCAAGCTCGATTTAGAGAGTATGGCCAGAACCAAATCACCTACCAATATTGTCGGGCCGCAAATCCGAAAGCGGCGCTCCGACCTTGATCTGACACAGGAGGAACTTGCCACCCGCTGCCAGTTGGCCGGATTTGATATTTCCCGTGGCACATTATCGCAGATCGAGGCCCAGCTACGCTGCGTCACCGACGATGAGTTGCTGGCCTTGGCGCGTGTGCTGAAGGTCACAACCGACAGCCTATACCCAGCAGATAAGCGATCACGCAAACCTACGATCTCCAAACAGTCTCGCCGGCCTTTCCGTTGAGTGAATTGTAGCGCCGGCCCGTAACCATAAGCCGACGCACTATCCACGCTGTTGAGTCATCTCATATTTTCCGACGCGACATTCCAGTATGCGGTGACATCTGTATCACGCACGAGAGCCCGATAATGCTTGATGATCACTTCGGGCGAATTTCCCATTTCTGTGGCGGTGAGGTTTTCGTCTCTGGTCTTACCCAACAAGTAGCTGCCAAAACTGTGGCGCATCGCGTTGTGCGGCCAAGGAGTGATTTCTGCCTTCACCGCTAATTCGCGCAAACGTTCCGAAAACAAGTCAATGTTGCGTTCGGGGCAAATGCGACCGTCCTCCTTCCGACGCGGATTCAACCACCCGACCAGATTGTCAGCAATACTCACCAGGCGACGTTGCCGCGTCTTGGCCTTGATCCCTTTAACCTCAATGGTGCGGTGTTCCCAATCAATCTCCGACCAATCAAGAGCAAAGACCTCGGAGCGGCGCAACCCCGCGAAAAGCCCGGTCACCAGCGCTGGTATCATCTCAGCATCAAATTTCTTCGCCGCTCGCAACAATCCCCTCACCTGCTCCACGGTCAGGATACCAACCGGCCGGTCATCGAGGATTGGACGGTTGATGCTGGCCGCCGGATTATCCGTCCGATACCCCTTCCCCACCGCAAAGTTCAGGAAGGTCGTCAGCGTCACGAGGTAGTTCTTCCGTGTCCGCGGTGACCATCCGGATTCCTCCAGCCAATCCTCAATGTCCTGCCGAAGGATTTTGGTGACATCGACCTTCCCAAATTCCACCGAAATAATCCTCAAATAACTTTCGTATTGCACGATGGTTCGCGGGCGGCAGTTCATCGCCTTCCTGGATTTGAGAAACTCCTCCTTCAGCTCTTCAAGGGATTTGGCGGTATCAGGTTGCGGGATATTCCGGATAAAAAATTCGACCGCCTGAGTCAGGGTGACGTTCAACTCCTTCAACCGCTGCGAACATGCCAATGCCTCAACCCGCAAGCTCGTCGGCAGCACGAACGCTTCGCAGCCCAGTCGGCGGCGGGATTCCTCAGACAAGGTAACAAAAGTTTTCGCTTCCTTGCGGCTGACGAAGTATTGGCGATGGCGGGATCTCCCCGTGTATTTTTTCCCCAGCGACACGACCCAGTAGACGCCGTTCGCACGGCGCTCCTTCTTGGGTTGGATTCGGGTGGGCATAAACAGATAATTTCATAACGGAAAAAGCGACCGTCGCCCTATTGCGCCGTCCTTTTCCGAGGCAAAGGGTGTTCGCCAGCCTCAATTCGCTGCATACAAGCCAGAATGTCCGCCAGCCGGTAGATGGTCCGCCGCTTGCCTTGGACGACAGGCCTCAGCCACCCGCCCTTCGTGCAACGATACGCGAGGTCCCAACTGCAAAAGAGTTCGGGCAGTTGAGCGGCCCGAACCCAAGGCCCGCGATGATTCTGGAAGGTCAGACTATTGTAGTTTTGGCCGGCGGGTTGGTCAGCCCGGCGGTTAACACTTCGGGTAGTGGTCATTATGTAAATTCTTTTACACTTTTCAAATAGTCGGCGAGAACCAGAGTTCCCTGGCTCAAACCGCAGGGAAGAGACTATCAATAGTATTGCACTTTGTAAAGTACCAATTGCTTTGACACCTCATATCGGTGAGGTATGCTGCACCTGTGACTACTACCATTAAGCCAAAGCGATCGAGACGACAGGTGGAGCCAGCTGACAATGTCACCAGCATTTTTACTGCCCGACGGGATTTACTTTTGACTACACGCCAGGTAGTACGCGGTTCCGGCCTGAGCGTCGAGGAGTGTGATTTCTTGATATCGCTGTATGGCGCAAGAGTGCTTGGCTGGAATGACATTGGCCACGATCGACAGGGATATGTCACCTTCCACCAACTGCAGGAGTTTGTCGTCCATAATCCTTCCTTACTCTCGCGTCGACTGCGAAAGCTGGCGGCAGCTAAACCGAGCCTGTTGGAGATTGAGGGAGCCGCCCCAGCATCGGGGCTGCATTTTAACTCCAAACGTGTGCGAATCACAGATGAAGGTATAAAACGTATTGAGCCTGTCTGGAAACGGTTTCAGCATATGTCGGTCAAGTTGCTGGAGGGTGTATCCCCACGCCTTTTGATAGCCCATCATGAGGTAAACCAGAAAATTAGTGCCCGAATACGTGCGTTACGATCAGGCTTAAACAACATTTTGGACAAACCGCAGCCAATATAGCACAGCTCTCCTGACAAGGGCCGCTTCAACAGCGCCACGTATTTTATCCATTGCCTTGTCTAATTTGTCTTTCGTGAGATAGCCGGAAAGCTGGGTTTGATAATGATTAAAGCACCAACCTCGGCATACCCTGCGGGCAAAGTTCTCTACACCCGCCTGATTCCAAACGACGCCGACCTGGTTGCTGTGGCTTTCACGACAAACGATGGTTCCATCAGCCTGCACGGAAAACGTGAACTTGTTGCCTCCAACCTGATCCCAGCCGAAACGGGCTTTGTTGATTTTAAAGGTGGCGCTGCCGGAAAACTTATCGAAAACGGTGCACTTTTCCCCTGTGGCGGGATAGTAAATAATCTGTTCCCGGTATTTGACACAGGCGAACACAGGCTGCCCATTGCGGTAGGTAGCACCCACGATCGCTTTCTGGCACGGTAATTCGGCAACAACCCAAGCAAGCACCCACCTGTCTTTAACCAAGGCACCACGGCGGGAAGCTTTTTTCCCAGTCACCCCATCACGACCGCCCTCGCGGGCATTAACAGTGTCAGCCAGCAATGTGCTTTTTGAGGCGTTGATTCCGCGCCTGGTCGTTTGTGGACTTTGGACCGATTGCGGTACCGTGTTGGCGCCTATGTCATTTATTTTATTTTTTGTCAGCATATCGTTCCCATTTCCTATTAGAACGTGGAATTTTTCCGTCTGGCTTGCAGTTTTTGTAAACGGTCAAAATAACGCCAAAGCCGGCGATCCAGAATTTCCTCGGCCGCCAAACAACGCGGAATTGCGCCGTAAGCGCCGGCGTCTTGTACTAACGCCGTACCCCAGTCTCCTTTCTCCTCGCCGCGACCGTAATCCAAAAAACGGTATTGCTGCATAGCTTGCACCTCCCCCGCCCGAAACCAACCAATCCTAAGAAGGATCTCCGCTATGTCCTGAACGAGCAATTTCTCCTCAAAACCCTCAGGATTGAACTCGGCAAGCAAGTCGAGGTATATGACATTTAATCGGTTGCGATCATCGGTTTCAATATTAACCCGGGCAAAGCCACCATGTCGGGTCGCATTGAGTCTGGACCGGGCTTTACCGGTTTCAGTTCGTGGCCCTGTACTGCGCAGAGCATTTTGCCGGTTCGCTAGTAATCTTTTTTCGTTCATGCACGCTAACTACTATGTCGGACTTGGAGCCCCTCAGAAGTCCGTGACGCAAACTCCAGGGCATTGTAAACAAATTAAAATGTAAACATTCCTGTTGGATAGTCCGTCTGTTCTAAAAATAATATTTGGCTGTGCGTGGTATTTAGTTTTATGGACCTGTTAAACTCGAACACCATCGAAAGCTCAGACAAAATCCCGCGCAGAATACTCAAGAACGGCCGGCAGCCAGCAAAGTTGCCTATACCTGCAAGCGTGCGTCACTTGAAGCGAATGGATCATTGGCGAGAATTGATTTGGCGCGCGGACTATAAATTCTTTTTTGTGCTACAACCGCAGGTACGTGAAATGTTCCGGAAAATCGCATTCGGCATGGAACGGGAAAAGCGCGCCGATCTTTTCAAGAATTTTCAACTGGGTTTGCTTCAGTTTTGGATGAAAACCGGTTCAGTCCCCAGAATGCAAGATTTTGTGACGGCCGTCTGGAGCGGAAATGTTTTTCTCTTTGACGTAGACTTGCCGGGTTTGCCCGAAAAAATCCCCGCGAATCATCCCGCCTTGAATTCTCTGAAATCCCTTTTAATTTATCAACCGTGCCAAGACAGCAAGTCCACCGATCTGGACCGGGTTTTAGGCGCAAAAAAGTTCACTGACTTTCTGGGACCAACTGCCCCTGAAAGGCCGTGGAATACCACATGGGTTTCGGAGATGAAAACGGTCCGAAAGCAAGCCTCCGCGGAATTAGGCGAAGCGACGGTCAAAGGTATATGCTCTGAGTTGGGAGCGGGACAACCGGACAAGGGTGATAACAGACAATAGCCGTTTAATTCTAAATCGGCGGGGGAAGCCAACCATTTCCCACATAAAACTAGCAGACGGCTAAATCCGGCCAATCTATACCTTGGGGATAAAATTGTGATCTAGTGCAGAGGCGGGAACGACCCTTCACAGATTCGGTCACTCTTTGGCCACGGTTTGCGTTATTTCCCAACTCTCATCCCTCTGGTAACGCCTTCTATATACCTGCCCACAATAGACTCACATGAGTCCAACCGAACTACCCTAGCCAGGTACAGCTTGGAAAACGTGTTCATGCGCGGCACGCCGCCCAGGTGCAGGGCCACCTCGCGCGCCCGCAACAGGCGCGGGTCGGTGACGGGCACGCCGGCCAGCTTGAGCGCCAGATAGGCCTTGATGGTGGCGTTCACCTCGGACGGGCCGCCGTGGTAGATGTTCCAGCCGCCGTCGGGCAGTTGCATCGAGAAGAGGTGGTTGATGGCCTTGCGCTGCCATTCCTTGTCCACCTTGCCGTTCCAGTGGTGGTAAACCACCATGTCGCAGACCAGCGTGGAATCCACGATCAGTTCGCCAACCCAGTAACCTTCCGGCTTTTGCTCGCCCAAAAGAAACTGCTGCGACCGTTCTATGGCCGCTTGCAAATCTGGCGTTGATGC
>Ga0206945_1200_pt1 | contig 11035 bp, 4 predicted proteins | sample Alteio_BWOrgHeat_5_FD_152982 | JGI IMG/M metagenome (GOLD analysis project Ga0206945, IMG submission 152982) | Enriched cells from forest soil in Barre Woods Harvard Forest LTER site, Petersham, Massachusetts, United States -... | ecosystem: Environmental > Terrestrial > Soil > Temperate forest > O... | reverse complement strand
TATTGGCTGATGGGAATAGTCACCAATTGACCGGACACCGCTTCTACATGGATGGGATCGGTCGTGAACACCGGCGGAAGAGCCGTCACGAGCACGGGATTCACGTGGACTTTGAAACTTTTGATTGCCGAGAATCCGTTGCGGTCCGTGACTTTAACCGTGACGACAAAATCCGACGGTCCGCCATCAACCGGAGCCGTGTACGTGTACACGCCGGTCGCGGGATCGATGGTTCCAGGAAACGTTCCAAGCACCTCAAATTTCGCATAGGTGAAGGGACCCGAGCCAGAGACGTAATTGGCGATGTTGACTTGAAGCGTTTGTCCCGCGGTCACGGTTTGATCGGGTATCGTTTGGATTGTCAGAGGCGCATTGGCCGCCTGGACCACGACGGTGAGGGAGGCCTCGGAGGAAGTCTGACCGGTCCGATTGGTGGCCGAGAACGTGATCTGATAAAGGCCCGGCCCGGGGATCGAGCCGGCGGGAACCGTGAGAACACCGGTGGCCAAATTCAAGGTCGTTCCGGGAAAAGGGGTTGAAAGCAAATTGTAGCTGACAATTTGACCGGACGGATTGTTGTTATCATTGGCCTGTACTTGATATTGGATCCCATCGCCGTCCTGGATCGTCAAGGTATCCGAAGCGACATTTGGCGACTGGGCAGCGACATACCGAATTCCATAAAAAGTGGAAGGCTGAAGCGCCGGGGCCGTCGCAGTTGGATCAACGAACACACCCCCCGTCAATGGTGAAATAAGGTCCATGTGGAAAATCTCGGTCCCCGTGATCTGTCCACTGCTGCCAATTTGATTGATTTGGTCTTGGACGTCCACCTCAGCCAGCGGATTGGTTTGCGACGAATACTCCCATCTCACTTCATCCGGCTGCTCGCCATTGGCGATGCGCTGATCGGCGCTGACGCCGTTACTGTCACGATAGACCGCCACCAACATTATCCCCGAACTTGCCAATTGATTGTCCTGGAGCACCGGGTCAAGCGTGAGACGGATCTCGCGATGCGTCTCTCCGGTGAGCGTGTCGGTGAGCGTGGTCACGGTTTTGACGATTTGTCCTTGGGCGTCCAGGTTGTAATCTTTGACCACGTTATAAAAGGTGAGCGAAAGGGTTTGCTCGTCCAGCTCTTGCCGGGTTCCCGTCGCGTGAATGACCCCTCCTGAAGATGAAATTGTGAGCTGGTCCGAGTCGATTCGAAATTGGTTGCTGGTCGTATCGGTTATTCCGATGAGAGAACCGTCGCTTCCATATTGAAAATCGAAAGTCTCATGTTGAGAGACGCTCCCCTGCGCCAGCACGTCTGTTTCATAATGGGTGATGACGGTGTGCCCGCCGATATTCTGCGTGGTGACCGATAAATCGCCGCTCAACTGCTGGTTCGAAACGGCGCCGTCCGTGATTGACGAGATAATTTCAAGTGGGTTCGGATAAAGGTAAGCCGGCACGACGCGGTCCTCAAGCCCTTCGAAGGCGCTGGAGCGCCAGCGCTGTCCAAAGGATTGTATTTTTTGTGTCGAAGCCAAAAACATCCACGAGATCAATCCCATCATGACCCACAGGAAAGCGGCAAAGTTGGCCAAATGACCCGTGACCACGTTGATTTGACCCAACCAGAACAAGGTCGCCAAAACGCCGAAGTAGGCGGTCAGTCCAGCGGCGATGAGCGGCTTGCGGGCAGCCCCGATGGAAATTTCTTTAACCGCGCCGCCCTCATCCATTTTTACATCGGCCGGCACCTCATCGCCGTAGATCAATCCTTTGATTTCGAGGTGGGCTTCGCGAGAACCGTCATTTTCCGTCTCAACATCGACCCGATTGACCGCGACATGGAAAGCCTCTTCGGGGTCTAATTCTTTTATTGGTTCAAAGGCCACTTGCCTTAGCCGCTCGGCGTCGCCCACCACCAATTCGATGGCATAGTTAATGACATCCAAACCGCCCAAGCCGACGGCCATCTTGGCGGGACTCGGCGCCGGGGACTGGGCCAAAAACAATTTTTGGCCCGCGAACAATTTATCGAGCGGCGCTTTTTCCTGCGTGAACACATTGAGATAGGCGGAGCCGGAATCGGTCGTCACTTTGGTCAGTTGCGGCACAAACGAGGCCACGGCCATTTCATTTTGATTCAGCAACCGGGTCAGGCCTTCGGAATGGAAACCACCCGTGACAATAACGGCGACCGGGCGATCCGGCTTCATTTGACGCAGCAGGTTCGCGGACATTTTTTCATTCCGCGCCTCAGCCTCGCGATAGAAAGCCTCGAATGCGGCTTTGTCTATGGACAATGGTCCATGGTCCATGGACTGTTTGTACTCGGCCCATTCATTCGGGTTGAGGGAAAATTCGATTAATTTTCCCAACAACAAAACCATCCGTGATTCGCGGGTCAATCTTCGTTCTTCTTCCGAGCGGACCAGAGATTCGTATCCTTGGCGTTCCAATTGTGAAACATCAGAGAGAAGTTTATCGGCGTCGATCGAGTCTGAAAGCAGCACATATTTAAGATAGGAGCTCATGGCCGGATAACGCGACAACTGCACGCCGCTGCGCGAACAGAGGTCGGAAAGAAATGAATAAAAGGCCGTATGCCCCATCCGGCCGGCCCCGAATGCCAGCGTCCGTTCGGCCAGAATCGATTGTTGCGGGAGGGAAAGTTTACCCACCAATTCCTTGACCAGATGAACACGCTCTTTTTCGATCCGATCGAAGTGCAGCGCGCCTTCAAGCTGGAGCGCCTGGATATAAGCGCCCAGTTCTTTGGAGAGGTTCAATCCCGGCTGCTCCGAAAGGAACGTCACGTAATTGCCGAGGGAAAATTTTTCGCGATGATAGGCCTCGACTTGACGGTCGAATCGCAGCAGCGCCGGGCTCATGATTCTTAATTTGTCCGATTGAAGTTTTGACTGTAACTTCGCGAGATAGCCTGCCACGCGGGGCTTGGCTGGGATGGAATTCAAATAGGCTTTTACATTCGCGTCATAATGGGAACGGTCATCGATGCCGATCAAGGCGGCGCTCGAAGCGGGTTCGAGCATCGCCGCATAGAATCCGCCGGACATTTCTTGCTGTTTAAAAAGGTACTGGGCCACTTTGCGGAGGGACTCCTGGTTCTTGTAGCGGCGGTACCGGTCGATATCGATTTGACCGAAAGCCCCTTCCAGCCCCACCAGCCGCGTGTCGGTCAGCTGCAGCAGCGACCGGACCGTCTTGCTGATGTTCTGCTGGGCCTCCCAGTTGCGGTGAACATCTTGAATATAAATGACCAGGCCTTTTGGAGATCCTTGCTTGGGGAGCGCGATGCCGCGCAGGGTGCCGGGACATTTCGCGAGGTCCATCAATACCGGGACAAACCGGCGCAGGCCCGCCAATTCAATTTGTTGTTTGATTTTCGCGGAAAATTCATTTTGGACCGGGTTTCTCTCCCGGATCGCGGACCCGTTCATGCCCAGCCCGGACGGGACCTGGAAGAAGGCGCCCGGCAGGGCCGCCAATTGCGATTTCCGTCGCTCGTTCCAAAATCCGATTTCGGAATTTTGCGCAAAGAGGCAATTCGTGAACAGGTATACGAATGCGAGAGAAGCGGCGGTAACCTTGGTCGGTTTATGGATGGAAATCATGTCAATATTCCCTTCGGCGGGTAGGGACGCCTGCGACGGAGAGATATTATCGAAGAGTCGATTGAGACAAAATCACAGTCCGGTTAAGATCTTGTGACGGGTTGTTTACGGTCCTGTTACAACCTGGCTGGGGGGCGTGTAATCGAACAGAATGACCGCTTCCACCCGCCGGTTCAGCGCGGCAGTTTCCGGGAACGCGTTATCGGCAATGGGTTCTTCAGCCCCGCAACCGCGGTAGGTCAATCGACGCGCGTCCATTCCGAGAATATTCACCAGATAATCCCGGAACGATTTCACGTAATCATGTGAAATCACCATTCGGTCCACTTCATCTCCATTGGAGTCCGTGTGGCCCAAGAGTTCGGCGCGGGCATTTTTGTTTTTCCGCATGAAGACATCGAATTCCGCGATTTCCGCCTGGGCGACGGCCGACTCCGACCACTGCTTGGGATCGGCCGGCGCCAGCGTGTCCACGTGGAAGGTGAACCGTTTATAGGACCAACGGGGGTTGGGTTGGGTCGACGTTGGACCGAGGTCCGAGAAATCCGAACATCCCCCTTCATTGCAGGCCCGAACGAACAGGTTGTAGCGCGTATTGGACACCAGGCCCGAAACCGTTCCAATCGGCAGCCGCGACCAAGATCTGCCGGCGATGGCCGTTCGCGAAAGAGTCGGTTCTCTGGACGCCACCAACTCGTAGGCCGCGGCGTTATCGACCGCGCCCCAAGTGGCCGTCAGTTGACGGTTGGAAGTCGGAAGCAGATCCCGCCGTTCAGGTTTTGGAGGAATGGCCTGGACCACCTTTTCGATCGGAGGAACGGTCTGGACCACTTTTTCGACCGGTTTTGGCTCTACTTTTGAGAACGTGGCCGGGTCCTCGACGGTTTTCCCGAACCGGAAAATCAAGGAAGCCTGGTGCGTGCCCAAACTCCCGCTGATCGAAGAGAACGGCATCATGAACCCGTAATCCAATTGGAAAGCGCCCAACTGGACCGCCAGGCCGGTTGTGAACCGCAGATAGTCTCGATTGCCGTATCCACCCCCGATCCTCAACACGAGTTGTTTTCCGACGGACTGCTCAAGACCTCCATGCAGGCGGGTCGATCCTTCCAGAGAATGGTCATTGGAAACATCGAGCGTGATCAAATTGGTTTTCCCGCGACGGGAAACGCCGGCCTTTAAAATCCGCGGGGCCGGATCGTATTGGCTGCTCAAAGCGAGGTTGGGTTCGTTCACGTTCATCACCATGGCTCCCAACATGTATTTTTCACTGACGCGGAGCTCGCCGCCGAGATCGACGGAGAAACCATGCGAGACATGGCCCGTATCGAACACCGGGTCAGATTGGCCGGCGCTCACGCCGGTGAGCGGATCGAGGGCAGTCTCGGTAAAGGAATCGCGGCCGATGGTCTTGCTCAGATATTTAAACGTCGTTCCCAGGTTCACTCGGTCTCCCAGGCGGCGCGCAAAACTAAGCCCCAACGTTTCTTCTTTGTAGAGATTGCTCAGAGAAAAAGTGTTGTAGCTGACTCCCACCGCCTGCGATTTCAGCGGGTAGACGAACCCAAGGAATTGACGCGTCAAGTTGGAGTTGTCATCGAGTCCCTTATAAAGTTCTCCGTATTGGGTCCCGATTTCGGGACTGGCGACATGGACGGCCGCCGCCGGGTTGTAATAGAGCGAGAACACGTCGTCGGACGCCGCGGTCATCGCGCCATCCAGCGCGGTCGCCCGTCCTCCGGTCAATTGTTCCTCAAAAGAAGCGCTTAACGACGCGGGAAGCAGAAACAATCCAGCCAGCAGAAATGAAAACCCATATTTCATTGCACGACCACAACGGTTCCGTTAACGCGATCGCTCCCGACCGTAATCTGATAAAGATAAACGCCGCCCCGCACCGTCTTGCCGCTGGAATCTTTGCCGTCCCAGATCAAACTCAAGCCTTGAACGGGACCGTCTTTCAAATCGGCGACGCGCGCGGCGTCCATGTCAAAGATCGTCCCTCCGACGGATTGGTTGCCCGAGTTGTTGAGCTGAAACAAGACCACGTCATTGCGGCCATCGCCGTTCGGCGAGAAAATCCGCGGGTAGACATTGCGCAGGACCCCCGACCCTCCCCCGTTGGAGATACGGTAAACGCCGGAGCGGGAGATGGAATACTCGATCGTTTTGGTATCGGGGTCGTACGTTGCTTCGCCGGTCAGGACCCAATTCGCTCCATTAAAATATTCCACATGCAGTTTTTTTCCCAATCCCTCCACGGTGGTGTGGATGACCATCGTCGCCGGGGGATTGAATTGATAAGGCGATTGGGCCGCGCCCGTCTGCGCATTGACCACCTGAATGTCATAGGCGATGCCGTCTTGAGAACTGCCGGCAGGAGGATCAATGACCGCTTTATAAAGCGCGCCTCCCACGCCGAGCAATTGACCTTGAGGAATGATGGAGGCAAAACTCTTTTTATCGGATGAGGGATAGACGTAATGGGGGGTGAGGCCGTTATCGATATAGGTCGAACAGGCGGAGAGGTGTCCTTGAGCGGCGGCCTTTACGCAGGTGTAAATGGGAGTTCCGCCGGCGCCGACGGGGCCAAATCGCGTGTCCGTGGTTGATCCCACCAATGTCCAATTATCGACGGACGAAAACAAATCGTTCGACGAGAAAATCTCGTACTGCACCGCCACTCCGCTGGGAACGTCCACCGGATTCCACGTGTAGGTGAGCTGCGGCCCGCTCGATTGCACGCTTCCTCCGCCGCTCTGCCCGTTGAGATTGACCGGGGCCGACAACGATGAGAACAACCCGCCGCCGCCGGAGGTCGTCACCACGATCGTGTTGCTGGGATGGGTGACGACGCCGCCAAAACTTTTCGCGCGGACATGGATCGTGTAGGTGAAATTTTGGGCGAGGTTTGAAAACGTGAAATTAACCGAACCCGTGGAAAACGTATTTGAAAACGCCACTCCATCCAAGCTCAAATCGACCAGGTAAGTGGTCCCATTCGGGTTTTGATTGGCATTCCAAACGAGGCTGATGGACGTCGTGCCGACCGACGTGGTTGACAGCGTCAACGGCGGATTCGCGAAGGTAATGCTGGAGCCAAGCGCGGTAAAAGTGGAACAGCCAAATTGATTGCACGCGTCCGCGAATGCATAGACCGTTGTGTTCGGGGTCAATCCTTGAACGGTCGCCGTGGTCAACGCGGTGCTGCTGGAGGCGGCGATGCTGGTGGGCGGGTTGGCCGGATCATACGCCACGGCCAGCGTGTAGCTCGTCCCAAATGAGGGCGCCCACGCCGCCGTCAAAGCGGTCTCGGAGACCGCTAAAATATTTCCGCTCGCCGGCGGCCAGGGAGCGCCGCCGGTCGTGACCTCGATGGTGTTGCTTGGCGAAGTCAGAATCCCGCCGTAATTCCGGGCACGCACGCGAATAAAATAGGTGAAGCTGTTCTGCAGGCCCGTGAGGTTGAACGACGTCGAGGTGGTGGTAAAACTCGCCGAGAACGCCACACCGTCGGGACTGAGTTCGATCACATAGGTGGTGCCCGCCGGATTTCCATCGCCGTCCCAAGCGACGGCGATGCTGGTGGCGCCAACGGAAGTCGGGCGAAGACTGACCGGCGCATTGGCCAAGGTCGCCGAGGACCCGACGGCGGTGTAAGTGGAGCAGCCCAACGCGTTGCACGCATTCACAAAGGCAAAATACGTGGTGTTAAAGGCCAGGGACGGGACCGTAGCGAACAACGACGCCGTCGCCGAGGAAGCGGAGATCGCCGCCGGCGGGTTGGACGATAAAGTTGAAACGACCAGGTTGTACGACAGCGCCGTGGCCGCCGCTTGCCAGACGGCGCTCAAGGTCGAGGTGGTAACGGCGCTGATAAAGCCAGACCGCGGCGCCGCAGGGGGGGCGGGCCGCGGAAAGTTGAATTGCATCAAGCGGTGGTTCTGGATGTCCACCGCATAAAAATTGGTTTCGGCGCCGGCAAAGGCGGTGGCGCCGCCCGGCCCAAACAGGCCGTTCTGCGTTGTGGCGGACCCGTTGGAGGTGAAATCGGTTTGTCCCAGAACGTTGTCGGCGTTCTGGCCATTGGTCACGGCGGCGCTCAGGAAAAAAGCCAAGATCCGGTTGTTGTTGTAATCGGATGCGAAGAGAATATTTTCCGGAGGATAATAGGCGAGGCTGCGCGGGAAATTGAACTTGTTTTTCCCGATCCCGGGCGTGCCGGTCGTGAAATTGGCTTGTCCCAAGACATTGTCGGCCGGACGGCCGTTCGCGACTGTCCCGCTCATGTTATTGAATACCAGCACCCGGTTATCGAAAGCATCCGCGACAAACAGCCGGGTATTGGTGGAATCATAAACCGTGTCGGCAGGAGCGATCATCCCCGATTGAGAAACAACCAGGTTGTTCGTGGTGAAGTTCGACTGGCCGAGGACCGCCGAAGCATTTTGCCCATTGGCGATGCTCGCTGAAAGAGACTGCATCACCACGCGATTGTTATTGAAATCGGCGATAAACAAACGCTGCGATCCGGCGTCATAATTGAGTCCCAGCGGGAAATTGAGTCCGGCCTGCGATAACGCCGCCGAATTGCTTGAGAAATTCGATTGTCCCAATACGTTAACGGCCGATTGGCCGTCCGAGATCGAAGCAATGCTGAAAATCAGCACGCGGTTGTTTTGCGCATCGGAAACAAACAGCCGCTGGTTGGTTCTGTCCAGCGCCAAACCCAAAGGCAGATTCATGCCGTTCGGCCCCGCACCCGCCGCTTGGCCATCCAAGCTGGTTTGGCCGAGCACATTGTCGGCGATGTGGTCGATCAACAAGTTGGCGGAGGTGAGGTTGTAAACCAGAACGCGATTGTTGTGGCTGTCGGCCACAAACAACCGGTGTCCATCCGGATCGATCAGAGTGGCTTGCGGATTATAGAGTCCGCGATTGTTGGGCCCATTGTTGACGCCATTCTTTGAGAAAGCGGCGGCGTCAGAGGCGTTGAGCTCGCCCAAGAGATCGACGGCATTCTGTCCGTTTGAGATGGAAGACGTGTTTTGTACGACGGCGCGATTGTTGTTGAAATCGGAGATATAAAGTTGGGAATTCGACGGATTGAACGCGAGACCCGCGGGGGTGTCGAGTCCCGACTGCGTGGTCGCCGCGGTATTGGTCGTGAACGAGGACTGTCCAAAAACATTGGCGGCATTTTGACCGTTGGCGACGGAGCCCGGCGCGACGCTTTGAAGAAGGACCCGGTTGTTCTGATAATCGGCGACGTAAAGGCGTTGATTGGACGCGTCATAGGCAAGTCCGGATGGTCCGCTCAGCCCGGCTTGTGATGCGGCGGCGGCGTTGCTGCTGAAATTCGGCTGGCCCAGTACCAAGTCCGCGTTCCGTCCATTGGCGATGGATCCGGCCATCCCATTGAAGATCAAAACGCGGTTGTTCCCCAGGTCCGCGACAAACAGGCGGTTGTTGACCGGGTCGAATGCGACACTGCTCGGCGAATTCATTTGAGACTGGGAGAGACCGGAAGTTCCCGTCGTAAAATCGGCTTCTCCCAAAACAGCGGCGGCATTCTGCCCGTTCGAAATGGACCCGGCCGCATTAAAAACCAGCACGCGATTGTTGCCGAAATCAGCCACATAAAGGCGCGAGGTGTTGGGGTCGTAGGCGGCGTCCAGCGGAGAAGAGAAAACGTTTTGGGCCGTCCCGGTGTTGCGCGTGGTGAAATCCGGTTGGCCGAGAACGGCGACGGCCGCTTGGCCGTCGATAATAGAAGACACATTGAAAACCAACACGCGATTGTTGCCTTCATTCCCGGCGGTATAGGTTTCCACGACGAACAATCTCTTGCCGCCGGCGTCATAGGCGACGGTGCGCGGATACCACATTTGAGTGGCCGAGGTCCCCGGCGACAAAGTGTCCAAATCCGGCTGGCCGAGCACATTGTCCGCGACCCGGTTGATCAGGTTGTTGTTGGCGTCCAAGTTGTAAACGAGCACGCGGTGATTGCCGTAATCGGCCACGAACAGGCGATGCCCGGCGGTATCGATGGCGACGCCGGTGGGCGCGCGGACGCCGCGGTTGCTCACGGCGTTGTTGGGCGCGCCAGTGGCCGCAGGAGGGTAGACCGCTTTTTTCGTATAGGCGGGCTGGTCCGACGAGTTCAATTCTCCCAAGAGATCGGCGGCGTCTTGGCCGTCAATGATCGCAAACGCGCTTCGCGCAACGAACAAAATGGAAAGAAGATATAAATTGCGTTGAAGCCGTTTCACTTACTCGGTTGTTTCGGAAGGAAATCCGGTTGTTTAACTTGCGGGGCCGGTTTTGCCAGCGCGTTGTTCTCCGGCGAAATGCGCGGCGTTTTTGGCTGCTCAATTTTATGGGTGGACGAAGCCTGGGGTTGGGCCTCGTCCATCATACGCATGAAACGATCGCTGTTTTTTCCGTCTTCCGCCATGAGAGTGGCGCCCATGAAGGAGACCGCCAAGAAACCTGAAATGAGGGGCAAACTGTTCATAACATCCTCCTGATTTTCGTCATCAGGAGTCATGCTAAGAATTGTCTGTCACCGTCGTATGACAGAGGCGTAAAAAACGGACGTTGGCGAGGGCGGGTATTTAGTTCGGCAGGACCGGCGGGCCGTCTTCAACGTGATGACGGATGTCTTTGCCCAAAACCATGAAAATCACGTCTTCGGCGATGTTGGTGGCGTGATCGGCGATGCGTTCCAAGTTCCGGGAAATTAGGATCAAACTGAGGGCGCGCTGGATCGTGGAGGAATCGGACTGCATGAGATGCATGAGCTCATGAAAAGCTTCGCTTTTTAATTTGTCTTCTTCCGAGTCGCGCTGGACCACGGAGCGCGCCAGCTCGACGTCTTTCTTAACATAGGCGTCGAGGCTGTCTTTGACCATGCGTTTGGCCAGCTCCGCCATGCGGGGGATGTCAAAAAGTTTTTTCTCGAGCTGCGGATGGCCGAGCAGGATCGCGGTGGTTTGCGAAATATTGACGGCCTGGTCGCCGATCCTCTCCAGATCGGAATTGATCTTGAGGGCGCCGACGATAAAACGCAGGTCGGTCGACGCCGGCTGATACAGCGCCAGCATCTTCAGGCAGCGGTCATCGATTTCAATGTGGAGCTGGTTGACCTCTTTCTCGTTCTCATGGACTTTCATAAGAGGGTCCTTGGTCCGCTCCAGAAGACCAAGCACGGCCATGTGGATCATCTCTTCCACCAGGCTTCCCATGTGGAGAAGACGGTACTTGAGTTCTTCTTCAACTTCCTCGTAATGGCGCTTCAAGCGTGCTCCTTCCTGCGTAATCATCCGAACCGCCCTGTGACATAATCATGCGTCTTCTGATTTTCAGGATTCGTAAAAATTTTATCGGTGACGCCGAATTCA
>Ga0206945_1199_pt1 | contig 11080 bp, 2 predicted proteins | sample Alteio_BWOrgHeat_5_FD_152982 | JGI IMG/M metagenome (GOLD analysis project Ga0206945, IMG submission 152982) | Enriched cells from forest soil in Barre Woods Harvard Forest LTER site, Petersham, Massachusetts, United States -... | ecosystem: Environmental > Terrestrial > Soil > Temperate forest > O... | reverse complement strand
GAACGTTTATGAACCGGTGACCGGCCGCGTGTTGGAGGTCCTGTCCACCGAACCCGGGATGCAATTCTACAGCGGCAATTATCTCAATGGATTGCTGGCCGGAAAACGGAGTTGTAAATATCGGCAACACGATGGGTTCTGCATGGAACCGCAGCATTTCCCGGATTCACCCAATCAGCCGGAATTTCCGAGCACCATCCTAAAACCGGGACAATTATATAGGAACACCATCGTTTACCGCTTCTCGACAAAATAATTTCCCCAGATTCATGGGATGCGAAAAAATGATCGTCGTTGGGGACTTTACTTCAGTTGGACTTGTTAAGCGCCTCAAGAATCTATTAATTCCCTTCAGCGTACGCACAGTTTCTCACGTGCCCAAGCTGAACGCTATGGTGTAAACGGAGTCTTGCTATTGGCCTACATAATTAAACGCATCAAGACCGGCAAGAATATCAGAGAAGGTAAACGCTGGTGCGGACATCCACTTTGTCGAGGTCCGGCGTGAGGGCTCCGGGATGAAACCAGCCGGGAAACATCGCCACGCTCATCTGGGAAACTACGCCGGCCAAGGTGCTGGTGATCAATTTCGAAATACGTCGCTACCCATGATCTGGCGCGCGAGGACGGGGTCTTGATCCGGATGTTTCCAGGAACTCCGGAAGACCGGTTTTAAGGGGAAGCCCGAAACGACCTGAGGTAGCCGGGTTTCGTGGCTGGGGTGGAAAAGACCGCCCCGGCCTTTTTTATTCCGACCCGTTCGACCGAAGCGGTGATTTTTACCGCGCGCTGAAAATTGGCCGGCGAGGAGGTCGGCGTATATAATATTACCTGGTGACCGTTTCTGGATCCCGGCGGTACCGTGGCATGATTTTTCTGCTGCGTCGGTGTTCGGGGGCGGCCGCCCGGGAGAATCGTCGTAGACGTCGCCCGTGCGAACGCGGTGCCATCGCCGTGGCTAGTTACACGCTCGGCCACCGTGGGATGCTGCGGCGGGTTCTGTTTCACCGACCGACATCCCGATGAAGGTCCTCTTCCTCGGTTGCTTCAGAGGACTCCTTCTTCGGTCACCTTGGAAGACTGGAAGATAGCTTTCTTCTTGCGCCCGTATCTCGGTTGCCACAACTTCGGGTCGATTCACATTAGGGATATTGTCAAAGCACCAAAGAATCAACCTTTACTATGGGATCTACGACCAACAGTTGGACCAACATTGAATCCTCCACCCAACTCCACGGCCTCCAAGGAGAGATGTTTCAATGAGCGATGCCGGAATCCAGCCCCGCGCCTTTCATCTTCTCTCCTTAGTGATCTTCTCTTGCAGTTTAGCAGCCCGGCGTAGTTGGACGGCGCTCAGATTTGATAATGAATTGTTCATATGTGGTAATAGTAGGAACGGGATCGGAAAGCTCAACTGAAATATGTCGTTAATGGACAAGTGGCGGTGTCGCAATCCTGCCGGCTTTTGACATCTGTTCCGCCTGCAAGGGGGTTGGTCTGCAATGACGGGAATATGGGTGCCAAGACCACAGGGCTCTCTAAATTCTCGCTTTTTTAAAAAAAACATCTCGTTGCGGCATAACAATGGAGAGAGTGTTCATAACACGTTGTGTCTTTAATAAATAGAAATGACGACCAAGCCCGCTGCTAAAAACGTGCCACCGTCTTTCATGGATGTCTAAGTGTTGTAATTAAACAATTAACACAATAAAAATCAATCCTATTGATTTGTCGTTTATGGATAAACTTTTTTCATTGAAATCTATTAATGAATAATTTGTAATGCATTTGGGTTAAGAATATCACAATCGATTAGAGCAGCAATTCATCTTTCCGTTTAAATTAATAAGGCGATTCATCGATATTCTTCGCCATATATGTAGGCTCGTACAACCAGCAAGAGGCAAACTATGAAACGAACAGCCAAATTTTCCCAAAGGCTCAAACTCCTCAAATGCCTCCTCGCCATATGGGCATTATTCTTCGTCGCGGATTTTGCTCCGGCACAAAGCGTTTCGCCCGGTGCCGTTCTCATTCTTTACGATTCTTCCGGTTCGTTCGGCTGGCTTGGTGATATTTACGCCAAAATGCTTGCGAACCTGATGGGGCATTTCCAACTGCCCTACCAGATCACCCCGGTCGAAAGCTACACCTCCAACGATGTCAATGTGGCCAGGGCCACATTTTACATCGGTACGGTCTACGCCAATACCCTACCGACCACTTTTCTGACCGACGTGATTCATACAACCAACACCGTTTGCTGGTTCAAATACAACATCTGGGAAATCGACTGGGATGGCAGATACTCGCCAACCTTTGAATCTCGTTACGGCATCTCATTTTTTGGATTGGACGAAACCGGTTATAGCAATATCGTCTACAAGAGTACTACCCTGACCAAGAATCAGGCGGACCCCGAGCTTGGTTATATTGGCATAATCAATTCCAGCATCGCCACCAATTACGCCACGGCCTGTACAGATCCCGGCACATGTATCTCCTATATCACCAAGGGCAGCAATTTTTGGTATATCGCAGACAACCCGTTCAGTTTCACTTCCCAGACGGATCGATATTTGGCCTTTTGTGACGTATTGCATGATATTTTGGGGATTTACCACCCAGAAGAACATCAGGCCTTCATCCGTCTTCATTCCAATTTTGATACCAACGCATTGTACCAATATGCCAATTATTTACGTTCCAACAATGTCCCCTACGGAATCACCGTTACCCCTCAGTATAAAGACCCTTTTGGCACCTACAACAGCGGAACACCCGTAGACTGGCACCTCACCAATTCAGCCCTCGTTGATTACGTCGGTGCTATTCAATACATGGCCACCAACGGCGGACAGGTGGTGGCATTGGGTTATACCCATCAATACGACACGACCAACAATCCCTACACCGGTGTGACATGGGATGATTTTGAATACTGGAGGGAAATGTTCCAGGGCAACACCAATGAATCCATCTTCCAACTGTATGGGCCAATCCCCGAGGACTCCGACTCATGGGTGCAATCACGCTTGGTCGCCGTTACCAATGAATTGGCGGAGGTCAATCTGAAGGCGGCGATGTGGATGACTCCCTTCTACTACGCTTCAACTTTGGACTACCAAAATATCGCCACCAATTTCCCTTTGGTTACGGGGCAGGCCCTCTATTTTTCAGATGATTATACGCCGGCCAATAACCATCTTGGAGACCAGTTCTTCCCCTACGTCATCTACAAGGACGTGTACGGGCAATGCATTTTCCCGGAAAACATCGGCAACATTCTGCCGTCACCGTATTTTTCTCCACCGGTTACTGCCACCGACCTTGTCAATCTGGCAACAATTAACCTGGTGGTGCGCGATGGTGTGGCCAGCGGGTACATGTCAGTCTACTACGATTTGACCAATTTGGAGCAACTCGTTTCAGGCATTCAAGGCGCGGGCTATACCTATGTCATGCCCGGTCCGCCCCTAATCACCAGTCAGGTGCAAAGCCAGACGGTTACCAATGGCTCCAGCGCAACCTTCTCAGTGACCAATCAAGGTTCACCTCCTTTGCATTATCAGTGGTATTTCAATTCGACGCCCTTGGCTAACGCTACCAATTCCTCTTTGACAGTTAATAATGCATGGGGGGTGAACGCCGGCAATTATTCGGTAGTGATTACCAACAGCTTCAGTTCCGTGACCGGTTCTGTGGCCACGTTGTCCGTTGTGCTAGCACCTACGGTCACATCCGGTTTGAAACTGTGGCTGGCCGCTGATCACGGGATTACAAATGCCCCATCGACGTCAATCAATTATTGGCCCGACCAAAGCGGCAACGGAAACAACGCGACACATTCGGGCTCGGGTAGTCCTGAATACTTGACTAACGTGATTAACGGCTATCCGGCTGTGCAATTCACCTCAAGTTTTGGTATGGGACTGCCAAATTTCTTGACTGGCACAACCGGGGCGGAGGCGTACGCAGTGGTGAAGTCCACGGCAGTTTATAGTTCTCTCTGGGTAATGGGAGGCGCGGGGACCGTTTATCCGTACGGGGATGGGACGATCAGAGAAGCTTTCGGAAGCACAATTTCACAAAATCTTGGTCTGTCGGCGCAGCCATTGAGCCAATACAACCTGTACAATGTTGCCGGGGAGAACGGGAACTGGTCGGCTTGGCTCAATGGAGTACTGCAATATGGCACGACCAACAATACGTACGATTATTCGACCAGCCCCATTCTGGGTTATGCAACCGGCGCCTCATCTTTATCCGGCGATATCGCCGAAGTGTTGGTCTACAACCGGGTACTGAGTACCGCGGAGCGTCAGGCAGTCAGCGCGTATCTGGATATGAAGTACAATCTGGCACCGGCGGAGCCGGCGGCCATAACAAATCTGACGGCAACAGCGATATCACAAACTCAGGTGGGATTGACGTGGGCAGGGCTATGGAACCAGGGGGTGACGACGGTCACTATTGAGCGGAGCACCAATAGCAGTAGTGATTTTGCGGTGGTGGGCCAAGTGCAGAACGCCAGTTCGTACGTGGACACGAATCTGGCAGCGGGAACGACCTACTACTACTTGGTACAAGTCAGCAATGGCGGGCCAATATCGGGCTATTCGAATGAAGCGGAGGTGACAACTGCCAGCAGTGGCTCTGAGATGCCCCTGAGCTCGTTATTGTTGTGGTTAAAGGCGGATACCGGATTGACGGCAACGATTTCAAACGCAGTAGTCAACTGCTGGCCCGACCAAAGCAGTCAAGAAAATCATGCGACACAAGGTTCATCGACGGGTGAACCCGTGCTGGTGACGAATGCACTGAACGGATTCCCAGTGGTGCAATTTACTTCGAGCTACGGTTTGGGCTTGCCGACAAATATGTTTGCCGGGACGACCGGAGGAGAGGCGTACGTGGTGTTGAAGTCCACGGCAGCTTATAGTGATCTCTGGGCAATGGGGGGTGGACTGGCTGTCTATCCGTACGGGGATGGAACGATTAGAGACGCTTTCGGAAGCACCGCGGAATGGGTTTTTGGTCCTCCGGTACAATCCTTGGGACAATATCATCTCTACAATGTTGCCAGCCAGACCGGTGAATGGTCGGCATGGATCAATGGATTATTGCAATTCAGTACCAATGGCAATACATACGCCTACACAACCAGCCCAATTTTGGGTTATGGAGGAAATGGAAATTCAGCTTTTTCGGGCGATATAGCGGAAGTGTTGATATTTAACCGGCCACTGACCGCCGGCGAGAGAGATTCGGTCAGCAGTTATCTGTTCAGCAAATATGGCCTTTTGGATTTCGCTACGAATGTGGTGGTACCCAGCACGCCAACCAACTTCGCAAGTGCTGGAATCGCCCCATACCAACTCAGTTTGCAATGGATGCCGACTTCTGCCAATGCCTACAGTTTTCACGTCCAGCGAGCCTCGGGGACCAATGGCACATTTGAGGACATTGACCAGGCACCGACCTATGCATCCAACGTGGTCGACACGACAGCCAATCCCACGAACGTCTACACCTATCGTGTCAAAGCGCATAATCTGTTTGGCGATTCCGCTTATTCAACAGTCATTTCGCCGCCCACGATTGGCCTGACCAACTGGTCGTCGTCCATCAGCGAAACGGCTTCAAACTCGATTACCGCCGTGGCGGCATCCGTCTATGGCACGGTCAGCAACGTGACATTCCATGCCAGTCAGGGGCTTGCTGAACCAGTATCAACCTCACCCTATACCATCAGCTTGTCTCCGCTCATGGAAGGGACTTGGACGGTGAGCGCGCTGGCCCAGGACAGCTTGGGGAACAGCCAGTTCTCTGCGGCCGCGACCATCTCGGTATACATGTGTTCCAACACTAACGGTATCCCCGATGTTGACCTCGTCGGATCTGGCAACAACCCCGTGAATCCTTGGATTCCGCCAGCATTCAATCCAAGCGATCATACGCCCCCAACCATAAACTTGTTCATCCCGACAAACGCGGTCTTGGTTCCTTAAGCCCAAACCTTAAAAACTATGATCACTCCTTCTTTTTTCAAACGTACGACGAATTCCATTCGTCAGAGAAACTGGCGGCCGCTGTCCTGGCCGAGGCGCGTGCTGGCGGTCATCTTGGTTGTGCTTCAGGTAATATGGCCCATCACTCCTCAGGTTTTGGCCGAGGTGACTCAAGTGAATCCGGCCCTCCCATCGGGGCCATACCCAGGCGCCGGTTCATCCCCGACCGTGGTGAAGGTCAATCGGACAGTTCCTCATGTAAAACCGCTTTCCTTGGACCTGTATTTCTCCGCGAACCCCACGGACGCCGAAATTTCCAATGTCCGGGTATTTGAAAAGCCTATCGTCTCGATTGGAGGAGCGGCTTTCTCAGCCGAAAACAAGGATTTGGCGGCGGCGTTGCTGGCTTTTCACAATCGGCAGGATTCTGACGATACAAGTGCTATCGAGAACTTTCTGCAAACGCATCCGAATTCTCCCCGTTATCTATCCCTGTCCAGCCTTCTAGCGGTGCAATATCGGTACAATTCGCATTTTACCAAAGCACTGGATACTTGGCGGCAGATCTGGAATTCGGGCAAGGACATCACGGATCCGGTTGGCCGGCAGATTGTGGACGAGGCGGTTGGGGAACGGGCCTCACTTTTGGTCACGTTTGGCAGGGTAGCGGAGTTCAAGGCGCTATTGCAGGAATTGAAAGGGCGTAATCTCCATGGGGCCGCTGCGGTCAAGCTGGCCGATGCTGAGGAAGCTATACGGCAATATGAAACCCGTCCCAATAAAGCTTATAAATGCGGACCTTACGCGCTATCTCGCATCCAGGCTATGTTGCAGCCGTCCTTACCGATAGACGAGCACATATTGACCAAGGAATCTACCACCAACGGAATATCACTCTATGAAAATTGGCTGCTGTCCCAAAAAATGGGCCTGAAATATCAGATGGCAAAGCGATCGCCTGGCGCCTCCATCCCTTTGCCCGCGATGGTGCACTGGAAGGAGCGGCATTATTCCGCGCTGACGAAATATCAGGACGGCCGTTACCAGATTGAAGATTGCACATTTAATGAGGAATCAATCACTCCCAAGGCGTTGGATGAAGAAAGCAGCGGCTATTTCCTGATTCCTGCAGGACCATTGCCAGCGGGATGGACGGCTGTCACACCGGAAGAAGCGCAGACAGTTTTTGGCAAGGGTTGGCCGTATCAGAAGGACAAGAACCGCAGCGGAGACCACTGCCCCCCACCATCAGCTGGCGGATATGGTGAGGGCGGCCCCGGCACCACACCTTGTCCTGGTATGGCACAATATACATTTAATATGTTGCAGATTGGATTGGAGCTTGATGATATTCCAATAGGTTATACCCCACCAGTAGGTCCAGAAGTGAATTTCGGAGTGCTCTACAGCGAGCAGTCCACGTTCGAATCCGGTCCATTTTCCTTTTCCAATTTGGGTAATCAGTGGAACTACGACTGGTTGATGTATATTTCCGATGACACCACCCAGCCCAATGCGGATGTCCAGATGATGGACGATGGGGGCAATATGGATGTCTTTTCAGATTTTAACACGAACACCCAGACCTATGCGGTGGAACCTTATTCGCAGCTACAATTGACCAAGCTATCCAGCAGCAGCTATCAGTGCCTTTACAAGGATGGCTCCATCAAGGTGTTTTCCCAGCCCGATGGGACCAGCGGCCCACGCAAGGTCTTCATGACCCAATGGAAAGACCCTGCTGGCAATGCGATGAATTTCACCTACGATTCGAGCAACCGGCTGGTGTCCGTCACAGACGCAATTGGTCAGGTGACGACATTGTCCTACGGGCTGACCAATGACGTTTACAAGATCACCCAGGTGACGGATCCCTTCGGGCGCTCGGCTTCGTTCCAATATAACGCCTCAGGACAGTTGGTGAAGATCACAGATGAGATTGGCATGAGTTCGGCGTTTACCTACGGCAATCCCGGTGGTGAGGCTGATTTCATCAATTCACTCACAACCCCTTATGGCACGACGACCTTCACCAACAATTACGTTTCCACGAATGATTTTAACGGGCGCTGGTTGCTGGCCACTGATCCTTTAGGAGGCCAGGAACTGGCCGCTTTTGTGCAGAACCCATTGCAGAACCTAGTCCTGAATACCAACTTGGTCGGTGCAATCCCGTCCCCGAATGAGGGAGTTGTTTCCCTTGCACCTTATAGTCTGATTCCCACAGGGTTGAATTCGACGAATCTGACCCGGGAAACAAGCTATCGCATGAGCTTTTTCTGGAACAAGGCAACCATGCAGGCCATGCAAGGCAACATCGATTACAACAAAGCCCGGCAATATGTATGGAACCGCACGCCGGCAAATTATTTTACGGCCTCCCAATCGTTCGAGAGCATCAAGCAGCCAATGGAAAGCGCCCCGGTCTGGTACAACTATCCCAGTCAAACGGAATCAGATGTGGAAGGAACAATAAACAAGCCAACCATCATCGCCCGCGTGCTGGACGATGGCACCACTCAGGCGCAGCAATATCAGTATAACGCCATTGGCAAGCCGACCGTGGCCATTGACCCGGCAGGGCGCACGACTTATTTCACGTACGCGGCCAACAACATTGACTTACTATCGGTGTCCCAATTGGCAGTGGGTGTCACCAATGTGTTAGCGCAATACACCTACAATTCCCAGCACCTACCTTTGACGGCAGTGGACGCCGCGGGAAACACCAACTTTTTTGGTTACAATGCTGCTGGTCAATTGACGGCCTTGACCAATGCGTTAAATCAGGTGATTACACTCGTATACAGTACAAATACCTACCTAACAACGATCATTGGCCCGTTGGGGTTGACAAACAGCTTTACGTATGATGCCTATGGCCGGATGCATACTACGACGGACTCCGAGGGCTATACCGTCACAACCAGCTATGACAATCTGGATCGTCCGACTTTAGTGAGTTACATGGATGGTTCCTATGAACAGACCATCTACAATTACCTCGACCCGTCGCTGATGCGAGATCGGGACGGGCATTGGGTTAAGCAAATTCACGATCCGCTGCGGCATCTGACGGACATATATGACAATATCGGACGGCATACTCAGATGGGATGGTGCACCTGTGGCGGGCTAGCCAGCATTACTGACCCCAACGGTAATGTGACACAATGGGTGCGCGATTTACAAAACCGCGTGACGGCCAAGATTTACCCCGATTTAACCCAGACAAGCTATTTTTACGAGACCAACAGAAGCCGGCTGTCGAAAGTGACGGATGCCAAAAACCAATCCACGCTTTACAGCTATTTCATAGACAACAATCTGAAACAGGTCAGCTATTCCAATGCGGTGGTGGCTACGCCAAGCGTGTTATTCACGTACGATACGAATTACAACCGAATTTTGACCATGGTGGACGGGGTTGGGACCAACACCTACAGCTATTATACCGTCACCAACGGCCAGTTAGGCGCGGGCATGTTGTCATCGGTCTCCAATTCGTTCACTGCTAGCCTGACGACCTACGATTACGACGCCTTGGAACGAATTTCCAGCCGGGCGATTGATGGCGTGGCGGAGCAGTTGACCTACGATGCGCTGGGTCGGGGGACGGTGATTACCAATGCATTGGGGAACTTCACCAACAGCTATTGGGGGGCAACAAAGCTGGTTACGACCAACACAGGACCCAACGGTCGGGAGGTGGAGTACAGCTATTTAAGCGTGACAAACGACGAACGACTGGCTGAAATCTGGAACCAGAACGTGGGCGGTGGCACGCTGTCCAAGTTTGATTACGCCTACGACGCCATGGGGCAGATCACCAACTGGGTGCAGCAGACTGACAATACTGTAACCAACGCGGAAGTGGCCCAGTACGATCCGGTCAACCAGTTGATAGCGGCAACCATGCACGCCAACACGACAGCGGGGACAATCTTGCAACAATATGCCTATGGTTACGACCAAGGTGGCAACCGGACAAGCGAGCAAATTGGGATAGGGATCAATGGCCCGGTGGCCATCAGCCAATCCAGTTATAATGAAAACAATCAATTGAGCAGCCGGTCCACCGGGGCGGGGCAGATGTTATTTGTGGGTAATGTGAACAAGGCATCAACAGTGACGGTAGGTGGCAACGCGGCGACAATGAATTATCAGAACACGAATTTCATAGGGTATGCGAATGTGAGTTCAGGCACCAATACGGTGCCCGTCATAGCCGCAGACTACAGCGCCAATGCCACAACGAATCAATATCAAGTCGTAGTTACAAATAATGGAGTGGCACAAACATATGCCTACGACTTGGATGGCAATCAGATATCAGTAGTGAGCGTCACGAGCACGAACACGTACCAGTGGGACGCAGCCAACCGGCTGGTGAGCATCACATCACCGACGAACCAGAGCTTGTTCGCGTATGATGGCTTGAGTAGAAGGGTGCAGATCATCGAGCTAACCGATGGGGTGGCGATGAGTACGAATAAGTATTTGTGGTGCGGGACGGAGATGTGTGAACAACGGAATGCGACGAATGACGCTGTAGTGAAACGATTCTTCAACCAAGGTGAGCAAATTTCAGGAACAAACTATTATTTTACGCGGGATCATTTGGGATCGGTTCGGGAGATGACTGATAATGCGGGAACGATTCACGCCCAGTATGCGTACGACCCATATGGGCGCAGAACCAAGATTCAAGGAGATCTAGATGCAGATTTCGGGTATACAGGAGATTATTTCCATACGCCGAGTAGTCTGTGTTTGACACTTTATCGAGCATATAATGCTGATTTGGGAAGGTGGCTGAGTAGAGATTCGATTGAGGAAAATGGTGGTCTAAACTTGTATGACTATGTTCTTAATGATCCAATCAACTGGCTCGATCCCTATGGAGAATGCGGCGGTGGCGGGGAAGGCGCAGTCGGCGCCATGTCTGCTAGTCGAGCCCTGTCGCGAGGATTAGAATATGCCGCTGATGAAGAAGTGTTGGGTGGAGGCCCAGAAGATCCGTTGGCAGATATTGTGGGTCTTGGTACCCTTTTAGGGTTCACCATATA
>Ga0206945_1197_pt1 | contig 11204 bp, 11 predicted proteins | sample Alteio_BWOrgHeat_5_FD_152982 | JGI IMG/M metagenome (GOLD analysis project Ga0206945, IMG submission 152982) | Enriched cells from forest soil in Barre Woods Harvard Forest LTER site, Petersham, Massachusetts, United States -... | ecosystem: Environmental > Terrestrial > Soil > Temperate forest > O... | reverse complement strand
GTGCCGTCACTTCCGCCGTATGCGAAACATTCCGGCTTGCCAGCTTCCCGGAAATGCGCACTTTTGAGCCGGTACGAAATTCCGATCCGCCGGATTGCAGTTCAAAGCTGCTCTGCATCTCCACGCCATACCAATAGGGCATGCGCTGCGGAACGAAAAAGACGAAGACGTCCTCGGGCGGCGCCGCAACGATGCGCGTGAGCACAAGTTTGGTCATCGATTCAGCTGCCCGGGCTACGCCAATGTATCACGGGGATTGCGCGGAGAGCGTCGGGCGTACCCCAGCGAGCTAAAGCTACTTAACGAATGCCGGAGATTCGCCCGCCGCCCATGGATTGTAGGTTTGCGCGAAGATAATTCGGTCGTTCAACGGCGGATGGTCGTAAAACCAGATCTTCACGGCGGTAGAAGGCGCGGGCTCGGCGAGATCGAGTTCACCCAGAATCTGAAAGCTCTCCGCGGCCACTGGAGGCGCGTCGGGCACGATTCCGTGGACGACTTCGAGGCCGTACTGATCGGCCTGATGCTCGAGATGACGGCTGTAGGCGTTGTCGATGGGCGTGGAAATGAAATTGAAAAGCAGGAGAACCAGAATCAAGACGGGCAGCGACGCCCAATCGTCCACAGACCGGATTTTCCAGGAGATCCCGAAGCGCCGGAGCGCTCCGTGGAGCGCGTGGAAACCGGCGAAGAGAAATACCAGCAAAACCCCAGCGGTGAAAAGAATCCCATTGCGGATATGGTGGAGCACGTAGTGTCCCATCTCATGTCCAAATACAAAGAGAATTTGGGGGGTGGTCATCCGCGCGATGGTCGTATCCCACACCACGACGCGTTCCGACGGGCCGATGCCGGTCACGTATGCATTCAGCGAGTTCAGCTTGGAGCTCGCATTCATTAAATACATGCGAGATTCGGGGATTTCCTGTCCGCCATGCCTGACCACCCGTTCGAGCTCTGCAACGAGTTGCGGGTCGCTGGCGGCGAGCGGCGTGAAGCGGAAAAAGAGGGGCTCCAAAACAATCGGCTCGACCAGGATAAGAAAGATAAGAATGGGGAGGGATCCGAGCCACGCGTAGAACCACCAGTGACGCGGGCTGCGACGCACCGCTCCATAGAAAAGCCAGACCAGCAGTATCGCCAGAACCAGCGTGAGCAATCCGCCTTTAGCTCCATCCCACAACCACGAGCCCCAGCCCTGGACCGATTGTCCATAGTAGCGGGCTAACCACTGGCTGGCTGCGGCCGAGGGCAGGCTTAAGACTCCGAGCAGAATGAAAAAGGGTCCGGAAAAAAGAATGGCCTGAAGAGGTCGCTTGCGGGTCATGCTTTCGGCCCAATCGCGCAACCCTGGCGCAACGCCCAATTGAATCAAGAGCACCAGGGCCACCAGAGTGAAGACAAAATCGAGGAAATAGAGCTGGTGGCGCGAGTGGGCGTAGGCGATAGCCTTAGCCTCTTTGTCGGGCGGAAGGGTGTAGCTCTTGGCCTGCGGCTGCGTCGCTTGCGAGGGAGCCGGCTCCTGGCTGATGGGGCGGGAAACAGCAGCCGGCGACTGCGCCGCTGGCACGCCGCGCGCCACGCCCATCACGAACGCGCCGACCACGAAGGCAAACGCGCTCGCAAGCGCGAGGCGTCGAGAAAGAGCTAAGCCCACGAGAGCACGTGAACGGAGCAGCGGCTCGCGTCAGCGTTGCTGCTGCTGTTGCGGCTGTGGAGGACGGGGCTCGGAAGATGTCGGGACAATGCTCTTCATGCGCATGTAGGTCACCATGTTCCCGTAGATCTCATTGTTATGGCCATAGTTCAAGATCAACAGGGCCATACGCAGGTTGCGCGTCTGCCGCCCGCTTTCCTGGGTGATGTCCACAACTTCCATGCCCGAGGCATCGGTCAGCGAATTGTAGACACCGTCACAATAAGCAAAGGCGTCATTCAGAGCCTTCATGAATTCGGCTTTGGTATTCAGTTTTTCGAGGTTCGTGCCGGCGTTGGGATTCTTTTCCCCCTTGGCCTGCGAACACCAGAGGAAGTTGTAATCGGCGATGTGACCTAGTTGCTGGCCGAAGGTGCGTACCTCTTCTTGAGGGCCGGGGCGCAAGCCGTAGTTTTCTTCCGGCATCTTCTCCGCCGATCTCACAATGTTATTTCGATTGCCCATGTAGGCGCCGCGAAGCCAGGTGGACAAGGGATTGGGGTTGTTGGCGGGGGGTTGTTGAGCCGCGGCGGGAATTGCGAATAAAGATCCGAGTAGCGCAAGACCGAAAAACTTATTCACGATCGTCTCCTTGTACGCGGCCAGATTGCTCACGTGAGCAGTTCCGCAAATCAAAGTTATATCACAGCCAGCATACAAACCCCGGGTGGCCCGGAGGGAACGGATTTCCACAGACTTGCAAACATACCACCAGATATAGACGCTTTGCACTTGACACCACAAGTGCGCCGCCACAGAATTCGGCCACTGCGCTTCGTGTTTTTCTAAAGTGTTGGGGAGGCCGCATGCGCTATTTGCCAGGATGGACCGTGCAGTGCATTAACCCCGAGTGCCAGGCGCGCGGGCAGTGGCTGCGCATCGACGCCGCGCCAGATGAGCATTGCAGCAACTGCGGCGAGCCGGTGCACAACGTTCCGCCGCCTCTCGCTTCGCGGCTTCGGCTAAGGCCTCGTGCGCTGACGAGCTATCGGCCAAGGCGCGCACGCTAGGCGCGCAAGGCGTCGCAGGATTTCTGCTCCCGCCAGAGCCTTCTGCAACCATTCCACTTTGGCCCTACGCGGTCGTTTCCGAATGACTCACCATCTGCTGCCGTGCAACGCACAGCGACGAGCAGCGACCGTCAATAAGCGGGAACCTGCCGTCGAGGATCTTGTTCGGGACATCCCGTTCGGACATCTTGTTCGAAAAAAGCGTTTGGGGGGGAAAAAAGAGCGGCCGGTGGGGGCCCGGCCGCTCGGGGCATGGGGTAGTTGGAAGGAATATGCCAGGCGCAACCTACGGGAGCTGCCGGCGATTTGCCGGCTCAGGAGCCTCAGCGATAAGGGCAGGTTATCGTTGGGCCCGGGCTACCGAACGTCGCGTCGAACATGTATACATTTTGCGTTTCAGGGTGTTCCCGGTCTATGGCCCGGGAGGGGCAATCTCGCGGTACTTCCGTACCCCGCGCTAAGCAACTGAAGATAAAGAGCTAAAAGCTGAACTCCGAAGATTTGGGTAGAATCGCAGGCATGGCGACACTTCTGCCGCAATCCGACCGCTCGGCGATAGAAACGCAAGTGCTGCGCGTTATCCGCGATCTCTTACGTGAATTAGGCAATTCGAAGCTAGCCGAAGCTGTGCGCCCCACCGCCACCCTGGACCGCGATCTCGGATTGGGAAGCATCGAGCGTGTGGAGTTGCTATTGCGGCTCGATCGAACGTTCCAGGTGACCCTGCCGGAGGGAGCCTTCGCGGAAGCCAGGACCGTCGAAGACATCGTCTCCGCACTGGCGGCTGCGTTTCCCGATGACGGCGCCGTGTTCGCTCCACGCAGCGAGGTTCCACCTGCGGCGAAGTCCAGCGCAGGGGAGATTCAACGGCACGCCGAAGCGCGCCCCCAGACTCTTTCCATGGAGCCTGGCGCCGCAGGTACCGAAGAGGGCGTTCGGCCTTTGCGGCGGATTTGGGAGGCGCTCTATGGCGTTTATGCGGCCGCCGTATTTTTTATCTGGCTTGTGCTTACGTGGCTGATCGTATTGCTGATGCCAGGGGGGCCGGCGGCGGCCCGCCTCACCTCAGCGGCCATCCGCACTTATTTTGAGCTCGTCGGCTGCCGCATCGGCATGGAAGGGCACGAGCATCTAGCGGCGCACAGCCCTTGCATTTTTGTGAGCAATCATACGAGCTATAGCGATGTGCTGGCGGTGATGGCGCTCTTCGACACAAATTATCACTTCGTGGCCAAGAGCGAGATCGAGCACATGCCATTTATTTGCACCTTTTTGCGCAAACTGGGGCACTTCTCCTTTGACCGGAACAAACTGCGAGCGCGCTCACGCCAGGCGGAGCGGATGGAGCAGGCACTACTGCGGGGCGAATCCATCTTTGTGTTTGCCGAGGGAACTTTTACTGCGCAACCCGGGGTACGGCCCTTCCAACTAGGAGCGTTCCGCGCGGCGGTGAAGACGGGGCGGCCGATCGTGGCCATCGCGCTGCAGGGCGCGCGGCAGTTCCTTCGAGACGGAACTTTTCTGCCAAAACCCGCACAAATCAAGGTGATCGTAAGCCCCGCTCTCTATCCGGACCTGGACTCCGCCGGGCGGGAATGGGCGGAGGTGCTGAGGCTACGCGACGAGACCCGGCAGACCATCGCCCGAGATTCGGGCGAGGGGTTGATCCCGTAATCTCGTGCTAGAACCGCCCTACTTTTTGCCGTGCCCCTAAGTATTCCGTGCGCGCGTGGGTCGCCGGCCTACCGTTAAGCTCGTAAGTCTGTGTTACGAGTGACATTACACAAAAGTAAAGAAAAAGTAGGCTGACTGCATCACTTCTGCGGAACCGGGCATCTATACGTCTGTCGCTAACTAATAGATCGAGGTCCCTAGCCATGAATCGCAATTCTCATTCAGAAGACATCGTAGGAGTTCGGTATACCGGTTGGGCTGCTCTGAACCGGGATCCCCAGGAAGACGTGGTCGAATTTGTCTGCCCGCATTGCAGTAATAAGGGGGTAAAACCAGCCCGACGGGAACGATCTGAATATCACTTCACCGACGGGTTTCTCCAGGACATGAACGGCGAGGCCACCACGTGCAAGGCTTGCCGCAAGCCGCTGCACCTTGCTCCCGTGGTGCTGGTGCACGACCGCGACGAGAAGCGCCGCTTTGAGGCCGTGTTTGCGGACGAAACGCTGACCGCACCCAACTAAGCAAAGAGCCAGGGCCGGATCTTTTCAGAGATCCGGCCCTGGTTGAGGTTCATCGTTTCGATTACTTGCGAATGTAGACGCCGAAATCGAACCGATCGTGATCCCAATCCGCGCGGTGCTGGCGGCACCACCGACGTGCATCCTCCAGCCTGTCGCGATCGCGCTCAACTTTTCCGCTTCGCTGGCCGTAACGGGCGGCGTCGCGGTCAAGCCGTTCGCGAGCGTCCTCGAGGCGCCGGTGGCAATCCTGTGCCCAATCTTTGTCTGGGTCAGGAGATGCAAAGGCGGGAGCTCCGGCAGCTACCACCAAGCCAGCGGCTAACGCGGCACTCAAGATCATTCGACTCGAGAATCCATTTCCTATCATCAGTCACCTCCCGGGCAACGAACGCCGTCACCGGCTGGCGTAACCGCGAATGGCGTTACCCGCGTTTTTCGTGCATCTCACTCATTTTTAAGATGCGGGATGGATGGGAGTAGACCCCGTCCACACTTCGGTCGATCCCTGTAAGCAGCGCCGCGTTTTATCCTCTTGCCTACTCGTAAAACAGCGTATCGGGGGACATATGAAACTCTTCGAGGCCGGTGCGCACGCGGTCAAAGGCCTCGTCTACGCTATCCGCAAATTGCAGGAGATTGTACTCGCGCCGGTTGATCGTGCCCCAATTGAGCATCTCCCGCCAGTCAATCACACGGTTCCAATAGCGGCGGCCGTAAATCAGGATCAGATTGCGGCGATGCAACTTGCCCGTCTGCATCAAGGTGAGTATCTCCCAAAGCTCATCCATGGTGCCAAAGCCGCCGGGAAAAACGATGAGCGCCTTGGCAAGCTGCGCGAACCATAGCTTGCGCATGAAGAAATAGTGAAATTGAAAATTCAAGCCGGGGCTGATGTAGGAGTTCGGCCACTGCTCATGGGGCAGCTCGATGCTCAAGCCGACGGTTTTCCCGCCGGCTTCGGCTGCGCCGCGATTGGCCGCTTCCATGATTCCCGGGCCACCGCCGGAGCAGATCACGAAGCGCCGAGGATGCTCGCCGAGGGTCATGGACCAAGCCGTGATGCGGCGGGCGAGCTCTCGGGCCTCTTCGTAGTAGCGGGACATGGAGAGCGCGGCGCGAGCATCGCGCAGAGCCACGCGCTGGCGGGGAGTTTTCTCCCCGCGAATCGCTTTGAGGCGCTTCAGGTGGGCCAGGGCGCGGTCGCGGCCGATAATGCGGGCGGAGCCGAACATGACGATCGTGTCGCCGACTTCTTCACGCCGAAATCTAACCAGGGGATCGAGATATTCGGTGAGGATGCGCACCGGCCGCGCGGCAACGCTCTCCATGAAGAGAGCGTCACGGTAGGCGGGCTGCTGGGGCTTTTGGTTACGGCGACGGGCCATGAAACCTCCAGGGTCACAAATGGACGAGGCCTCATTCTACGCAAGGCGGGAAATGCATCCAACATGACAGCGGTCCGAGCGGCCAATCTAGTAAACTTATGGCTGACGACGAGGGACCCGCGGCAGACGGCAGAACTCCCAACGAAGCGGAGGTACGATCATGAAGGCTAACCCATGGGGACAGAGAATGCGGGTTTGTGCGCTGATCCTGGCCGGATTTGCGGTGGTGACGGCCGCTCCTATGGCGTCGGCTCAGTCTCCTTCCGGGCCCATCGCTCCGCGGCCAGGCCAACCGGCTCAGAGGCCTCCTCAACAACAGCCGGATCAATCCATCCGCGTACGCGTGAATCTGGTGAATGCGCCGGTGGTGGTGCGGAACGGCCAGGGCGAGCTCGTGCTCAACCTGCTGGAAAATAATTTTCGTGTGTACGACAACGGGGTGCAGCAAAGGCTCGAGGGATTCGATCTGGGCGGCGCGCCGCTCTCCGTGGTGGTGGTGATGGAGACGAGTTCGCGAATTCAGGCGCTTTTTCCGGCGCTTCGCCGCACGGGGATTCTGTTTACGCAGACGGTTATCGGGGAAAACGGAGATGGCGCGGTCATCGGCTATGACGACCAAGTCAACCATCTGCAAGATTTCACGAGCGACCATGACGCGATCGAGAAGGCCATCACGGACCTGAAGCCGGGGAACTCGGGGACACGACTGTACGACGCCCTGTCCGCCGGCGTGGGCATGCTGAAGGACCGGCCGGCATCGCGCCGGCGCGTGTTGATTACCGTGGCGGAAGCGGTCGATTCGGGCAGCGAAGAAAAGCTGGGGCAAGTGTTGCGAGAGGCGCAACTCGCCAACATCACGATCTACTCGGTCGGGCTATCTTCAACAGCTGCTGAGGCGCGCGGGCCGCAGAAGAGCGGCGCACCGCCATCGGCGACGCCGCCGGGAACGTTTGGACTGCCGCCGATGCCCGGCACGCCGCAAACGCCGGGCACGGAAGCGCAACGCTCCGGAAATATCGATGTGCTGGCGCTGGCGGTGTGGGTCGTGCAACACGTGGACGCTGCGGTGAAAGAACGGCCGCTGGAAGTGGCAACGGCGGCCACCGGAGGACTTTACCAATCAACGGTTCGCGATGCGTCGATCGAAAAAGCTATCGATGAGATCGGCGGGGAGCTGCATGCGCAGTACACGCTCAGCTACCGCCCCACCGGGACCGGCACAAGCGGGTATCACGAAATTCGAGTGCAGGTAGTCGATCGCCGCGGGCTGACGGTGCGTTCGCGGCCGGGATATTATCTGGCTGCGCCGGGCGCGTAAGAGAAACCCTCTAGTCCAACAACTGTCGTTCACAAAAAGCAAAGCCTTCGTAAAGCTTTCAGCGGAACGGCGCCCGCCGATCAGGGCTTCCCAGGCTCCTTCGTTCCGGGTGCCGCAGTGGGAGGCGCGCCGGTCCCATCGGATCCGTTTACGGCGGCTACCTCCTCCAGAATCGAAGCGGCGGCGGCGATTTTATCTTCATCCTCCAAGCGCAGCAGGCGCACGCCCTGAGTGGAGCGCCCGGCTTCGCGGATCTCGTTGGCATGCACGCGAATAATCTTTCCGAACTCAGTGATGATCATCACGTCGGACTCTTCGCCGACCTGCAAGGCCGCCACTACGGGGCCGTTGCGGTCGGTGGTCTTGAGATTAATGACGCCCTTTCCGCCGCGCGAAGTGATGCGGTATTCGGCGAGGGGAGTGCGCTTGCCATAACCCTTTTCGGAAATCGTCAACATGAGCGATGTCAGCGAATCCTTGATCGCCTCGTTCTCGAGCTCATCCAGATTTTGCGTATCCTTGCCTGATTCCTTGCGGATGATCTCGAAATCCGGCTGCACGACATCCATGCTGACCACGTAGTCTTCCTTGCCGAGGTCCATACCGTTGACGCCGCCCGCCTGGCGGCCCATGGCGCGGACTTCCGATTCGCGGAACAGGATGGCCTGACCCTCGTGGCTGGCCAGGAAGATCATCTGCTTGCCGTCGGTGAGCTTGACACCGATCAGCTCGTCTTTGCCATCGAGATTGATGGCAATAATGCCCGAGGGGCGCGGATTGCTGAATTCGGCGAGCTCGGTTTTCTTTACGGTGCCGTTGCGCGTGGCAAAAAAGACGTAGCGGCCGGCCTCTTCGAGATTACGTGCGGGGACCAGTGCGGTGAGGTGCTCATCCTCCTGAAACTTGAGGAGACTGCTGATGGCGCGGCCGCGCGTGGCCGCGGCGGCCTCGGGAATTTCGTATACCTTAAGCCAATAGACACGGCCTCTGGAGCTGAACAGCAAGATGTAGCTGTGCGCCGAAGCGACGAAAAGATATTCGACGAAATCCTCTTCTCGCGTGCGCGCGCCGATGCGGCCTTTACCGCCGCGCGACTGATGGCGATAGACGTCCACGGGAGTGCGCTTGATGTATCCGGCGTGGCTGATGGTGATGGCCATGTCGGAATCGGCGATGAGATCCTCGACCTTGATCTCTTCGACAGCGTCGACGATTTGCGTGCGGCGGTCATCACCGAACTGCTTCTGAACGTCGCGCAATTCGGAGACGATGACCTGCTTCAGCTTCTTTTCGCTGGCGAGAATCTCTCTGAACTCGGCGATCTTGGCCCGGATTTCGGCGAGCTCTTTCAGGATTTCGTCAATCGAGAGCCGGGTCAAGCGGTGTAATTGCAGTTCCAGGATCGCATCGATCTGGATGTAGCTCAGTCCGATCACGTCGTCGCCGAGACCATATTTTTTCCCGGTGAGTTTGACGCCCTTGAGGGTCTCGGTCTTCTCCGACCCGGTGATGATGTTGACGCTCTTGTTATCGAAATACGCGAACAAATTCTCGCGTGCATTCGCGCGGCTCGAGGAGCCCCGGATCACCCTGATGACATTGTCCAGATGGTCCTGCGCGATGCGGTACCCCAGCAAAATGTGTTCGCGCTCTTCGGCCTTGCGCAAGTCGTAGCGCGTGCGGCGCAGGACGACTTCGCGGCGATGTTCCAGGAAGAGCCGCAGGAACTCGAGCAGGCCCATTTCGCGCGGCTGGCCGCCGGTGATCGCCAGCAGGATCATGCCGAACGATTCCTGCATCTGGGTGAGCTTGTAGAGATGGTTGAGGACGAGCTGGGCCTCTTCGCCGCGCTTGATTTCGACGACGACGCGCATGCCCTCGCGGTCGGATTCGTCGCGCACATCGGAGATACCGTCGATCTTCTTGTTCTGTACGAGGTCGGCGATGCGCTCGACCAGACGCGCCTTATTGACCTGATAGGGGATTTCCGTAATGACGATGTTTTCGCGGTCCTTGCCAACCTGTTCAATGGAGGCCTTGGCGCGCATGATGAAGCTGCCACGGCCCTTTTTGTAGGCCTGCTCGATGCCGTCGCGGCCGGCAATGTATCCGCCGGTGGGGAGATCGGGGCCGGGGACAAGCTTCATCACTTCCTTGAGCGAGGCATCGGGTTTTTCGACGAGCAAAATCGTCGCCTCGACGATCTCTCTCAGGTTGTGAGGCGGGATATTCGTGGCCATGCCGACGGCGATGCCGCTGGCGCCATTGACCAGCAGGTTGGGCACGCGCGTAGGAAGCACGACGGGTTCGTGTTCGGTTTCGTCGAAATTGGGAATGAAATCGACGGTCTCACGGTCGATATCCGCCAAAAGCTCTTCGCTGATGCGCGCCATGCGCGCCTCGGTGTAACGCATGGCCGCGGGCGGATCGCCATCGACCGAGCCAAAGTTGCCCTGGCCGTCCACAAGGGGGTAGCGCATGCTAAAGGGTTGCGCCATGCGCACCAGGGCGTCATAGACGGGAGCATCGCCATGCGGATGAAACTTGCCGAGGACCTCGCCGACGATTTTGGCGCACTTGCGATAGGGGCGCGTGGAAGTGAGGCCCATCTCATGCAGGCCAAAAAGGATGCGGCGGTGGACGGGTTTGAGGCCGTCGCGCACGTCGGGCAGCGCCCGCCCAATGATCACGCTCATGGCGTAGTCGAGATAGGACTTCCTCATCTCGGCTTCGATATCCACCGGAATCATTGACGCTTGCGATTTTTCGTCCGCCATTGCCTGGTTGTTTCCTTTCTTTTTGGCCTTGCGCTGCTACTTTTTTCCGCCGGCGCGCTCGAGGGCGTAAGTTTTTACGGCTTCAAACGCGGCAGCATTGTCCGCGAACCGCTGAGCGGCAAAGTGCATTTCCAGCTCGGCAAGAAGGCCCTCGCGTTCCAGATCGTTTTCGAGAGAGACGGCCACGCCGCGCTCAAGATCGGGAGCCTGCGTTCGTACGGCGCGAAACCTGGAGCAGGACAACCCGCGCAATCCGGGTAAGGTTTCCCACGTCAACTGATACATCATTCAGCAATGCTCCGTGGAGTCCGCGGGAGCGCTCAGATATCCAGATTCTGCACATCGAGGGCATTGTCTTCGATAAATTTGCGGCGCTCCTCGACGTTTTCTCCCATCAGCGTAGTGAACATCTTTTCGGCCTCAACCACATCTTCGAGTCTGACCTTCAGCAGGGTACGGGTTTCGGCATTCATGGTCGTGGCCCAAAGCTGCTCAGGATTCATTTCACCAAGGCCCTTGAAGCGCGTGATGGTGAAATCCTTCTTGGCGTCCTCGAGCACGTAGGCGAGCACCTGGGTGGCGTTCTGCTTGGTCACCTTATCGCCGTTGCGCGAGACCGTGAACGGCGGCTTGTCCGTAGCCGAGATGGCCCGGCTGAGTGTGCGCAAGCGCTTCCAATCAGAGGTGGAAGCGAGCGCCCAATTAATGCGCGCGAGGGGGGGCCGCAGCCGTTTCGCTGGTGAGCACGAGTTCATAGAGGCTGTGCTCCTCGTCGAAAGCGATCTTGGCCTCGTGCTTGAGCTTGGCTTTCTCGACGGCC
>Ga0206945_1196_pt1 | contig 11263 bp, 9 predicted proteins | sample Alteio_BWOrgHeat_5_FD_152982 | JGI IMG/M metagenome (GOLD analysis project Ga0206945, IMG submission 152982) | Enriched cells from forest soil in Barre Woods Harvard Forest LTER site, Petersham, Massachusetts, United States -... | ecosystem: Environmental > Terrestrial > Soil > Temperate forest > O... | reverse complement strand
GATTGAAACGCCGAATAGCCGACGGCGAGCGCTCCCGCAATGGTCAAGGGCGTTTCGCTATTGCCGCTGGGCAGGAACAGTTCCTTGACCTGAGCGGGTAAATTGGGTCCGTAGCGCTCCATCGAGTCCTGATGCTCGACAATGTTGTCGATGGCGTGGGATAGTTCCAAGTCTCGTTGGGCTGATCGGACGGCTTGCGCATCGGACCCGCCGGGCAGGTTCTGCATCTGGTCGCGCAGCAGTTGAATCATCTTTTGCTGAGTCTCGATCTGCTTCGAGAGGATCTCGATTTGCTTCATCACGTCCGGCTGTTCCGCGACCTGCGGCATAGGCATGGTCGTCAACGGTGAAGGCGTCGCGATCGTCGCGGCGGGCGGGGAAAGATCGACGGGCGGTGGTACCAGCAGCGGGCTTGGATTAGGAATGGGCTTGGCCGCGCCGGATGGCCCGGATAACACCAACAAACAACCGTAGGGCCGATCACAGCCGCTTCGTCGCTCATTCGAGCTGACGATGGCGCTGCGCTCGCTCGCCTACTTCTCCACCCGACAATTCGTGCTGGGACTCTACAACGGATCGCCTCCCGGCGATGACCCCCGGGGGCGAACGAAGGTTTTCAATAACTCCGACTTCCTCGTCGCGTTCGTAATCTCGCGGAATTGCTTTTGCAAGGTATCAAGTTCGACTTCCAGTTCGGCGAATCTCCGCTCGAAGTCCACCGGACTTAGTCGAGGCCTCGAAACCAATATTGCCGATCGCGAAGTCGCCGGCGAGGTTGCCTTAACCCTGCTGCGAACCAGACGCACAAGGTTGCGTACTCGCTCATCGTCCTGGCGATCCTTAAGAGAAGTCATTCGTGAGCCCTTGCCATCTTTGATGCTTTCGAAATGCCGTACATCCGCGCGGCCATTCCGCCACAAGCGATCCGTGAAATCGGGAATGCGCCGGTATTGCTTGCGAAACTCAGCACCAGTGAAGTCATTGCCTTGACAGCGCAAGCAGTAGCTTTGGAAATCGCGATTCGCGGCCTCGGCCCAATTCGATGAATCGCACGCCATAACGAGCGACCTTGCGGCTGATTTATTTGTCGGTGTTTGCGCGCTCGATCGATCATTAGCGATGAATAGGAAGATAAAAGACAATAACCGACTGCACCCAACCAGTTCCCTGGTTGGGCTTCTTCGCAGCCCGCACGATTGGCTCGTCGTTCGGCAAGAAGCGCCTCACCGTCGCGGACTGGTGAGAAATCGAAGTCGGCCGCGCTCAGCCCAGCTAGGAATGGGCGCAGTATCGCCTGCGCCCTTCTCCCAAAGAAGATCACGCGCGATCGGCCTTTGTACGCCGTCTCGTGCATGGCGGGCTCGTAGCGCCACGGATCACTCGAAGTGTCGAGATCGACACGGCGCAGGGCCAACAATTCGCGTGGGCGGGCACCGCACAGACGTTGCAGCTCAACTAGGGCACGGACGCGAGGGCGGAGAAACGGCAGAGTGCGCAGTACGTCATTGACCGACACAGGGAGCACGGGCTGGCTTTCCTTTGCCTTGCACCGGCCGCGCTCCAGCCCCTGAACGGCTCGCAGCCCCTCTAAGACTGATGACGGGACCAATTCCATTGACACGCCCTACTTAAAGGCTCGCCGGACGATGCCAATGCGGCTGTTTATCAGCGTCCGGGCCAATCCCTGTGCGATCATTCGCTCTCGAATAACGCGCAAGGCCAACCGGCCAAAGTCGCGGGCCAGCGTATGACCGTACATCTCTTTGACGGCTCGCAAGGCGCACATGATTTTTTTGATCTCTTCGGTAGGAGTACCGTCGGCCCGCCGGTAATGCTGGTCGGCGTCGCAGGTGAATGCTAACAGCACTTCAATGACAGTTCGGCCGAACGCGCCGGAGCCGGACTTATCGCGAAGCCGCCGAGCAGCGGCTTCCCATTCCTGAATTTGGCGTAGGTATTCCGCCCGACCGTCAGGCGTGCCGTAACGGCCCAGCAGCACATCGCGACGACGCCCACCAGGATCGGTTAAGGTAACGACGGCTTATCCAGATTGCCGGAGAAGACGGTACGTCGGAATAGACCTGGATCGGGGCACGCCCAAAACCCTTTGCGGAAGAATTCCGCAATAGCAAGGGTTTGAGGCCGCACCCGCGACCGTCGCGGGGTAACTGGAAAAGACTTCGGCGGAACGTCTTACGTTCAGAGCGGGCGACCGGATTCGAACCGGCGACGTCCAGCTTGGGAAGCTAGCATTCTACCACTGAATTACGCCCGCAGTCCGCGTCGAATCCAAGCCGTGCATTCTCGCACCTCCGCACATCGCCGCACGACTTGGTAGTCAATCTGCGATTATACCGGCGACTTCGGCGGATGGAAGGGTTTTTCCGGCTTAATTGCCGCCGCGGGGCCGGCGTCTCGCCAGGGAGCTCTTTCTTTCAATCGTGCGAGTGAGACAATAAATCCTGACTCGATTCAAGTGAGCGCTCCGGGGTGTCATGGGTTCGTTCTCGTCAATGAAAAAAAGGGGCCGAGAATGGGCTCCGCGCATCTGGCTGGGGTCTAACTTCCCCGCTTGGTTTCGGCTTCTCGCGGACAATCGCTTCGACATCTCACCTTCCTGCTGGTATATCGCCGTCGTCGGCACCTGTGTTTGTGCATGCCAGTCCGTGCTTCGGCTTTTCGAAGCCGCGTTTTTTCGTCATCGCATCGCGCGGACGCGGATTACCCAACCGCCTTTGTTCATTCTCGGACATTGGCGATCGGGAACGACGCTGCTGCACGAACTCTTGATCCTGGACCCGCGACATGCTTGTCCGACGACATACCAATGCCTCGAACCGAATCACTTCGTCCTCACGGAACGAGTTTTGACGAAGCTCTTGGCTTGGGTGCTGCCGGGACGCCGGCCAATGGACAACATGGCCACGGGGTGGGACCGGCCGCAGGAGGACGAATTCGCCCTATGCATGCTCGGCGCGCATTCGCCATACCGGGCGATCGCCTTCCCGAATCACACGCCCATCGATCAGGATTATCTCGACTTCAAGAACATCAGCCCCGCGGATCGCCGCCGCTGGAAGCGAACGCTATACACCTTCCTGCAGCGAATCACCTACAAGAATTCGCGCCGACTCGTCCTGAAATCGCCGACGCACACCGCGCGCATCCCGACGCTCCTTGAAATGTTTCCGGACGCCCAATTCATTCACATCGTTCGCGATCCCTACGTTATTTTCCCATCGACGGTCAATCTGTGGAAGTCGTTCTATCAGAAGCACGGCTTGCAAACGCCGACGTTCGCGGGGCTGGAGGAAAACGTCTTCGCGACGTTCTTGCGAATGTACGATCGTTTCGACCAAGACTGCACGCTCGTTCCCGCGGGACGGCTGCACCAGATCAAATACGAAGAACTCGTCAAAGACCCGATCGGTCAGCTGCGCGACGTCTACGATCGCCTTCATCTGAGCGAGTTCGAAAATGTCGTTCCGCGTTTGCAAGAATATCTGGATCGTAATAAAGGGTACGAAACCAATAAGTACGACCTCGCGCCGGAATTACGCGCGGAAATCGGCCGCCGTTGGGGCGAGCAGATTCGTCGATTTGGATATGCAGTGGAATGAAGAGAATTGCTTCATTCGACGCGCGCGAACACGGCTTTCAAATATCGTCCTTCCGGGACGGCTAACCGAAACGGATGGTCGGCCGCAGCCCCGCCGACGCGGATCACTTGCACGACTCTTCCCGCCTGCCACGCGGCGCGGCGCAGCATGTCGAGGAATTGTTCTTCGCTAACTAAGCCCGTGCACGAGCAGGTCAGGAAAATTCCGCCCGGCGAAACTGCCTGCAGCGCGAGCCGATTCATGTCCAAATAGCGCTTCATCGCGATATCAACGTCGTCGCGGTCGCGCGTCTGCTTGGAGGGGTCGAGAACGATCACGTCGAAGCGTTGCCCGGACGGCAGGATGTCGCGCAGCCAGGCAAATAGGTCCGCTTGCACGAATCGGATTTGCGCCTGATTCAGGTTCGCGTTTTGCTTGGCCAGTGCGATCGCCTGCTCGTCCAGATCAATGCCGATGACCTCGGACCCTTCGCCCGTAACTTTGGCTGATATGGCGAAGCCGCCGGAGTTACAACAGAGATCGAGCACCCGCCGCCCTTTGCAAAACCCGGCGAGCGTCTTGCGGTTCTCGCGCTGATCCAGGAAAAAGCCGGTCTTGTGCTTGCTGCCCGGAGCGACGCGGAACCTCAGGCCGTGTTCGCGAATGACGGTCGGGGTCGGCGTATCCATCGGCCGCAGATCGAACGATTCCTGCTTTTGCACATGCTCTTCGGCGAACCAGTACGCGCGCGAACCGGGAAAGCGCTCCTGCAAAACGTCGCGGATGGCGTCGCGAAAACGAAACATGCCCGCGGCGAAAAACTCCATCACCACAATGTCCGCGAATTTATCGATCACCAAGCCGCTCAGCCCATCCGCTTCCGAATGCGCGATGCGAAATGAATCCGTGACCTGGTCCAGATTGAGCCAATCGCGGCGCAAGGCCAGCGCCTGGTCGATACGGCGACCGAACCACGCCGCGTTGATCGACTCAGCGGCATCCGCGCTGAGCACGCGCAACGAGATTCGCGAGTGGCCATTGTAAAACCCCCGGCCGACCCACTGCCCGTCGCGATCCTGGATGTCGACTAGAGAGCCCGGCGCGATTCGCGACTCCGGTTTCTCGACCATTCGCTGAAAGATCCAGGGGTGGGACGAGCGGCGGGCGATCTTGAGGCGCACGATCGGAAGCGATTCAGTCATGAGCAATACCGCGAATGGACGAATCCCCCGCGTGGATCGCGGGAGTAGACATTATCGCGGTTGCATGAGTCATTTGGCCATGAGGTAGGCGCGCAAATCATCGACGATCTTATGGCAGCGAGCTTGCCATTCGTGGGGCTGAGTGGGGCGGCGCCCGCCGACAGGATCAAGGCAGACAGTCACTGCCAGGCAATTCGACTGGTGCGTCTTGCGATTCAAGAGAATCACCATTTCGATGGTGTCATTCGCGGTTTTGGTGGCCGTTCCCGCCATTTGTCCCAGTCCGAACCAGCCGAGCCGAGTAGCCGGCTTTGCTGATGTTTTGGCTGGGGCCAGGCCATCGGCGAATTTGACGCGAATCCGACCGGGCTCGCTTTCAAGAAGCTGTCCGCCGGCGTCATCCACGAAGCCGCGCAGCTTGACGATCGCGATTGGCTCCGGCATCCAAGCATCGAAGGTGCTCGACACGGAATAGGGACTCGTCGGGCGGATTGGCGGCGCGGCCGGCGCCACCGCCTGGGGAGGCGGATTCGATGACTGTGATTCCTCGAAGTCCTTCTCTGGCGTCGACTGGCCAATGGCTCGTGCGAAAGCGACCGCGATTTCCTTGGCGCTTTGAAAGCGCTCGTTGGCGTATTTTTCGAGGCATCGGCGGACGACCTTTTCGACCTCGTGCGGAAGCTTCAATCCGGGCCGGACCTTTTCGAAGGAGGGCGGCGACGAATGAACCTGAGCGTGAAGCACCGTCGCGGAATCGGTAAAGCGGAATGGCGGGGTCCCCGTCAACAGCTCGTACAGAATGACCCCGACGCTGTAAATGTCGGCCCGGTGGTCAACAGGTTCGCCGCGCAGTCCGTCGGGCGCGAGGTAAATGGGAGTCCCGTAGATGTCGCCCTCATCCGTTCCCTGGAGCTTCGAAAGCGGAATGTGCGGTTTCGCGGAAAGCTGAGCGAGTCCAAAGTCCATGACCTTCAGAGTTTCGTTTGGCGTGTCCGGGTCGAGCACCATCAGGTTGTCCGGCTTCAAGTCGCGGTGCGTGATTTGTCGGCGGTGCCCAAACTCCAGCGCCCGGCACAGTGGGACGAGCATCCGGCTCACTTGTTCCGGCGGTAGTTGTTTGTGGCGCTCGAGCAGTTTTCCCAGCGTGATGCCGGGGATGAATTCCATGACCAGACAAGGCCCGCTGGGATCGTGAAAGTCCGAGTCCAAGAGGCTTACGATGCATGGGTGGCGAAGTTGCGTCAGCGATTCCATTTCGATATCGAAGAATTGCCGAAAAGCCGGGTCCTTGGCTCGTTGGCGATCCATCACTTTGACCACCACGACATCGAATGTGGTCAAGTGCCGGGCCAGGAATACTTTGCCCATGCTCCCTTGGCCGAGCAAACTGATTGCCTGGTACTGCTTTAGAAAAACCGAGCCGATCATGATTTGCGAGCTTTAGCCTCGAGCGCAGCGGAAGCCGCCGTGCTCTGAGAGAATCGGGAATTGCGCCAGATGAGGGGAAGCGCCTACTGAATACTGGACTGCTCTCGGCGAAGTGTCAAACAATTAGATTAAGCAGATTCAATCCGGTTCGTCACGTAGAATGCTAAACGAGACAATGCTCGGAGCATAATTCGGGGCTCTTTAGTGAAAAACCGTCCACTCCTATTCGCCCTGGCCACTCATTGCGTGAAACTTGGTCGGGCTTTTGGAATCGACATCCGGGTTCACTGGACGTTTTGGATCCTGCCGCTCGTTTTCGCAATCACATACGCGCCGCTGGGACCTCAAGTCGCCGGAACGATGGTTGGATTTGTCGTCGCCTTATATGCGTGCGTCGTGCTGCACGAATACGGCCACGCGTTGACCGCACGCGCTTTTGGCGTTCGTACGCGCGATATTATTTTGACGCCGCTCGGCGGTATTGCTCGGCTGGAAATGATGCCAGAACGGCCGCTGCATGAAATCCTTATTGCGCTAGCTGGGCCAGCCGTAAGTCTCATGATTTTTTTCGGCCTGATGGTTCTCATGCTAGCAGGATTTCCGAATGCGATCGCTCATGCCAAGCCGTTGTCGCCGGAACACGGGATTTCTTCTTTGTCTGAATTTCTCCTATGCCTGATGATTGGCAATTTGGGAATCGCTCTTTTCAACATGTTGCCGGCGTTTCCATCTGACGGCGGCCGAGTACTTCGAGGTGTTTTGCAGCTATTCGTGAGTCGTCTTCGCGCGACGGAAGTAGCCGTTTATTTGGGCGCGGTGGTGGCTCTTGGTTTGGCGATAATCGGCCTAATCAACCAAGCGCCGCAAGTGCCGTTGATCGCCGTTCTATTTGCATTCGTCGGGCAAATGGAATTGTGGATGGTGCGGCGGCAGTCGGAGATGGCAGGGCGGATCTGGAGCGAGTCTCGCGACGTCATGCCCGAAGAGCGCCACACGTTTCCGCCACCGGAGCCAAACTTTACCGGTTATGCCTGGGATCCGCATGAGGCGATCTGGGTGGAATGGCGCTCGGGTCTGCCGGTGCGGCGGTGCCGGACGCATGGCTGGTGATGCCTTCCCGGTCGGGTTGTGGCTAACGCTCGCGAACGCGATTCGCGTGTCATGACCCGCAAGACCGATGAATACGGATGGCAGTGATCCTCGCGCCTCGCAAGGAAGCGGAGCGAAGAAGATGGTCAGGACAGTTCGTTTGACCGGTTCAGTGCTCGCCACGATGTTCCTCGATGGTATTGCAAACCTCGGGGATTTGGCAGCTTTTAGTCTCAGCACCTTGTTTTGGCTGGTTTTCCGCCGGCCGTACGCGCGAACCCTGGTCCCAGTCTGCGTCGCGGTCGGCTACCAGAGCGCGCTTGTCGTCGTCGTAACTGGGCTGTTCATAGGCTTGGTGTTGGCGGTCCACAGCGTCAATCAGTTCACCAAATTCGGCTTCGTAACCTTGTCGGGATCGGTCATCAATGCCTCGGTGATCCGCGAGCTTGGCCCGGTGCTGGCGGCGACGATGCTTGCCGGCCGCGTCGGCGGGGCCATGGCGGCCGAGACGGCGACCATGCGCGTCAGCGAGCAAATCGATGCGCTTTCGTGCCTAGGCGCGAACCCGATCCATTACCTGGTGGTGCCTCGTTTTCTTGCCTGTATCATCTTGATCCCGCTCTTGACGGCCATGGCGGACATCGGCGGCGTCGTCGGCAGCGCCATCTATTGCATCGAAATCTACGGAGTCGAGGCGCACGATTACTGGCGGCATAGCCGGGACTTCATTCACCTGTACGACGTCCTTACGGGGCTGACGAAGCCGATTTTTTTTGGCGCGATCATCGCCCTCGTCAGTTGCCACCGGGGATTCCGCAGCCGGGCCGGCGCGGAAGGCGTGGGTCGAGCGGCGACCGAAGCGTTCGTGTTGTCGTTCGTGGGGATTCTGGTCGCGGATTTTTTCCTGGCCTTGGCGACCACGGCCGTGAACAGCCAGATTTCGCGCTGGACAACGCTGCTCAACTGACCTGCCGGGAGCGCGGCGATGACGCTAGATGATGGCCGACGGCCGCTGATCGAGTTCGAGACCGTGGGCGTCCGCTTCGGTTCGCAATCGGTCTTGCGCGACGTGACGTTTGCCGTCCCGCGCGGCCAGACGCTGGCGATCATCGGCGAAAGCGGCTGCGGCAAGACCGTGGCGCTGAAACTGATGGTCGCCTTGCTGCGGCCGACCGCAGGACGAGTGAAGTTTGACGGAATGGTCCTAACCGACTTGAGCGAGCGTGAGTTGACGCGGCAGCGACTGCGGATCGGCTTCCTGTTCCAAGGCGCGGCGCTATTCGACTCGCTCGACGTGTTCGACAACGTCGCGTTCGGTATGCGCGCGAATCGGATCGCGGAGAGCGACATTGCCGATCGGGTCCGCCGCCGCCTTGGCGAAGTCGGTTTGCCGGACACGGTCGATGCGAAAATGCCCGCTGAATTGTCGGGCGGCATGCGGAAACGCGTGGGCCTGGCCCGGGCGCTGGCGCTCGACCCCGAATTGATGCTGTATGACGAGCCGACCACCGGGCTCGACCCCGTGATGAGCGACGTGATCAACGAACTGCTCATCCAGGCGCGAACGCGCAGGCCGATGACGAGCGTCGTCGTGACGCACGACATGAACACGGTCCGCCGCGTCGCCGATCGCGTCATCATGCTCTATCCGTTTGCTCGGCTCGAAGCGGATCAGCCTCAGGTGATTTTTGACGGCACGACGGACGAACTGATGCACTGCGGCGACGAGCGCGTCCGCTCATTTGTCAAAGGGGATGCCAAGGGCCGGCTTGAGGGTCTCGGCAATGGATTGCCATTACCGGCCGCGCCCGAGAACAAATCGGCGCCTGGAGTGGGCTGAGGAGTGCAGGAGGATACGCCATGAACGAGCGGGAAAGGCGAGTCCGCCTCGGACTGTTTGTCTTCGCGGCTTTGCTTGCGATCGGAACGCTCATTATCCTTTTCGGCAAACGGCCCAACTTGTGGAGCAGCCGCGATCGGTTCATCGCCCATTTCAGCAACGCCCCGAACCTCCAGCCCGGCGCGCAGGTGCGCCGTTCCGGCATTCGCATCGGCGACGTCGATCGCGTCGAGCTCGAATCGTCGGGCCAGGTGAAGGTCGAAATGCTGATCGACACGAGATACCCGCCGCGTCACAACGAAACCGTTGCCATCAACCAGTCGCTGCTGTCCGGCGACGTCGCCCTCGATCTCGTCACGGACACGCGCTCGAACCGGTCCGTCGAGCCTTACACGCCCGAGGAGACCGTCCAGGACCCCCTGATCGGCCAGGGGCCGCTCGATACGCGGCGCACCGCGGAGGACGTCAAAGTCCTGGGCAACTCGGCCAAAGACACACTCGATGAAATCCGCAACACCTTGAACCGCGTTGCCCCCGAGGCGCAGCGCACTCTGCAGGAATACTCGCGGCTGTCCGAAGTGATCCGCCAGGCGATCCCCGAGATCCAGCAGACCAACGACAGCGTACGCCGCTTGGCCGACGCGACCCGCGGCAACATCCCAAACCTTACCGACACCAACGACCGGGCCAAGGTCGCCATCGAGAACTGGACTCGCGTCGGCGAGCGGCTCAACAACATCCTCCAGACCAACGACAAGCAGTTCAACGAAGCGGTCGCCAATTTGAATTCAACACTGACTCAAGCGAACAAGATCCTCAGCGATGAGAATCAGCGCAACGTCACGTCGATCATCAAGAACACGAATCAATTGCTCAGCGATCAAAACGTCCGCGACGTCACGGAGACAATCAAGAACGTGCGTTCGTTCAGCGAGAATCTGGACCCGCAAGTGATGAAGGATTTCAACAAGTCGATGAAGCAGATCGGCGAATCGGTCGCCAAGGCCGACGCCGCCATCGAGAATATCCGCAAAGCCACCCAGCCTTTCGCCGATAGCTCGAGCGACCTGTCGCACAACCTGACCTACTCCTCCGCTCAGATCGGCCTGCTGGCCAAGGACGTTCGTGATTTGATGAAGGGCTACGCCGGCAGCGACGGTTCGGTCCAGCGCCTCTTCAACGACCCGACGCTTTACAACCGGGCGACCGAGGTCGTCTATGGGATTGAAAAGCTGGAGGCGAAGCTAAACTTGATTCTCGAAGATCTGAAGGACTTCTCGGACCAGATCGCGCGCCATCCCAACCACTTGATTTTCGATCGCGGCGCCGGCCTCAAAGGCTCGCCTTTCGCCCCGCTCGGCGGCGGATCGAACTCACGGTCCGTCCCATTCACCGGTTCCTCGGTCACGACGCCGCCGATCACGGTTGGGCCGCGCTGATTCGCGTGATCGAAAGCGAGCATTGTTCGAATAGGGTCGGCAAGCCGTTATTGCGGTTTGCTGTTCGGTTTGCCGAATTCTTTCGGGTCGATTTGGCTTGGAAATGAATAGCCGATCGTGTTATCAGGGAGAACTCTTTCTCCATCGCGGATGTCCGTAAGTCGAGTCGGCAGCACGAGGCCGTCAAATGGTTTGTGATCGGACAGAAGCATCTCGCGCATTTTGCTGACTCTGCCTTCGAAATGAGGGCCGTAAGTCCGGACCAACAGACCAGACTCGCGATCAAAATAGAGTTTCAGCCACAGTCGATTTTTTCGTTCTACTTGGATCGCATCGGTTTCCCGATTTCCCACTGGAACGCCGGCAACCGGACGCATTGGAAAATTGTGCTCTTTTATGGGGACCAGGGACATAGTCTCCATCAATTCGATTTCCGCCAAGACGTCCAAGCAGTCGGCAACACTCATCTCCGTGACGCTACCGGCGGTTGAGGTAAGCCAGCCCGCCTTGCCTTTTTGGGAAATTGCGGAATTCACCGGCTCTTCGCCTGGCCTAAACTGCTTGACCGATAAGTGGAATGAATCTGGAAACACAACTTTCAATTCTCGCTCGGTCTGAAAATAACTGTTCAAATACCACATTGGTCCCTTGAATCGCACAATCTGG